>ENA-UOYA01002423-UOYA01002423.1-activated-sludge-metagenome-genome-assembly--contig:-NODE-2423-length-17991-cov-7.826494_pt1 | contig 17991 bp, 17 predicted proteins | sample MGYA00238163_ERZ764804 | MGnify/ENA primary metagenome ERZ764804 (study PRJEB28919, sample SAMN05720223) | activated sludge metagenome | isolation source: Anaerobic digester | place: Hong Kong... | reverse complement strand
GCGGTCTCGCCGATGGCTTTGGGCGAGGAAGCATCCACCACGTGAAGCAGCAGCGTGGCTTCGGTGACTTCCTCCAGTGTCGCCCGGAACGCCTCCACCAGAGTCGTCGGCAGATTCCGTATGAATCCCACCGTGTCGCTCAGCAGCACGCGGCGATGGCTTGGCAGGGTGATGAGGCGCACGGTCGGGTCGAGCGTGGCGAACATCTTCGCGTCGGTCAACACTTCGGCGCCGGTCATCCGGTTGAACAAGGTGGACTTGCCAGCGTTGGTATAGCCGACCAGGGCCACCGTGGCCAGAGGCACCGATTGGCGCTGGCGCCGTTGCACGCCGCGCGAGGCGCGCACGCTCTCGAGGTCTTTCTCCACCTTGCGAATACGCCGGTGGATGCGGCGCCGGTCGGTCTCTAGCTGTGTTTCGCCCGGACCTCGGGTGCCAATACCGCCGCCGAGACGCGACATCATGATCCCGCGGCCGGCCAGGCGCGGAAGCAGGTAATTCAACTGCGCCAGTTCGACCTGCAATTGGCCTTCACGCGTTCGCGCACGCCGGGCGAAGATGTCCAGGATCAATTGCGTCCGGTCGATGACGCGGCAATCGAGTTCGCGTTCCAGGTTGCGCTGCTGCGTGGGTGTGAGTTCCCGGTCGAAGATAACCAGATCCGGATCGAGCGCCTTCACCTGGAGCGCAAGCTCCTCCACTTTGCCGGAACCGACCAGCGTGGCGGCTTCCGCATTGGGCCGCGACTGAAGAGTGGAGGAGAGGATTTCGGCGCCCGCGCTGGAGGCCAGCGACGCCAACTCCTCCATGGATTCCTCCGCTGTGTAAGCCGGACCGGATGGTTGCGCGGGCGGCCGGGCGGATGCGTGTGCGCGAAGCTCCAAGCCCACAAGCAAGGCGCGTTCCCGGACTGCCGGCGGCAACGCGATAACCTAAACCTCCGTGCCGTGCCCGCCAGGAGGCAATGGCGTGCCGCTGGACGCAGCCATCGTCTGCGGTACAGGAGCGGCAACGTGCGCCGCGCGCGTCACCACCACGGTAGAGATGGCGTGCTTGAAAATCAGCTGCTCCTGATTGTTCGACTCCAGGATTACCGAGTACTTGTCAAAACTCTTGATTCGCCCCGAAAGTTTCACTCCGCTCATCAGGTAAATGGTGAGGAACGTCTTGTCTTTCCGCGCATTGTTTAGAAACGCTTCTTGTATGTTTTGCGCCAATTTGTCCATAACACGCCCTCTCCGCCCGCAACCGGGCCGTTTCAGCCAGCTTCACCCAACCAAAGCCCGCAAGTACCCCTTCTCTGAATCATATACGAAACGGCGAGAGGCGTAAACTCATTGTGCAAGCGGCCCGCATTCGCGCTGGGCTATAGTTCAAGGATGGATGATGCCGGCCGCATCGGCAGGCGGGTCGCCGCCGTGAGCATGGCCGCCAGCGGCACGCTCGCACTGGTCAAGATCGTCGTAGGTCTATTAGCCGGATCGACTTCGGTGGTGGCGGACGGCGTCGAATCGGCCAGCGACGTGCTCGCCAGCGGCATGGTGTTTCTCGGCCTGCTCGTGGCATCCCGGCCGGCCGATGCCAAACACCCGTACGGGCACGGCCGGTTCGAGATCCTTACAGGCCTCGGCGTCGGCATGATCCTGACAGGCACCGGCACGGCGATCTGTGTGCGATCGCTCGAACTTGTGGGCAAGACGCACGCCGCCCCGCAAGGTTATGCTGTCTGGGCGCTGGTGCTCTCCATTGTCGTGAAAGCCTTGCTGTCCTGGTTCAAGTTTCACTTCGGGAGGAAGATCAACAGCGCGGCCCTCATGGCCGATGCCTGGAACGACACTGTGGATATTCTGTCGGGCACCGTCGCCCTGTGCGCGCTGTCATTGACCCTGCACGATCCGGTGCGGTTCCTGGCCGCGGATCACTACGGCGGGTTCGCCGTCGGATTGCTGGTCATTCTCCTGGGGATACGGGTGGTGCGGGATACATCCTACGAATTGATGGACACCATGCCCGAGGACCGCCTGATGACCGAGATAAGGAGCGCGGCCATGGCCGTGCCCGGCGTGCTCGGCGTCGAGAAGTGCTACGCGCGCAAGACCGGCTTCAAGTACCACGTGGACATCCACCTGGAGGTGGACCCGCGCATGACCGTCTGGGCCTCGCACGAAATCGCGACGGAAGTGCGGTTCAAGATCCGGAAACAGTTGGACTGGGTTGCGGATGTGCTCGTGCACGTGGAGCCCCATCCGGAGCCTTCCGGCCGCGAGGAGGTTCAGACAGAATAATCCCGTCTACGGCCGGCTGCCGCCACGATACAATCGAGAGAGCTTCCCTCCATGGACAACCGGACTATAGCCGCGATGCTGTCCGAGACGGCGGACCTGATGGAGATCGCCGGCGAGGATGCTTTCCGCATTCGCAGTTATCGCAACGCCGCCAATGTGATTGAAGGCTATCCGGAGCAGATTGCGGACATCCTGCGCAACCCCGCGCGCAGCGTAACCGAGATCCCGGGCATCGGCAAGGGACTCGCGGCGGCCCTGGCCGAGATTGCCGCGCGCGGCAGTTTCGAGCGGCGCGACGAGATGCTGGCCAAATATCCGCCCACGGCCCTCGAGCTTCTGAAAATCCAGGGCATGGGACCCAAGAGCATACGTGCCCTGTGGGAGCATTACCGCGTGAGCACCATCGACGATCTGGAACGCGTGGCGCGCGAGCAGAAGCTGCGCGAGTTACCGCGCATGGGTGCGAAACTCGAGGAGAAGGTCCTGCGCTCCATTGCCGCCTACCGCCAGAGCGCCGGGCGTTTTCTGCTGGACTTTGCCGACCGCGCCGCCGCCGGGTTGATCGCGTACCTGAGCGAGGCGGGCGGCATCGAAAAGATCACCGTTGCGGGCAGCCTTCGCCGCCGCAAGGAAACCGTGGGCGACGTGGACATTCTAGCCACGGGTCCCGGGGCGCAGGCCGCCCTGGACCGTTTCGCGGCGTATCCGGACGTCAAAGAAGTGCTCGGCAAGGGCGAAAACAAGGCCAGCGCGAAGATCGGAACGGAAAATCTGCAAGTGGATCTGCGCGCGCTGCCCCATGAGAACTTCGGGGCCGCGCTGCAGTACTTCAGCGGGAGCAAGGATCACAACGTCGCATTGCGTAACCGCGCCATCCACATGGGCTTCAAGCTCAATGAGTATGGCCTCTTCCGCGCTTCGGATGAGGCCAGGATCGCGGGCGAATCGGAGGAGGAAGTCTACTCCCAACTCGGGCTGGCCTGGATTCCGCCCGAACTGCGCGAAAACCAGGGCGAAATCGACGCCGCCGCCGAAGGCCGGCTGCCGCATCTTGTCGAACCCTCCGACATCCGCGGCGACTTGCACATGCACACCACCGAAAGCGACGGGCGCGCGACGATGCTGGAGATGGCAGAGGCGGCGTGCGCGCTCGGCCACCAGTACATCGCCATCACGGATCACTCCAAGGCCCTGGCGATGGCCAACGGCCTGGACGAGGCGCGTGTGGTAGCCTTCGCCAAACACGTGCGCGAAGTGAACCGCGACGGAGCAGGCATCCGCATTTTCAGCGGCATCGAGTGCGACATACGCAAGGACGGCTCAATGGACCTGGCCGGCGACGCGCTGGCCGAGCTCGATTTCGTCATCGGCAGCATCCACAGCTCGATGAACCTGGAGGCGGACGCCATGACCGACCGTCTGCTGAAGGCACTGGAATGCCCGTACTTGTGCGTCCTCGGCCATCCCACCGGTCGCGAGCTGCTGCACCGCGAAGCGTACTCGTACGACTTCGACCGCGTGGCGCGTGAGGCGGTACGCCGCGGCGTGGCTTTCGAGATCAACTCGAGCCCCGCGCGGCTGGACCTGCACGCCGCGTTGATCCGCGCCGCCAGAGCGCACGGGGCGCGCTTCGTGGTCTCCACCGATGCGCATCACCCGAAGCACCTTGCCGGCATCCACTTCGGCGTGTCCATGGCGCGGCGCGGGTGGCTCACCGCCGGCGACATCTGGAACACGCGTCCCCTCAATGAGTTCCTGGGATTCTTGAAAAAGGAGCGGAGTTAAAGATGAAAGCGAAAATCCTGTCCAGCCGCGAGTGCCACGCAAACAAGGTTTTCTCCGTTCGCGATGAACAGGCGATCGAGCCCGGCGGCGTGAAGATTCATCGCTACATCGTGCATCATCGCGGCTCGGCGGTGATTCTGCCGCTCGACGCGCGGGGCCGCATCCTGCTGGTCCGGCAGTACCGGCTGGCGGCGCGCTGCGAGATGTGGGAGTTGCCCGCGGGACGCGTCGACGAGGGGGAGACGCCGCTCCGGGCCGCGCGCCGGGAACTGATCGAGGAAACCGGCCTCCGCGCAAAAAGGTGGAAGAAACTGGTGGAGTTTTATCCCAGCCCCGGATTCCTCACCGAGAAGATGAACGTGTACCTGGCCTCCAGCCTGCGCATGGGCGACTCGAAGCCCATGGATGACGAGCGCATCGAATGCCACTGGTTCACCGTTGCCGAATTGGATAAGGCGATCCGTGCCGGCAAGATCCTGGACGGCAAGACCCTCATCGGTTACGCCGCCTGGCGCCGCTCGCAGCGTTAGAGCGATTTCCCTGGCCGCAAAAACTCATTCGCGCGGCATCCGGTCAGCGGCCGCCGGCAGCGCCGGAAATGGGGCGTGCGGCTCCAGTTGGTACCAGTAGGCGAGGCTCGAATAGTCGTTCTCGTAATTGTTGGCGTGCCCGTGCTCGATGGTCCAGCGAATGGACTTGTCGAAGCGGATTGGGTCGCGCAGGTACCAGCGGAACATCGACACCTTTCCGCGGTACTTCTCGCCACCCTTGTTTTCGCAAAGCAGGAACCCTGTGTACGGCCCAATGTACTCGGTATTCGGGCTGGCACCGCCTCCAAAGATCTCCTCGGTCCCCGTCCCGTGGTAGGAAGGAGGCCACTTTTCTCCGTCGATGAAGATCATGTCGTCGCCTTCCCCGTACCAGCCGCGGCCGATGTTGTCGATGTTCAGAAGCAGACCCGCCAACCGCCCTTTACCCACGGCTTCCAGGATTACGTAATTGTCTTTCCCATCGAGGTTCTTGGCCGGCCAGATCGTCTTGTTCTTATTCTTCGGCTCCACGTTCACCGGCGTCGGATTCTGGCGGCGCCATTGGGCGTGAAATCGGCCAACGTCCGGTGCGGGCGGGTGGTTGTAGGACTCGTAGTCGATGTGATACCAGAAGTTGTTTAATTTGGTGCCGGCCTGGTTTTCCAGCGTGATCTTCGCACGGCTGGCGAAAGGCATGGGGAAGTAAGCGTTGAAGCCGTGGCTGCTGCTGCCGGTGTCGCCAGGATTGACGGTAACGAAAGTGGTTTGGAGATTACGCGCCCACCCGTGAGGGGCGAGGAAGAAATCGCCCAGCGGCGTCTCGACCGAAGGGCTCGCTTCGCCGTCCCAATACATGCGGAGCACCAACTGCCGCAGTAAGGCCCCCTCCCGGAGCGTCGTGAAGTAAATGTGCTGGATGCACCCGGGACCGCTGATATCCGCCAAGACCTTTGTTTCTCCCGGTTCAAACTCGAACCAGTCTCGATTGTCGCCGGTACGGTCCCAACTTGAGATGCGCAGGGTCTTGTTGTTTCCGATGACGGTGATGGCGCGGGTGAACGGATCGAAGTTTGCGAACGGGTCAGCCGCGCTCGCGGGGAGCACGGCGGCAAGAGCCAGCAACGCAACTACGGGTTTCATGATGTAACCTCTCAATCACGAATTGCATCGCGGCCTCCCGAAAGCAAGTATTCGACCATGGCTCTGAGGGCCTGGCCGCGATGGCTGACTTCCTGTTTGCGCGCGCCGGGGATTTCGGCGAACGTGCAGTTGAAAGGGGGGTAGAAGAACAGTGGGTCATAGCCGAAGCCATCGCTGCCGCGCGGCGTTTCCAAGATGCGCCCTTCCACCACGCCGCGGAATGTCTTCAGCAGCTTGCCTCGTTCGGCGAGCGCCGCCACGCACACGAACCGCGCCGTGCGGTCCGCTACTCCCGCCAGCCGTTCGAGCAGCAGCCGGTTGTTCGCGTTATCGTCCGCGTGGGGGCCCGCGTAACGCGCCGAATGGACGCCAGGCGCCCCATTGAGCGCATCCACCATCAATCCGGAATCGTCTGCAAAGAGGAAGCCGGGCGCGTGCATGCTGTAGTAAACGGCCTTGCCGGCGGCGTTCTCTTCAAATGTCGCGCCGGTTTCCTCATACGCGGGGATCGCGTTGAACCCTTCCACCGGCTCGGCGGACCACGCGCCCGCGCTGAGCGCTTCAATGGCGAGGCGGAACTCGCGCAGCTTGCCTTGGTTGGTCGTGGCGCAGTAGAGCTTCATTTCAGTGTCACGAACGACTTCTGTACGTCCACCAATTGCGCGATGGACTTGCGCGCCAGGCCGAGCAGGCTGCCGAACTGGTCGTCATCAAAGGGCATGCGCTCGGCGGTGGCCTGCACTTCGACCATCCGCCCGGAGCCCGTCATGACTACGTTCATGTCGACGTCGGCGCGGGAGTCTTCGTCGTAGCAGAGGTCTGCCAGGGGGCTCCCGCCAACGATGCCCACGCTGATGGCCGCCACATAGTCGAGCAGAGGCAGCCGGGGAAGCGTTCCGTAGTCCACCACCTGTTTGAGCGCCAGGCCCAAGGCCACGAAGGCGCCGGTGATGGAAGCCGTGCGCGTGCCGCCGTCGGCCTGCAGAACATCGCAGTCGACGATCACGGTCCGTTCGCCCAGCGCCGACCCGTCCACTACCGCGCGCAGGCTGCGCCCGATCAGCCGCTGGATTTCGTGCGTGCGTCCCGAGGGCTTGCCTTTGTTCACTTCCCGCGGGGTACGCGTCATGGTAGCGCGGGGCAGCATCGAATACTCGGCCGTTACCCACCCCTTGCCGCTGCCGCGCAGAAACGCCGGAACCGTCTCCTCGACGGTGGCCGCGCACAGTACCCGCGTCTGGCCCACTTCGATCAGGGCCGATCCTTCGGCGGTCATCAAGTAACCCGGAGTGATTCTCACCGGGCGAATCTCGTCCGGTTTTCGCTGGTCGATTCGCATCTTCACTTCGATTTCACCACCGCATAGAACAACAGGAGCAGCAACACCATGCCGGAGATCAGAAGAACGATGCACGGTATGCCGCTTGTCGCAGGTCCGGTTTTTTTCTTTTTCGGTTGTACAGGCTTGAACCTCGCCATGAATGGACTTCCTTCCCGCTTCTGTGAACGACGCCCGCCTTCAGCGCCGCAGCCTGTTCAGCGCCGCAGCGGCCTCGTGGAAGAACGCCTCCAGGGCCGCCAGCGTTGCATCCGACAGGTCGCTGAGCGTGATGCTTACCACCGGACAGCCTCTTTCGGCCAGCGCGATTTGCGTGGCCAGATACTGCGCCCGGTGGTACGTCGCCTCATGGGGGCTCGCCGGTGCGCGCTCGTTTTTTTCCGCCAGCAGCACCGTCGAGAAGCAACGGCCCCTTCCAATGATCATCTCATGATAAGAGTGGTTCATCGCCGGGCCTTCGTAAATGTCCACCGGCATCTTGAGCCGCGCGCGGAACAACTCTTCGCCGGCGCGGTCGAGAATCTTGCGCAACGCGCGGCCCTGTTGTGAGTAACGCGTGTCGCCGAAGAAAGTGAGCTCGCCGTAATCCACCTTGCGTTCCGCTGCGAGCGAACCGAGCAAAGCGGCGTACACCTCGCTGGCCCGGCGGGAAGGTGCGGATTCGGCTCCCGGTATCCTGTGGTAGTGCAGTGTAATGCACATACGGAAGCGCGATTGGCACGGTGTCTCCGCCATCCGGCGCCATTCTCTGGTCTTTTCGATGCCGCCAGCTTTGATCGCCTCATGGTGCAGTTTCCCGGCGATGCTCTTGTAGAGTTCCACTCCGGGCTGAGTCACAAAATTCACGCCGCGCAGGCATGCCATCCCGAAGACCGTGTAATGGACGAACTGCATATAGGCCGACAGCGGCGCGCTCCCGGGCATGCTCAACACTGCGACCGGATATCCCGTGCGGCGTAACAGCGTGATCTTCTGCGCCTCCGGATGCGGGCTGCCGCGCTGCTGGACGGCAAGAAAGACCCGGTCCTGCAGCGGATCCTTGGGCGGCCGGTAGTTGGCCAGTTTGGGTTTCTCCCCGATGATGATCTTGATACCGGGATATCCAGCCTTGCCCAGGCTTTCTTCGAAATCCTGCTTTGTCCAGATGGCCGCGCCCTGCCAGGCCTTGGGAAGCAGCAGCGTCACCATTGCGCGCCCGGAAGCCGATTGCGTGTGGAGAAACGCTGCCAGCCGCCATGCTTTCAAAACGGACTCTTCGCTCAGGCAAGCCCCGGCGATCCACTCGCGCAGATCGACCCCGCAGAAAGCCAGGGGATAAAGGCTGCCTCGGGTGAGCGGTGCGCTGTGCCGTCCGGAAGTCGAACTCCCACCATCCATCTGGAGGCCCACCATGCGATAGCCGTGCGCGCGCGCGAATTGGTCGAGCAGCGACCCGCCCAAGGCCATCGCGAGGAAATTCGCCCGCGGCGCCACCTTGTAACGGCCGTAAAGCGCTTCCAGTCGCTCCAGGTTCACGACGGGTTCGTAGGATGTCATGCCCAGCGCCATGCCGACAACCAGCGAACTGCGCAGGATCTCCGGCATCCTCAGATGGGTGCGCGCCTGGATGTCTTCGAAGATGCCGCGCAGCTTGGAGGGATCCGTGGAATCCAAGACATAGCACCGTGGGGCACGCTTGAGAAGCCCGGCAGCCATGTACATAGACTTATCCTCGGCCGATCCGCCCATTCCGGCCCAAATCAGGAAGCGCAGCGGGGCGCGATGCGCTTCGCGGATGGCGTTGCGAGCTTCGTCGATTTCCCGCTCGATCATGGCGGGCCATTCGGCGTGGTGCTGGGCCTGCCAGGCAAGGCTGAAGACGCCGTAACCATTGCGCGCGACGCGGCCCTTCGAGTCGATCTCCATGCCCAGGCCAATCAGTGGATTCTTCTTGGGATCGAGAGAATCGAGTCCCTTTCGCCTCACTCGCGAATCCAGTACCTGTAGCCGGTTCAGGACGCTGTTGGTGAGAAAAGTCTGGTAAGGGGCTTCCGAGGACGGCTGGTCGTGGTACAGCGAAAGAAGCACCTACTCGTTTTAGCACAGCGGGGATAGTTTCGCGCCTGGCTGCTAAAATCTCATATATGGGCAGCTTGCCCGCCAACGGGCCGAGAGCGCAGGCCCGTCTCTTGGAGTTTTCGTTGCTGGGCCTCGTGGCCAGCGGCTATCTGGCCGTGGTGGGGTCCGGATTCCTCGACCTGCCGACGGTAGTCGTGGCCGGCGCCGCATTATTGCTGCGTGCACTCCTGGTCGCCGGTCTTGTGCGCTTCCGTGTTTCCGGACGCGCCGTGACGGTGGCGACCGTCGCCTACATAGTCTTCTACCCCATCGATTATTTCTTTCTATCGCGCGAATTTCTGGGCGCCACCGTTCACTTGGTTTTCTTCGTGGCCGCGATGAAGGTCCTCACCGCCGCCGGCCACCGCGACTACTTTTGGGTGAAGGTGATCGCTCTGCTCGAACTGCTGGCGGCAAGCGTGCTTTCACCGAACCTCAACTTCTTCCTCTTTCTGGCGGCCTTCCTGATCTTCGCCGTGGCAACCCTTTCGAGCAGTGAAGTGCAGCGCTCGGCGGAATCTGCCGGACGCGTGGCGCGAAGCGGCCAGCAAGCCCTTGCCTGGCGCCTGGCCGGAGTTTCGCTGGTCATCTCGATGGGCGCCCTGGCGCTCACCGCCGGCATGTTCTTCTTGCTGCCGCGCACTGCACGGGCCGCATTCCGTCACCTGGTGCCGGACCGCTATCGCGTGCCGGGCTTTTCCAACCAGATCGTGCTGGGCGAAGCCGCGCAGTTCCCAAGTGCCCGCACTCCCATCATGCACGTGCGGTTCTTCACACCCGGCCGTTACGACGGGCTCAAGTGGCGCGGCGAAGCGTTGCGCGAGTTCGACGGCAAGCGCTGGTACAATCCGCCTGGCGGCGACAGCGTGTTGCGGATGTCCCCTTCGCCGCTGCAACTGGTCAGCGACGATCAGCGACGTGTGCGCGGGCGACGGGCCTCCTATGAGGTGCACTTGCGGGCAACCGGTTCGGACGTCTTGTTTTTCGCCGGCGTTCCGGAATTTCTGGAAGTGCACCTGCCAATGGTCATCCGCACGGCTTCCGGCGGCTATCGCAGCGCCGAAGGCACATCGGAGGGGTTGCGTTACGGCGTGTACGGCTACCTGGACGCCGGCGTGCCGAGCGATGGGTCGCCGCTCCCGGCCGGGGAACGCCAGCTTCACATCAAACTGCCGCAGCCCGATGCGCGCGTCATCGCGTTGACGCGCCGCATCACGGCCGGAGCGAGCACCGACAGCTCCCGAGCCCAGGCAATTGAAGATTACCTGCACGCCAACTACACATACACCACCGAGATCGAAGACGCCCCGTCCGCCGATCCCATCGCACATTTCCTAATCGAAAGCCGCCGTGGCCACTGCGAGTATTTCGCCAGCGCCATGGCCGTCATGTTGCGTTACCTGGGCATTCCGGCAAGGGTCGCCACCGGTTTTCAGAGCGGAGTATACAATCCGGTAAGCGGCTGGTACCTGATCCGCGCCTCGGACGCTCACAGTTGGGTGGAAGCTTGGCTGGAAGGACGCGGCTGGACTACTTTCGACCCGACGCCTCCCGATCCCTCCGCGCGGACGAACTCGCTGTGGGCCCGCACGCTGCTCTATCTGGATGCAGCCGAGACCTTCTGGCAGGACTGGGTGCTGAGCTACGATCTTGACCGCCAGCTTGTGCTAGCCACGCGTATGGAAGAATCCGGCCGCCTGGTCGGATCCGGCTGGCCCACCCGCGCCGGCGCCCGCCTGCGCGCCTGGAGTGAAGCGGCTGTATCGTTGGGCCGGCGCTTCGGCCTGTTTGCACTCGCCGCTGCGGCGCTGGCGATCTTGCTTTACCGGGCAGGACCGGGCCTCTGGCGGCGTCTCAGAACCGAATGGCGCATCCGGAACCTGGACCGGGGCACGGCGCAGGCCTCGGACGCGACGCTGCTCTACCAACGCATGCTGCGCGTCCTGGACCGCCGCGGCATCGAGAAACCGGCGTCGGCGACGCCCACGGAATTCGCCCGCATGGTTGGTGGCAAGGAGTTATCGGAAGTGGTTGCGCGCATCACCGATGCGTATCACGACCTGCGTTTCGGCGGCCGGCCCGAGGCTGCACCGCGCCTGATTGCATTGCTCGATCAACTCGAACGCACACGTTGAAGAATGTAGTCTTGACGCCGTGCGGTTCCGGGCTTTAAATATAGTCAGCGACGCACTCGCACGAAGGGAGACGAGCCATGGATGAGGCTTCCGTAGAGCGTCTGAACCTGGGTGGCGAACAGCTGGCGATATTGGCCGAGCTGCTGGAATCCGAACGTACACGACTGCTGGTGGAAATCCGCCATACGGATCACAGAAGCTATCGTGACCAACTGCGCTCCAGACTCAATGTCGTGGAGCAGTTGCTGGACCGGGTCTTTAGAAGTCGTTCGGAATCGACCGAAGCTGCTGCATAGTGAACACGGGACCGTCCGTGCAGACGTAGACGTGGCCCGCGTTGCAGCGGCCGCACTTGCCGACGCCGCACTTCATGCGGTTCTCAAGACTCGTGTAGATGTCTTCGTCGCGCAGGCCAATCCGATCAAGCACCGGCATTGTGTACTTGATCATGATCGGCGGGCCGATCACCAGGGCCACGGAGTTGGCGGCCGAAATCTGCGATCGCTCCACAATGTGCGGGATGAGTCCCACCTCGCCCTTCCAGTCCGGAGTTTCGCCACCTGGGTCGACCGTGCGGATTACCCGCACGCGCGCGTGCCTGCTCCACTCGTCGAGTTCGCTGGCGAAGGTGAGGTCCGCTACCTTGCGCGCGCCGTAGACGATAGTCACGTTGCCGTACTTCTCGCGGTTCTCGAGCACGTACCAGACAGCGCAGCGTATGGGTGGCATGGCGATGCCCCCGCCGATGAAGATGAGATTCTTGCCTTCCCATGCCTCCACCGGATAACCGTTGCCGTACGGGCCGCGGAAGCCGATGGTGTCGCCGCGTTCCAAACGCCATAGCGCTTCGGTTACGCGGCCCGTGCGCCGGAAGCAGAACTCGATGTAATCCTTCCAATTCGAGCTCGAGCAGATGTTGAACGTGGACTCGCCGGCGCCGAATACGGAGAAGATACCAAACTGGCCGACGCGGAACGAAAACGCGCGCGCTCGCGCCGGATCGCGAAAGCGCACGCGCACGCTCTTGACGTCCGGCGTCTGCCGCTGTACTTGGATGATCTCCATCAGGTCCGGCTTGTAGAGGTTGTTACACATGTTGCTGCCTCACCCGCGAGTCGATCTTCTCAAGCAGGCGCAGGACTCCCAGGCCCGCCGGGCAGTTGCGCGCGCAGTTTCCACAGCCGGTGCACAGCAGGGCGCCGAAGCGCTCCGGATAGATCGAGAACTTGTGGTAGATCCGTTGCCGCTGGCGCTGGGACTGAGTCGCCCGCGGGTTGTGTCCCGAGGCGTGCTGCGTGAACATTTGGAACTGGCAACTATCCCAGTTCCGCACACGTTCGCCGCCCGCCGCGTTGCCTTCGTCCACCATGTCGAAACAGTGACAGACCGGACAGGTGTAGGTGCAAACGCCGCAACCCAGACACCCGACCGATTCTTCGCCCCACAGCGGATTATCGAAGCCGTTTGCCAGGAACTGCCGGACGGCGCCAGCATCGAACTTGCGCGGGGGACCTTCGAGCGCAGGCGCCTCGCGCGTGCCCGGCTCGGTGCGGCCTTCAAACAGCTTCCGGCCCTTGTCTGTCAGCACGCGCACTTCGAACTCAGAATCGCCCAAATCGACGAGCAGCGCATCGGCGCCCGCTTCCGACGATGGCCCGAGCCCCACGGAGGTGCAGAAGCAGGCTTCGTCGTGGGAGTTGCAGGCGAGGGCGATCACCGTGGTGCGCTGGCGCGCCTCGTCGAAACCAGCGTCCTTGCAGTCGCAATTGAAGATGTGATCGAGAACGGGCAGCGACGCCGCATCGCATGGCCGCGCGGCCACGATGATCTGTTCGCGCGTGTCGTCGGCTGAGTCGACCAACTCCACTTGCTTCCCGTTGAGCCGGTAGCGGAACAGCGCCTGATGGCGCGGGAAGAGGAATTGCTTGATCGAATTCGCGGGACGCTCGCGCGATTCGAGTATGGCCTCGCCGCTCGACTTCAAGCGCTGATACAGGACCCGGCCGCTGACTTCGACCGGAGCCGCCACCAATTTGCCCGACGCCAGCCAGCCATCGATCAGCGTGCGGAGTCCGGATTCGTGGATGATCGCGCTCATCGGATGAAGGTCTCCTTGTCGGTTGCCTTCCACGATCCGAATACCGGTTCGGCGTCCGGGTCCATTCCAGGCTGGTAGCCGAAGCTTTCTTCGGTCTGTTCGGCCAGCGCGCGGTTCAGCAAGGCGAGTGGAATCCCCGCCGGGCATGCCCGCGTGCATTCTCCGCATTCCACGCAGCGCGCTGCCAGGTGGAAAGCCCGCGCGATGTGCCAGGCGAAATTTCCCGTGAGCGACGCCGAAGTCAGGATCTCCTGCGGGCGGTTCTTATCCGCGATGCAGCGTTCGCAATAGCACAGCGGGCATACCTGGCGGCAGGCGTAGCACTTCACGCAGCGCGCGAACTCACCCTTCCAGAAATCCCAACGTTCGGCCGGGGTCTTGGCCATCAGATCTTCGAGCGTGACGGGCCTCGTGCCTGCCTTCGGCTCAGCGTCGCTGGGCGTTCCAATTACTTCGTCGGCAAATCGCGGCGTGCGCATCTTGCAGCCCGCGCATTTCGGTGCGCATACACCGTCGCAGGCCATGCCGATGACGTGGAGCGAGGCCCGGTCCACCTGGGATTCCTTGGTGAGCACCACGAGCGCCTTCTCATCGCAACCCTTCACGATCACGGCCGCGTTGCCCAGCGCTTTCACTTCCTTGCGCTTGAGATACGCCGTAAGGTTCGGCAGGCAGTGAGGCCCCCATGTGAGCTGATCGACATCCTCGCTCTTCCTGATGAACAGCGGGCGCGCGGGCTTGCCGGGGAGGGAGTCGCCGTAGCCGATGATCACCTGCACGGAACCCTCGTCCAGCAGACGGCGGCAGGTTTCTCGCAATTGTTCAATCATCCAGCCACCTCGTGCAGTTCGCGGTACGCCTTGTAAGGACCCAGCGCCCGGGTCTTCTCGGTGATATCGGTGATCACCTTCTGCCACTTCTTTCCTTCGGCGGCGGAGATCCAGGTAAAATTGATGCGGTCCATCTCGATGCCGAGCGTGTCCAGCAAGCGGCGGAACAGAATCCAGCGCCGCCGGGCGTGGTAGTTGCCCGCCGTGTAATGGCAGTCGGCCGGATGGCAGCCTGAGATCAGCACCGAGTCGGCGCCCATCTCGAAGGCCTTCACAATGAGATTGAAATCGATCCGTCCCGTGCACGGCAGCCGGATGATGCGCACGTTCGACGGATACTCCAGCCGGTTGGTCCCCGCCAGGTCCGCGCCCAGGTAGGTACACCAGTTGCAGACGTAGGCGACGATCTTCGGCTCGAAAGGTTCGCTCATACGAGCGCCTCCACTTCGGCGTAAACCTGCTGCTCGCTGAAGCCGGACAAGTCCACGCTCTTTGACGGGCAGACAGCCACGCATGTGCCGCAGCCCATGCATAGGCCCGGATTGACGCGGGCGGTGCGCTTCAGCAGCGCGCCGTTGCGCGAGCGCACCTCGGCTTTGTCGATGGCGTGGTAGGGGCACGTGCGAACACATGTAAAGCAGGCCGCGCATACCTTCTCGTCCACGCGCGCAATCTCGGGCGACCGGGTCATCTCCTTGTGCCCGAACATGACCAGCACCTTGCTCGCCGCAGCCGAGGCTTGCGCTACCGATTCCGGAATGTCCTTGGGCCCCTGGCAGGCGCCGCAGATGAATACTCCGGCCGCTGCCGTCTCCACCGGTCTCAGCTTGGGATGCGATTCGAGCAGAAAACCGTACTCGTCGTAGCCCACGTTCATCTTGCGGGCTAATTCCTTTGCGCCCTGCGCCGGCAGAATTGCCGCCGCGAGCACTACAAGGTCCGCTTCGATCGAAACCGGCACACCGGCCAAGGTGTCCGCGCCGCGCACGATCAGCTTGCCGTTCTCTTCGGTGATCTTCGAAACCCGGCCGCGGTAATAGCGCGCCCCGTCCTGCTCGATGGCGCGGCGCACGAACTCCTCGTAGTTCTTGCCGCCCGCCCGGATGTCCATGTAGAAGACGTGCGCCTGGCCGTCGGGCACCTTGTGCTTGTACAGCATGGCGTGCTTGGCCGTGTACATGCAGCAGATCTTCGAGCAGTAGGGCAGTCCCTTGGCGTCGTCGCGTGAGCCCACGCAGCTGAGGAAGACCACGTTCTTCGGTTCGCGCCCGTCCGAGGGCCGCAGAAGGCGCCCGCTGGTGGGGCCCGAAGCGGAAATCAGCCGTTCGAATTGCAGCGAATCGATCACGTCCTTGTATTCGCCATAGCCGTATTCGCCATAGCCCGACATACGGCCGTTATCCTGCTGCCTGCCGATGCTGTACAGCTTGTAGCCGGTGGCGATCACGATGGCGCCCACCTGCTCGGTGACCAGCTTGTCTTCGTCGTTGAAGTTGATGGCGCCGGCCTGGCACTTCTTCTCGCACAGCCCGCAACCTTTGCCCTTCTTCAGGCGCGTGCAGTTGTTGCGGTCGATCACCGGCCGCGCCGGGACCGCTTGGGGGAAGGGAATGTAAATGGCGCTGCGGTTTCCCAGCCCGTAGTCGAACTCGCTGGGATTCTTTTTCATGGGGCAGTTGTTCCAGCAATCGCCGCAGCCGGTGCACTTGCTGATGTCGACGTAGCGCGCCTTCCGGCGCACAGTGACCGAGAAATTCCCTACGAAGCCGTTGACTTCCTCCACCTCGGAATAGGTGTACAGGCGGATGCGCGGATGCTGGCCGGCTTCCACCATGCGCGGCGTCAGAATGCACTGGGAGCAGTCCAGCGTGGGAAAGGTCTCCGACAGGCCGGCCATCTTGCCGCCGATTGAAGGTTCACGCTCAACGAGCACAACCTCGTAGCCGGCTTCGGCGACGTCGAGCGCGGCCTGGATGCCCGCCACGCCACCGCCCACAACCAGCACACGCTTGGTGACCGGAACGCGGATCGGTTCGAGCGGCTCGTTCCAATTGACCTTCGCCGCGGCAATGCGGATCAGGTCGATGGCTTTTGCCGTGGCCGCGGCCCGGTCGTGGTGCACCCACGAGCACTGCTCGCGGATGTTCGCCATTTCCACTTTGTAAGGATTAACGCCGGCCGCCTCCGCCGTCTTGCGGAAAGTCCGCAGGTGCATGTGCGGGGAGCAGGAGGCCACGATCACGGCGTCCAGTTTCTCGCTCGCGATCTTCTCGCGCAGCAGCGCCTGGCCCGGGTCCGAGCACATGTACTTGGTGTGAACCGAGCAATGCACGCCGGGCAGTTTCGCGACCTCCGCCGCCACGCGCTCAACATCCACGTTGCGCGCGATGTTCTCACCGCACCAACACGTAAAGACGCCGATTCGCGACATGATCCGTCAGCCTCTGTAAACGAAATGCCGGTCCACGCCCAACTCGTGGTCCGACAGCCCCAACGCCTTGCCGACCAGATCTGACAGGTAATAGATCATCATGTCGTGCTTCACCGAGTAGCGGCGTATGATGTCCTCCTGCTTCATGTCCAGGTTCACATGGCACATGGGGCAGGCCACCACCACGCAGTTGGCTCCGTGCGCGACGGCGTTCTTCAGGATCTTGTGCGACAACTCGAGCACCGTGTCCTCGTTGGCCATGGTGAGACCCGCGCCGCAGCACTCGGTTTTGTAATTCCAATCCACGGTGGAAGCGCCTAACGCTTCGACCAACGTCTCCATCGAGCTGGGGCGCTCGCAGTCGTCGAACCGCAGCGCTTCGGGCGGCCGCGTCAGCAGGCAGCCGTAGTAGCAGGCGGCCTTGATCCCCTCCAGCGGCTTCTTGACCAGACTCTTGAGCCTTTCCGTACCGATCCTCTGGAACACTTGGATCAGGTTGAGCACGTTGGTGGTCCCCTCGATGGGGAGTTCGATCACCTGGCTCAGTTTCTGGCGCGCGTCGGCGTCGCCACGCACGATTTGCTCCGTCTTAATCAATTCCATCGAGCACATCGGGCAGGGCGCCAACAGTTCCTTGTAACCGTCGCGCTCGGCCAGGGCCAAGTTGCGGGCAGGCAGCGCCTGAGAGAGTTGGTGGTTGATGCAGTGGGCCGCCGTGGCCCCGCAGCAGATCCAGTCGTTCAGCTCGCGAAGCCGGACGTCGAGCAGATCGAGACACGCGCGCACGGACTGTTCGTAGTCACTCGAAGAACCGTGCAATGCGCAGCCGGGATAGTATCCGAACTCCATTAGTCACCCAAGCACCGTCCGAAAATCCTCGACACCACCTCGCGGTCATTCACCTTGGCGCCGTTGAGCTTCAGTTTGCCGCGCGCCCGCATGCGGGGCGCCAGCATTGCATCCTTGAACAGGAACGGTATGGCGAGATCTTCAAGGAACGCGGAGGTCTTGAAAGCACCCACCAGTTCCAGTTCGTTGAGACGGCCGTTGCGGCGTATGTTGGCGAGGAAAGCCTTCTGGAATAAGACGGTGCGGTGTTGTGATTCCGAATTTTCCGCCCGCTCAACGGAACGCTGCCGCAGCATATCCATAACTCCGGCGCAGTCGACCAGTTTGGGGCACCGCGTCGTGCAGGTTTGGCAGGACACGCACTCCCAGATGGCGCCGGAGGTGGCGGCCCTGTCGATCTGTCCGAGCTGCACCAACCGCACGATCTGGTTCGGCATCAGGTCCATGCGGTCGGCCACCGGGCATCCGGCGG
>ENA-UOYA01002422-UOYA01002422.1-activated-sludge-metagenome-genome-assembly--contig:-NODE-2422-length-17994-cov-5.681922_pt1 | contig 17994 bp, 16 predicted proteins | sample MGYA00238163_ERZ764804 | MGnify/ENA primary metagenome ERZ764804 (study PRJEB28919, sample SAMN05720223) | activated sludge metagenome | isolation source: Anaerobic digester | place: Hong Kong... | reverse complement strand
CACACTGGAGTTAATTGGTATTTAGATTCTGAATCGACTTTGACGTGGTCCTGATGCCAGACCTTAGTCTGTTATGATATAACTTCCACTGTGATATAGAATTGAAACTGATGTAGTCACAAAGTTCAGAAACATTTTCTATTTCATCAGGACACAAACCAGGTGTAGTTATATGAATTACGTTATGATTTTTTATCACCTCATTTGCAAGCATCGCTTCGAAAAGAGAACTTACGGAAAAACCACTAATTAATGGTGCCATTAAACGCAATATATCAATAAACGCACATGGTTTTAATGGATATAAAATGTTACAGTTTTGGATTTTTCGTATATTACTCAGTTTTCTCTGAATTTCATTTTCATCATAAATAAATGCTGGAGTAGATATTGAATTACTACCGCATACCTGTTGTATTTTTGAAGAGTTATGGGACAAGTTATCAACCTCCTTAGTTATTATCAGTCCATGTCTCTTTAATATATATAGTATTCTATTAAGAAGAGATGGGAATGGTTACCACAATGATATAATAATTCCATATCCTGTGGAAACAAAAATGGTACCGGGTACCCGGTACCTAAAACTATTGATCTATAACCAGTGCAGATAGCTCTAAGTCATTAGTAAAAAGCACAGCGATTTAATATATTTATAAGAGTCGCTGTGCTTGTATTCCAATTTATTAGATATTGCTGAGTGTTTATTCAGCATTTAATAAGTAGACTTATTCACATTTTATTGGTTTTTCTTCGAAATTATCAACCAATATAATCTTGGTAATATCTTCCTTTTTTACAGTAGAAGATTTTTTTTCACTTCTTGTTGCTATAAGAGCAATATCTATTACAAACATTTGTCTGCCTGCATTAATCAAGCCATTATTCTCTGTTTCTGTAGCTACAAAAGCATCATAATCTTTTACCTCTGCCAAATCAACTTGGCAAGAATCTCCTGGCATTATGCCTGGAATTTCTACGGTGCCTGCAAATTCCAACTTTTGCTGGTAAAAGTGTACAATCCCGTTGTAAGACTCAATATGTTTGCACCATCCATCCAGGCACTTAAATTTATTTGTTTTCTTTTGCTTCTCAGTTGATTCGCAATCTTTCTTCTTTTCTTCTTTGGAATTTTGCTTGTTAACAATTTGGACGTTAGACTTGTCAGTTGCCTCTTTTTGGGAATCTTCCTCTGATTTGCCAATGTGGGGATGCTTGTAATAAAATGTTTTTTCTACGATTCCTTTAACTAGCACCCTGTCGTTGAATACAGTATAGTCAGCAATCTGAACATCATATGATTCACCGATTATCTTTGACATAGGCGGCTTAACATTCAAAAAAGTTTCACAAAGCAACTGTGTTCTTCCCTCACCAACTACTTGACATTGCTCAAATAGCCTAGAGTTTACCATTTTATAACCTCCTTATTATTACCGATAGAGCTATTATTTAGCTTATCTGGAACTGCTATATTATATTTTGCATCATGGTATGATGTCACAATCTTTTCCATTTAATTGAAATAACATAATTTTCCTACAATAGCATTATATGCTATTGTTATAAAATGTAACCACTGGTATTTAAATGTATATTATATCAGCAAAGGGATTGGAAAGGGGGTTCTTACAATTTTAATATTGTCAATCATTTTAACAGTTATTTTAATAGCTGGTATAGTTTTGCATAGCTTCATTAAACCAGCGACAATATCTAGTTACGAAAATGAAATAAATTCTCATATTGAAATACCTGAAACATTACAACAGAGAGGTCAAATCGAATGCTTACTACCGAATCAACGATTGCGTTGACGATTTTTCTTGCTACAGTATTGTTCTTATTATGGCGACCGAGAGGACTAAACGAGTATATTCCTACAACTATTGGAGCACTGTTTATCTATTCTTTAGGAATAGTTAATCTAACAGATATTATCAATATTGAAGGCACTGTTATGGGAGCATCAATTACTATAATTTCAACTATAGTAATGTCAATAGTGTTGGAAAGTGTTGGTTTTTTCCGTTGGACTGCTTTTAACTTAGTAGGAAGATCTAAAGGATCAGGGATACTTCTCTACTGGAATGTTATTCTATTATGTTTTTTAATGACTATGTTTTTTAATAATGATGGCAGTATATTAATAACTACACCAATTATCATAGAAATCGTTAGAATTCTAAAATTAAAGCCACATCAACAATTCCCATATTTATGCAGTGGTGCCTTAATTGCAACTGCTGCCAGTGCACCGATAGGTGTAAGTAATTTAGCGAATTTAATTGCTCTCAAAATTGTTAACTTAGACCTTGTTACCTACGCAAAATTAATGTTTGTTCCATCCATGATGGGGCTTTTCATTACAAGTATACTACTATTTATCCACTTTAGACAATATATTCCAAAACGTATCACGTCTTTTTCCAGGACCTATATGTTTCTGTACGATAACACTAGCAAATCAAAACATCCACTGTCTAACGGAGTAAATGAATTAGAATCAATTAATTGGAATATGTTTAAAGTTTATATAACTATTATTATAATAGTGAGAGGGTGTTTTTTTGTATTGTCACATTTTGGTTTTCCTATTGAGCCGGTTGCCGTTTTAGGTGCATTGATATTAATTATGATAAGATGGATTAGTCAAGGCAAAGGGATTCTTGATGTAATTCAAAAAACACCATGGCATATATTAATATTTGCATATAGCATTTATATTGTAGTCTACGGCCTTCATAACACCAATATAACTTCCTTGATTATTGAATCTATAAAAACACCCGTTAACGCTAACCTATATAACGCCATATTAATTATGGGAACACTATTGACAATTATGTCAAATTTATTTAACAACCTTCCATCTGTTATGCTTGGAACCATTACTATTACTCAAATGGGTCTTGAACAATTATATTTGCAAGTTTGTTATCTAGCTAACATTATTGGAAGTGATATAGGTTCACTTATATTGCCGACAGGTACTCTTGCAACTTTAATATGGATGTATATTCTTAAAAAGAATAAGATTCCTGTTACATGGAGTCAGTATATTAGCGTTACAATATTAATTATACCAGTTGGCTTACTTACAAGTTTAATTAGTCTTTATTCATGGGTATTATTAATATCCTAAAAAGGGAGGGATATTTTTTGTCCAAAATTCAACAGTATGTTGGTAAAGTTATAAACATCGAAGTCGTAGGAGGACGGCATCACGAGGGGGTACTGGTTGACTATGGCCCAGATATAATAGTTATTTTTGACAACAGAAAGTACTATTATTATTATATTCCTTTAACCCATCTCAAGCATCTTGGGCTTAGTTCTCAAGAGAATCCAGAAAATGAATGGAATTTTAAAAACAAACCTATTAGTAGTGATACAGGTTTGCTTTCTTTTAGAAAAATTATTGAAAAAGCAAAAGACATTTTACTTGAACTTTATGTAACAGGAAATCATCCGGTGTATGGTTACATTACTAATATATTGAGCGACTATCTTCTTTTTAACTCCACTGTCTATAAAACAATAGCTATTAATATTAGCCATATAAAGTGGTTAGCTTTATCAAATCGCAATCAGACTTACTATTCAAAGGATAGAAAAGATTTGCATGTTCAGTCCACTTTAAATGCTATAGCAGCCCCAACTTTTGAGCAGCAATTAGACAAGATGATAGGAAATATAATTGTAATTGATGCGGACACTGGCCCAAGTAAAGTAGGATTAGTTGTTAGTGTAAGTAGTGAATTTATTGAGCTGATAATTGCAAATGAAGAAACACACTTGTTAAACATAAATCACATTAAAATGTTTCACATTTAACATGATATCAGATACATCAAAAAAATTAACAGTAATAAGTTATAAATACCTTATTAAATTAAAAAATATAGTGACCTTGTTAGATTATTTCTTTATCCGCATCACTAGCGTTGCATAAAACTTAAAATTGGTTATCAAGATGGCAGTAACGAATTAGCATAAGACCCTGATGCTAACAGTTATGGTGTATACAACCACGAGCTTTTCTGTCCCCTGTGTTAGAGGAACGACCACTTAAAAGGTAGTCCTCATCCACATTTTAGCCATAATGTTATTTACAGTATCACTGGGTCATAGGTCAGATCGTTTAAATGTGCTAGTGTATCCGCATAAAAAATTATCTTTCTTTAATATACCGCCTGGGATACATCCGGGCTTTCTTAATGAGTATTATCTTAACCAAACAAAGAGGGATAAAGGACAACTATAAGAGATAACAACCCATGGGTTGTTATCAAAAATCAGCCACCTTCTCCCCCTGGCGGGAAAAGGTGGTTTAGGTTGTTGATGATATCTAATGAGTTTACCTTCTTCAGCCGCCCTGTCCATGATAAGATCACATGTCTTTAACGTTAGACTCATGTTATCTGCACTTCAAAACTACTTCGCAGGTGCGGCAAGAGCGCCAGGGATAATTACGATTTCGCAGACCGGTTATGTGTCCCAACTTAGCCTCTCCCTCCATGTCCATACAGCAGGAAACGATAGTGCCGTCCCAAAGCACACACACCCAATCTTCAAGCAGGAAGCAACATCTAGTATAATCGCCATGTCCACTTTTAGCCCACGAATGCCTATCTACACGGAATATTTCATATTTGCCGGGGACAAGGCGATGGAGATCTGTATCGCCGAAAGTTTGCACAAGAATTTGTAACTGCGAGGCCTGTTGCTCTTTTTCCAAAATAAGTGTGTTAACATCTTCCAGGTCGGCTCCATTTTCTATACTTATAACCAGCAGTCCTGTGTATTTTAAAAGCATTTTCCTGATTTCTGATTGTTTTAGTAAGCGACCATTGGTACTTAGCCGCCAATTGATGTTATTGTGTTTTAAATATTCGAGGAAATCCGGCAGTTGGGGATGCAGAAGGCTTTCACCGAAATGGTGCAGACCAACAACCCCTCCGGGTGGAGGCTCCCATTTGAGGTAATATACTGTGTGTTTAAAGGTTTCCCAGTTCATGAAACCGCGTGTGCGTTTCATATTGCTGTTCCCGCACCATGAGCAAGTAGAATTACAATGATTGGTTAGTTCAATCTGGTAAATAGCCACCACTAACCACCTCTTTTTTTAAACCATAATCATTCTTCCTAACTTTTTGCCAGAATCGGTCCCGTCCCTGCTGGTAAGATATTTCTCTGTTCTTTTCCCGTCCGGTCATAGAATCTTCATGCAGACGGTACTTATAAAGCAGTTTGGGTAGCCAAAATACGGGACCAAGGCTGGCAATACGAAGAGAGTAATCTACATCTTCAATTCCCTCGCATTCCGGATCGAAGCCGCCAACACGGCGGCAGACCTGAGCCCTGTAAAGAAAAGCGGCGCCAAAATTACAATGATGAGCCACAAGGAAATCACGCATAATATTGTCAATGAACAGGCGAGGGTCATTAACAAAAGGTGCCTTGAGATTCGGACCAATAATTTTACCGTTGGCGTCGATATGGTAATAACCGGCAAAGGCGGCGACATACGTGGGATATATCTGCAGGATCGCTAAAAGATCAGAAATCATGTCAGGCAGCATAATATTGTCTGCTGAGGTCCATGTAATATATTCCCCGCGAGCTATGCTTAATCCGTAGTTTAGAGTCCGCGGCAAACCTTTATGCTCCCGGGAGTAATATTTTATTCTGGTATCATCATATGTGTTTATGATTTCTTGGGGTTCATCGGTAGAGCCATCATTAATAACAATCAGTTCAATAAAGGGGTATCTCTGCTTAAGAACGCTATCAACAGCCTCCTGAAGAGTATGTTTTTGGTTGTAAACAGGTAAGAGAATGCTTACAAGATATGGAATCATTTATTTCCCTCCTGCCCAAAGGCCAATATATTTCATGTTCCGTTATTCTCATTTTATGCCATTTTATTAGTTCCCGTGAGTAATACATTTATTGTAATTTAATAAAGCCTATGAACCGGAAATAATTAAAGATATTTGGCACCATGCATCCAGTTGATACCATAACCTGCATAACCGGATATAAAAGGGAAAGACCCTATTACTTTTTCAATTCAAAGTTTTATCAATTAGCCCGGCACTTCCATCTCCTCCACCAAATCGATGAGCATGATCTTCTCCAATTCGGTCTTTTCCAGAAGAGGTGACATATCCTCAATGGGTCTGTTTACAACAAGTTTAGGATCGACACAAGTAGTCTGTTCTAACCTTACGTCGACAAAGGCGGGCCCCTCTGTTTTCAGAGCCGTTTCAATAACATCCGGTGCGCTTGCCAAGGAGGAAATAATATAGGATGGAATCCCGTAAGCCGTAGCTACCTTCCCGAGATCGGGGCAACTATAGCCTTTAACAGTGGACTGCCTCCGGCCGCCGAAAAACATATCCTGAAACTGCCTTACCATACCCAGACACCTGTTGTTCATTGCAAATATCTTAACGGGGAGGTTATGGTGCACGATGGTATCAAGTTCCTGTATGTTAACTTGTATACCGCCATCTCCGTTTATGACGATAACCTTCCTGCCCGGGGACGCCTTGGCCGCACCCAACGCCGCCGGGAGCGCGAACCCCATGGCGCCCATACCGCCTGAAATAATCATCCTTTGATTTTTTTTGATATGGAAGGACTGCGCGGCCCACATCTGGTGCTGCCCTACATCGAGGCAGATGATATCTCCTTCTGCGCAATATAAAGAGAGAAGTTCCGTAAAGCGATTTGGGTTTATTTTTTCAGCCTTGGTCGATCGATTTTGAGAAGGGTATTTTCCCCTGTACCCCTTAATGATTTCGTACCAGGTTGATAAATCAGGCTTTATATACCCATCAAGCATTAAGTTGATTTTGGACAGAAATTCCCTTACATCACCCTTTAAGGCGATATCCACCTTTACCTTTTCATTCAGCTCCACCGGGTCTATGTCCACATGGACCTTTTTCGCGGCACGGGCAAACGTTTCCGGTCTTGTACCTGTCTGCCGGGTATCCAGCCTGGAGCCCAATATCAGCAAAAAGTCGCAATTGGCCAGGGAGAGATTGCTGTAACGGTTTCCATACGCCCCAATCATTCCAAAAAAGGCAGGATTGTCGTGTGATACTACGTCTAGTCCCATTAACGATGTTACCACGGGTATTCCGGTCTTTTCTATCAGCAAACTAAACTCATCAGTTGCCTTAGCTGTCCTTACCCCCCCACCTGCAAGTATCACAGGTCTTTTTGCTCTCTCCATGAGACTTATTACTTCTTCCATGTCCCTGGTGTTATATGAATCAGTTTCTTGTGTTCTTATATACTCATCGCTGTCCCAATACCCTATTAGCTTTCCAGGATCAATCTGCGCGCGCTGAATATTCATGGGAATATCAAGGAGCACCGGGCCCGGTCTGCCATTCCTCGCGAGATATACTGCTTTTTCCAGGTGGTATTTAATTGTCTCTGCATCAGTTACTAACGCAGCATATTTGGTAAGAGGTTTTACAACGCTTACAATATCGGTCTCTTGAAACCCCAGTTGACGTACGGCCTTCTCATATTTGTACTCGTACGTGTTCACCTGGCCGGTGACAAACAAACATGGGACTGAGTCAAAATAACAACTTCCAATTCCAGTTAACAGATTTAGCGCGCCGGGACCACTTGTGGCCATCGCTACCCCAATGTTCCCGTTTATACGGGCGTAAGCCTCAGCGGCAAAAGCCGCCGACTGTTCATGATGTACCGATACACAATGCATATCATTCCTGTTATAAATAGAATCAAGAAGATGCGTTATTGCACCGCCAATTAGCTCAAAGACATGACACACACCTTCCGTAACCAGGAAATCAATAATATAATCAGAAAGCTTCATAATAAAAAACGACTCCTTGTCATGGATATAGATCCAGATTTTCTTTGATCCATTGCACCGTTTTGTTAAGCCCTGTCCAAAGAGATGTGGTAGGAAACCACCCCAGTTCTGTTTTCGCTTTATTAATATTAGCTACCCATGATGCCGGCTCGGGCTTTTGACTATTTACTTTACCCCACCCTGGCTCTGAAATATTTCCAATAATATCATTGATCATCGATACCACTTCGCCGATAGAATACTGTACTCCAGAACCAATATTGTAGATCTTCCCTCCGGATGTGGGAGTACTTATTACTTTTAAGAAAGCATTCATCACATCGTCGATATTAATAAAATCCCGGACTGATTTTGGTGTCGAAAGTTCCGGAGACTGCCCTCTGAGAAATGATTTTATTACATAGGGTATGAGCCTGTGAGGGTCATCCCAGGGACCGTACGGGGAAAAAAGTCGCAGTGTAATAATCGGCAAACCTCTTTCAAGGGCCATGGATTGACAAAAGAGAGTAGTCGCAGCTTTTGAAACGCCATAATCTCCCACCGGCTCAAGAGTGTCTCTCTCACTCATTGGCTCTGATTTCACCCCATATTCTGAGGAACTACCTGTATTGATAAAACAATCGAATCCAATTTTTTCACAGGCCCTTAATAGATTGACAGTACCCAAAAGGTTGGATTCGATAATGACGGATGTATCTTTCTGAGAGGCAAATCCCCCGTAAGTCGCAAGATGACATATTATTGTCGGACCAATCTGAGCCACTGCCCTTTCCACAATCAAGGCATCCCGCAAATCCACTTCATGTTCTGTCACTCGTCCCAATAGGTCTGCTATACGCCACTTATTCGATGTGCTGCGGGTAAAGATATGGATGTCAATAGGTGACATTCCTTCGAAGAAGGTATGTCCCCTTGCCGCCTTATTTATTTCAACTAACCGGCGTGTTAGACAAGAACCGACAAAACCGGTGGCGCCTGTAATTAAAACTCTCATCCTTACATATCCTCTTTTTTCGCTCAACTTAAATCACTTCGGGCTGTTCTTTGCCAGTCTTTCCGCTAAACGCTTTCCACTTAAGATGGACTGGTCGCTCCAAAGATAAGCCCATTCTCCGTACCGTCCAATACAGTATATATTAAGGTTTTCCAGATAGTCCAACACGGTGCGCCTGCTTTCGGCGTGCCGCCTGTGGTAGAGCACCTGGGCGTGCTTTATGTCCTTACTGTCAACTAAGGTAATCTTGTCGTCTTTATCTATAACTCCGATAGTTATCAAGTCTTCGATTGTTTTTTCAAGGACATTTTCCTGTGACATGCCCAAAGACCTGTAACGGGAATAATAAACTTCGGCCTGTATGCTGGTAAATCCGGGCGGTGCATTGTTAACGGAATACTCACTGGGAAAATGCACTCTGCAGGGAAGAATATTTTCATTATAAATATAAAACCAGTGGCAGTTGGCTAGGTTCTCCCTCTTAACACCCAGGTTGACCAGGATAACTGACGTACAGTCCAGTTGGGAAGCTGCTTCCTCGATTTCCGTTGGACAATCCCTAATGCAGCACACCAGTTTAGGAAGCGGTATAGAAGACACCAGCGCGTGGTAGTAGCGTTTAAAGCCATTTTTAAAGGTTATTCTCTTCTTTTTCACATCAATTTCAGCCATTTCAAAACCGTAATTTACTTTGGCTCCTTCCTGCAAGCTACTTAAAAAAGATTGAAAGCCTCCAGCTTCTGGATAGCGGACGCTTGATATATAGTGCATATTGCAGAGCTCTTCGGATAGCGCCCCCTTGAGCACCTCCCCCAGGTTTGGTCGGTAAATCCGCTGTTCTATCCATTCCGTAGTCATTTGTTCAGGCTCCACCGTCCAATATTTCCTGGTATAGGCATAAGGAAAAGTCCTGGCAAACTTCTCCCCGAACCCGTCAATCAGCCACTGCCCGTAGTTTTTCGGAGAGCCTGACCCTGCCCGCTCCACCTTTACAAAGTCCAGGATACATTCAACCACAAGGTCCACCGGCAGACCCTTTAAATTGGTCTGGAGCGGATGACGGAGCCAGCAAGGACTGTACCTATTTAAAATCTTGGGGTAGATTTCATTGAACCGGCCTCCTATACTTTCGGCTAAAAGTTTTTTTACATAGGCGTCTTTGGTAAAAGATGAATGCGGCCCTTCATCGAAGATAAAGCCGTCAATCATATGGGAACGGCAGCGACCACCCCATGACGCTTCTTTTTCGTAGATATCCGTCTTGTGGTCATAATGACTGGAAAAACTTAACCCTGCTGGACCTGCCCCTAACGTCACAACAGCTTCTAACCCGTTGCAAACCATCTTACTACTCCTTTTAAAATTATTAAAACTCACATCTTAATCATTTGTCACAAGGATCTCGGAAATAGATGTGTCATTCTTAAAGATATTCTCTTCAAGTATTATATGGATACTTATTACATAATGTTACCAACCCTGATTTGTGGTATCAGGACAAAACCACCAATGTAGCAGGAATTTAAATCGGTATCGGTGCATCTCTTGGTGAGATGTTGGGGTATGCCATCGCGTTATTTTTGGGAAAATTCAACAGCTTTACTCTTGGGACAAAAAGAGGCCCTGCTATGTATTGAGCAGGGCTTTATAACCTTCCCTCTATTTCCATTTTTTCAAGTCCCTTTAAAATAAAGGTGTTAATATCATAAAAATATTCTTCAAATTCCCTTATTTCCTCATCACTCCAGTCCCACCACCTGATTCTAAGCAAGGCTTTAATTTGATCCTCCGAAAACCTGTATTTGATGATTCTGGCAGGATTGCCCCCAACTATGGCGTAGGGTGGCACATCTTTTGTAACTACCGCGCCGGCCCCTATAAAGGCGCCGTCTCCGATTGTTACACCTGATAATACTACTGCATTATACATGATTAATACATCGTTACCAATAATGGTTGGACCTTTTGAATATATTTCCTTATTGATCTCTTGAAATCTATGAAAATATAAAATCTTAAGTGGGTAACCGGCTACATTTTTTGCATAATGTTCTAAACCGGCAAATATCTTAACATCTGCTGATATACCAGTGAACTTCCCAACCAATACTATTTCGTCAGGTAGGAAAGCAGTATGAAAAGGATTGGGAGGCAACGCCACACTGTGTTTCCCAACAATAATAATTGCCATTGTTTCACTCCTTCTTTGATGGATTTTTGATATAACATAAGGTTATTTATTTAAACTGTCTTAACTTTTTCCTTAGGTATCGCAGCAGGCGATAAGTTCGGCAGATACAAGGGAAAGCAGTTGCTCAACATCCACCCTGTTAATATTAGGCTCATAATAACTAACCGTCAAAGTCAAAATATTATTGTATGTTCCGGTTACCAGCATGAACCCCGGAGCATAAAAAGCTGGTGAAAACAGGTAAGCATCCCTTACTGCTATATCACCGAATTGAAGTGGAGACCGGCTGATTAACCCAACGTTGGATAGTGCGGGGGAACATTTTCCGCTAATAATAGACTGCAGTCTGCCAACCTCAATGATTTGGAGAACTTCCCGGTAGCTCAAACCGGCTAAAAACTCAAAGAAGATAGCGCTGTAAATGCCGGGATGGTTATTTTTAACGGTTTTCATCTGCGACACTACTCTTAATAAGGTAGCTTCAAAGGATTCCATATAAACTCTGGCAGTGCGCACGCTGGCAACTCCAGATAAATTACACATTGCGTCTGGCTTGCCTCCCGGCAGGTACCTGCGTAAATCAACTGTTAAAAGTAATTCCATGGGTACACCTGGATAAGGCTTTACCATTTCAAACAGTGCCCTGAAAAATGCGGTCAGGAGTATATCATTAATTGTGGCGCACTTTTTTTTCGCGTAAGTGGAAATAGCGTGTACATGCCGGCTGAAGAGCTTGCGAATAGAAAACTGAGGTTCAGCAGGTTGACACAAAAGATATGGAAAGGCCCATGTCGGCTTCTGTTCAGCCAGTTGTGGGTTCCAGGCCCTTTTGAGGTTGAATATTCCCATATCCCTGAAAAGACAACTTTGGTCCCTCTTCCCAGGACTACTTGGTTTCGCTTCAAACCTAACGCCATTAGCAAGATTGGTGTAGATTGCGGATAATAGTTTTAAGTATTCTTTAATCCCGCCTCCGTCGCAACAAGCGTGATCCATTTTAACGCATATGGTGTCATTTTCACCGGAGCGAATTATTTTTACCAGAACCTGTGTGTCGTGTTTCTCGTCAAAAGATTGCGACATAAACCTGCGCAGTGTTTTTTCGTTATCCCGGGTTTCTTCCAGCGAACACAACTTGATATCGTCTATATCCACAAGGCGCTGCCAATAGGGGCGAATCTGCTCTTCAACAAAACGGCAGCCAAGAATTGGCTCAATATCAACAGACATTCTTACCGCTTCAGCCAGCTTGGCAGCGTCCAGATGTCCCTGAAATTCCAGAACGGCATGAATTTGACAGTTTGAAGTACCGTGGCGAGCGGCATAATTGATCCAGTCCGAAACGGCTGCTGGCAATATATCAGGATTCTTCTTCACTTTTGTTTTTTCATTCCTAGTATTCATGTTTTACTGCATCCTTCGCTTAAAGCCTACCCTCTTCTTCCATCTTTTCGAAGGCTTTTAAAATAAAGGTTTCAATATCCCCGGAGAAATACTCTTTGAATTCTTTAATCTCTTCATCACTCCAGTCCCACCATCGGATTCTGAGTAAGGCTTTTATTTGTTCTTCCGAAAACCTGTACTTTATAATCCTAGCTGGATTTCCCGCTACAATGGCATAAGGAGGTACATCTTTAGTGACTACCGCTCCAGCTCCGACAATGGCTCCATCTCCAATTCTCACACCTGATAATATTAAAGCATTGTACATAATCAAAACATCGTTGCCAATAATGGTTGATCCTTTTGTATATACTTCAGTCTTGTAGTTTTCCATCAATCCAGCTAATAAATTTTCAATAGCAGCCGGCCCGTTTGTAAATATACCCTTGGCGTTTTCTATAAAGTTCTGAATTGAGAATACTGGAAAAGCGGCTACATTGTTTAAGAAATGTTCACCACCACCCAATATTTTTGCACCAATTGACAAACCGCAATACTTACCCACCTGTATAACATCGTCAGGGCTGAAGATCATAAAATGAAATGGCGTTGCTACCGAATGCTCTCCTATGGTAACCCCCATTGCTCCACCTTCTTTCCATATTTATCACTTATACGTACAATCCCTGTCCAGCAGTGAAAATCCGTACCAGCCGGCCGGTTTCTCTATTTGTCAATATTTTTTTTACCGATTGTTATTTGAACAACGAGCCAATTTCATTCGCATAAACCAGTCAAATGCATCCAACACATAATCAATCTCTTTTTGGCCCAACCCTGGATAAAGACCTATCCAAAATGTCCGCTCCATAATCAGGTCGGTGTTTTTTAGTTCCCCCGCTACCCTGTAATGAACATCCTGGAAAGCAGGCTGTTTCAGAATATTGCCCGCGAAGAGCAACCTGGTGCGAATGCGGTGATCTTCCAGGTGTTGTATTAGCTGCTGCCGCGTAAAGGGGGCGCCGTCACGGACAGTCAGCGGAAAGCCGAACCAGCACGGGTCGGCATTTTCAGTGGATTTAGGCAGGATAAAAACATCTTTATGCTTTTGCAGCCCGGCATAGAGTTGTTGAAAGTTTTTTCTGCGCATGCAGGCAAAATCAGCTAATTTATTCAGTTGCGCTACCCCAACCGCCGCCTGCATATCAGTTATTTTCAAGTTGTACCCTAAGTGAGAGTAGGTATATTTATGATCGTAACCGCTGGGAAGTTCCCCCAGCCGCCAGGCAAACCTCCGCCGGCAGGTATTGTCCTTGCCTGGCGGACACCAGCAGTCTCTGCCCCAGTCCCTGAAAGACTCGGTAATTCTCTTTAACAGCGGGTCGCTGGTCAGCACTGCCCCTCCCTCACCCATGGTAATGTGATGCGCTGGATAGAAGCTGAGGGTGGCCAGATCCCCGAAGGTACCGGTATATCTTCCTCTGTAAGTCGAGCCAAGAGCATCGCAGTTGTCCTCAATAAGCCAGAGGCCATATCTCTTTACTATCTTTGTTATTGCATCAAGGTTGAATGGATTACCCAGGGTATGGGCCAGGATGATGGCCCTGGTTTTAGTGCTTACTGCCGACTCCAACTGTTCAACAGCTACATTGTACGTCTCCGGGTCAACATCCACAAAGACAGGTGTCAGACGGTTTTGCAGAATGGGGGCGACTGTGGTCGGGAACCCGGCCGCAACAGTTATCACTTCGTCGCCTGGCCTGAGCCGCCGCTCACCCAGCTTCGCTGAAGTAAGGCTGGAAATCGCTAAAAGATTAGCCGAGGAACCGGAATTGGTTAGCAGACAGTAGCGCGCACCGAGAAAGTTCGCCAATTTTTCTTCAAAGAATGAAGCGTATCTGCCGGTAGTAAGCCAAAAATCGAGTGACGCATTTATTAAACTTATTATTTCTTTCTCATCGTAAACTTTGCCGGCGCAGGATACCCATGTTTTGCCCGGCTCAAAGGGCGGCGGTGTGTGAAACAAGTTATAAAACTGCTCAGCCCGACTGGAAATATCGCTTCTCCAGAGCTTCTCAAGACACGGCAGGTTAATTTCTCCCGCCTTGCCCTTGATATCCTCCTCTATGATTTTAAGCCGGCAATTTAAATCTATACCCAAAGGAATATTTACGCTTTTTTCAACAAAGAGATCTTCTGCCTCCAGAACATAAGACATTCTATTATCTGGGCCATCTGACTTTACCATTGGCCAAACATAATATCCCCCTGCACTAGACGAGGCCACAAGAACAAATCCACCCTCAATTATTAAAATATCCCCCGCTTTATATGTCATCTTGATCCTCCTAATGATAACAATACAAAATATTAGTCAATTTGATTGTTTTTATCATTAGAATATTCCTGTTGACTAATATATTTCCACGAAAAATCACAGTTTTTCCAGATTTCATTCAGTTCTTTATAATCTTTATAAGTATCCATGCATTTCCAGAAGCCTTCATGTTTATACATGGCCAGTTCTTTTTCATTAACCAAATGTTCAAAAACTTCTTGCTCAAGAACACAATTATCATCCATATAATTCAATATTTTTCTATGAAATACACAAAAGCCACCGTTGATATAATCATTCAGTAAAGGCTTTTCTTGAAACCCGGTCACCATACAATCGGGGTCGATAGTTATTTTCCCGTATTTAGAACGCGGCCTGATTCCTGTTATAACACCAATCTTTTGCTTTAGCTTGAAATATTCTTCCAGCTTCTTTAGGTTGACATCTGAAACTCCATCTCCGTATGTCAAAAAGAAATATTCCTCATTAATATATTTCTCAATCTTTTTAATACGCCCACCGGTATTGGTCTCCATACCCGTGTCGGCAAAAATGATATTCCAGTTCTCTACCGGATCTCCGTCTTCCAGTATGGTATGAAAACCATTTTTTAAGTTTAGTTGAATATCCCCGCGATTTTTATAATTTATAAAATACTCTTTGATAAGGTGTCCTTTATAACCAAGACATAGAATAAAATCATTAAAACCATAGAATGAATAATGTTTCATAATATGCCATAGAATTGGGTGTTTACCTATAGATAACAGAGGTTTGGGTTTATTCTCCGTCTCTTCCCTAAGACGGGTTCCTTTTCCGCCACATAAAATAACGACTTTAGGTTTCACCGATGGTTGCCCCTTTCTGTTCTGAGTTAAAGCCTTAACTGAAAGCTAGCATAAATACCTTGCGATACAAGGGGAAAACCTTTTCAGGCAGAAAAGCGGTTACTCGTTTTGACTGGAGTCTGATCATTTCTTTTCGCTTAGTATGGTCGTTAACTATCCGGTCTAACAGTCGGGCTGTTTCCCGTACATCTTTATCATTTATCAGACAGCCGGACTCTCCAAGAATTTCCGGCACAGATGCCCGGTTAAAAGCGACAATCGGTACTTTAAGGTACATAGCTTCAATTAACGGAGTAGAAAACCCCTCATATTCACTCATGCATAAGAAAACCCTTGACAGCCTGTAGTAGGCTAAGAGCTTTTTAAAGGAGGTACGGCCGGTCAGAAACACATTCTTTATCTCAAGCTCTTTAATCAAAGCTAACAGCTTCTGACAGTACCCGGCATGAGACGAGAAGCTTCCTACCAGGAACAGGCGGGACTTCGGATTAAGTCTTTTATGGTAATAATTAAATACCGAAATAGTGTCTTCCAGTTTTTTATTTGGGGTAATCTGGCCGACAAAAAGTATATTTGTATAGTCGTCATCATAGGCTTTCATTAACTGCAAATCAGGCTCCTGGTCATACTCCTCCAGGTCTACCGGCAGGGGTAACACACAAGTCTCTCCATAGCCCTCTTTATATAATTCCCCTTCAAGGTACTTGGTGGTGGTGAAAGCAAATTCAAACTGATTTTTCAGTTTTTTTAATTCCTCACGTCCTCCCAGCATGTAGATCTGAGACGGGTGGTTTTCGAAATACTCCGGCGGCATAATCCCGTGGTAAAAAAGTACTTTTCTTTTTGCTTTGATACCGGCCAGGGTTTTGGCTGCCCGTGACCCTATAAACATATGGTATATGATGTTATCTCTTTCGCCGTCCAGAGAAGATAAGTCCTTTGTTCCTGTTTCCTGCTGCCCTGTTTGTGTAAAAATGTCTGACTCACAACCAAGATCTTTGATAATTTTTTGCAAAACCAAAACGGCATTGCTGATATCATCGCCGTGCCGCATGGAAGGGATGATCTGATCTATTTGCATGGCACGCCCTCCATCTTTATTAAAATTTTTAATAAGATCAAATTTTATTAAATAAATCTAGGAGCCTTTTTTTCGCAGCCTTGTTATCAAAAAAGTACAGCTGGGATTCCGCATAAGCCATCACTTCTTCGTAAAAACTGGTTTTCTTTAAAAGCTCACCGGCTAGTTTGACCGCTCCGTCAATATCTTGATAATTTTTTACGCACAGTCGCGGGAATAGTCTTTTTTGCGTATAAAAGTTGTCTGGAGCAATGCAGGGTATTTTTACCGCTGCGCAGTCAAGGGCAAATCTCCCCCAGATCTGCCGGAAGTCCAGGTGTAGTCCCATGAAGGAGTAATTTAACTGAGTTATATAGTCTTCCCAACGTGGTGTGAAGTTGAAATAGATTTGCGGTATCGGCATATACTTTCTCATCAGACGGATGTATTCTTCATCTTTACGGCTATACATATCTATGGACCCTGGCAAGCCTATTTCCGAAAGCGCCGCCAGGTTGATAAAACCGTTTCGCAACATGGATCCCAGTTGAATTACCTGTTTTTTTTCAACCTGAGGACAAAGTTCCTCTCTAACCCTCTTCAGTGGAAAAGGGACACCGACCATCCCCACCGGCCTGGTCGTCATAGCCTTTATAATGGGAATGTCGTATTCGTGCGTGACGCCTACCGCATCTGCCGTATTTAAAAGCTCAATAAATTTTACCTGCTTATCTCCCATGATGTAAGAGGTGAAATATTCAATTTCACCATCCAAGAAAACGACAACCCGCGCCGACGATTGCCTTTTTATTTTCAGGCCCACCTCTATTGTTTCATGGCGCACAGCCACCATCACCAGGTCATATTCGCTGAAAAAATCATAGGAAAAACTGTTATGGCCATGCTCAAAAGACATACCGTTGTAATGGTCTCCCTCCATTACTGCAGCCCATTGGGTGATCCTGTTGACATCTTTTATCTTTAAATCACTGGGGGGGGTCTGACTGACCAGGCAAAACTTCATGATCTCACCTCGCTAGCTAATAAGGTTAAACAGTCTCATTTTGCACTGCTCATAGCTGAAAAGTTCAATTTGCGATTCGGCGTAGGATATTACTTCCTCATAAAAATCAGCATCGGATACCAATTTTTTCACCAGCGCGACCGCTCCCTCTATATCCCGGTGGGGTACGCACAGGCGGGGAAACAGGATTTTTTGTGTATATAATGAGGGGGGCGCCACGCACGGCATCCTGACGGCGGCACAGTCAATGGGAAACCTGCCCCAGGAATACCGGTTATCCAGGTGC
>ENA-UOYA01002421-UOYA01002421.1-activated-sludge-metagenome-genome-assembly--contig:-NODE-2421-length-17995-cov-5.797157_pt1 | contig 17995 bp, 19 predicted proteins | sample MGYA00238163_ERZ764804 | MGnify/ENA primary metagenome ERZ764804 (study PRJEB28919, sample SAMN05720223) | activated sludge metagenome | isolation source: Anaerobic digester | place: Hong Kong... | reverse complement strand
CAGCGGGTTAAGGAAAACGAAAAAATCAGGGTCCTGGAAAACCATTACGTAGTGGACCTCCTGGTGCGCGAGAACACCTGTTACGGAGTACTGGCTTATGACCGGCAGAACAAGACCTACAAGGTATTCCGGGGCAAAGCCGTGGTGCTGGCCACAGGAGGACTGGGACGCATATTTGAACATAACACCAACCCTGAAATAGCGACAGGTGACGGTATTTCCATAGCCTTCCGCGCCGGCGCGGAAGTGATGGACATGGAGTTCCTCCAGTTTCACCCCACCGTGTTAAACCTGCCCGGTGCGCCGCGCTTTTTGATCTCGGAGGCGGTGCGGGGCGAGGGCGCCTACCTGCGCAATAACCGGGGGCAGCGTTTTATGCTCCATTACCACGACCTGGCCGAACTGGCTCCCAGGGATATTGTGGTCAGGGCGATCCTGAAAGAGATGGCCGCGACCAATTCAAACAAGGTTTTTCTTGACGTGACCCATTTGGATCCCGAAGAGGTAAAACTGCGCTTCCCGAATATCACCAGGACCTGCGCGGAATACGGCCTGGATATTACTGTTGACCGGATCCCGGTAGCTCCCGCCGCCCATTACATGATGGGCGGGGTTAAAACCAACCTTGTCGGCGAGACAAGCATCAGGGGGCTTTACGCCTGCGGCGAGGTATCCTGCCCGGGCGTGCACGGCGCCAACCGTCTGGCCAGCAACTCCCTGCTGGAAGGCCTGGTGTTTGGCGGCAGGATTGTTGATGAAACCAAACACTTTTTGAAAGATTACCATCCCCGCCGCCTGGAGTTTGCCTGTGACTGGCTGCTGGAGCCGGTGCAGATCGACTACGCGTCTCTGCGCAAGGAACTGGAAGTGCTGATGGGTGAGAAAGTAGGGCCTGTCCGCAGCGGTAGCGGTTTGCAGGAAGCTTTAAAATTCTTTGACAAGTGGAGCCACTTAAAACGGCGCCGGGTGGAAACCGCGGAGCAGATGGAGGTTAAAAACATGCTCCAGGTAGGAGAACTCTTGGCCGAAGCAGCCCTTGCCCGTAGGGAAAGCCGGGGCGGGCACTACCGGGTGGATTACCCCGACCCCCACCAGCGCTGGCAAAAGCATATAATATTCAGAAGATAGTATTAGGGGACGGGTCCAACCCGTCCCTTTGCTTCCCCGAAATATTTACTAGCGAGCCGGGGTATAATCAATTAAGCCTGATGAACGGAGAAATCATATGAGCAGAATTGAGCTGATCGCCACTGCCACATTTGGACTGGAGGCGGTAGTGGCGCGTGAAGTTAAAGAACTTGGCTATGAAGATATGATGGTGGAAAACGCCAGAGTCACTTTTGCGGGAGACAATGACGCCATTTGCAGGGCAAACTTGTGGCTGCGCGCCGCTGACCGCGTCCTGGTTAAAATGGGTGAGTTCAAAGCGCTAACATTTGACGAGCTCTTTGAGCGGACCAGGGCTCTCCCCTGGACCGACTGGATACCGGAAAACGCCGTGTTTCCGGTACAGGGAAAATCAGTTAAATCACAGCTGCATAGTGTCCCCGACTGTCAGGCCATTGTCAAAAAAGCCGTGGTTGAAAAAATGAAGCAGAAATATAAAAAGAATTGGTTTGAGGAAAGCGGCCCCCGCTACAACATAGAGGTGGCTTTGCTTAATGACACAGCCACTTTGACCATTGACACCAGCGGGGCAGGCCTGCATAAAAGGGGTTACCGCAAACTGGGAAGCCAGGCTCCACTCAAGGAAACCCTGGCCGCGGCAATGATTTTGCTCAGCCGCTGGCAGCCCCGGCGCGTATTAATAGACCCTCTTTGCGGCTCAGGGACCATTCCCATTGAGGCGGCTTTAATCGGCCTGAATATGGCCCCGGGGCTGAAGCGGGCTTTCGCGGTTGAAGACTGGCCTGTTATTCCTAAGAAGCACTGGCTGAAAGCCAGGGAGGAGGCGCTTGAGGCTGTTTCCCGTGACCGGGACCTGCAGGTTTTCGGTTCAGATATAGACGGGGAGGCGCTTAACCTGGCCCGTTATCATGCCGATCAGGCCGGGGTTGGGGGGAAAGTGTTTTTTCAGAAGCTCCCTGTTTCTGAATTGCGTTCCAAGCGGAAATTCGGATATATTATCTGCAACCCGCCTTACGGCGAGCGCCTGGGGGATATGCGCCAGGTGGAGGAACTGTACCGGAATATGGGCAAGGTATTTAAAGAACTGGATACCTGGTCCTTTTACATCCTTACCTCACACCCCGCTTTTGAACGTTTTTTCGGGCGGAAGGCCGACAAGAAACGAAAGCTTTACAATGGCAGAATTCAGTGCAATTACTACCAGTTCTTTGGGCCGCGCCCGCCCAGGCGCGGGGAAGGGGACACCTTTATAGGCGCTTAAGGCGCCACGAAGGATGAAAATCTGTAGGTTCGATTTTAATCGAACAAGGCGCGGAGCGCCGAACTTGTTGAGGCCTGGGGACATACCTCGTCAACAAAGGAATACCTGAAATAGAGATGTGTCCCCATTCCTCCGACGAATGAATTCGCACCTACATTTAGCCGGAGCGCAAGCAGTGTTCTTGTTTTAAGGGCAATAATTGGCTTAATCAGTTAAGCCGAGTATCTCCCTGGCCCTGGCCAGGTCGGCTTGTTTTACCACCAGCCTGACCCCGCCTGTGACAATGGGCGTATATGCCGCTGCCAGTTCGTCAAAAACCCAGGCTTCAATTCCTTCACTTTCCAGCAGACCTTTTGTAATATGTGCTTCATTGGCGTCAAAAAAGGTGGTAACCGTAACTAATTTACTCAAAACATAAACCCCCTTTTTCTTTTTTGAGCACAAAAAACGCAAAAAATGAACTTTATGTTTTACTTTCAAAGATATTAAGGGTAAAATATAAGTTAAGCTCAATAATAGGTAACGTAGGTCCAGTTCACTTAATCCTTCTCAACCGCTTAAATGGTAAAGGAGACCAAAGATAAGTGAATCACCTGAGCCATTTGAGCAAACTAAATTTGAGGAGGATTTTCCAAGTGTATCAAGACAAAACCCTATCCTGCCGTGACTGTGGCGCCGAGTTTAACTTTTCTGCTTCCGAGCAGGAGTTCTACGCGGAAAGAGGCTTCACGAACGAGCCGGGACGCTGCCCCCAGTGCCGGGCGGCCAGAAAACAACGGAACAACAGAGGCGGTTTTAACCGCGGGCCCCGTCCCCAGCGCGAAATGTTTCCCGCAACCTGTGCCAACTGCGGTGCTGAAACCGAAGTTCCGTTCAGGCCCAGCGGGGATAGGCCTGTTTACTGTTTTGACTGCTTCAGCAAAAACAGCCGCTATTAAAAAATAGTTAAAAAGCGGTTTAGTAAAGATAAAAAGTTTAAGGGGAAAAAGCAGTAAAGCTTTTTCCATAAGCAAAGCACTAATAAAATCATTAACACGCTGTACCGTTTAATATGGTACAGCTTTTATTTAATAAACCCTAAATACTGTTCAGCTGAAAATTAATTTGCTTTCAGGTAGGTCTTAAGCAGCTTGTCCTTGAAATCAGCCCACAATTCGTCGTTGAAACAGATATATTCCTGCAGCGCGTCAAAAGACAGAGTTTGAAGCGAAGGTTTATCATAGCGGGATTTAAAAACCTCCAGCGTTTCAGCCGGCAGCAAACTAAGCAGCCATTCAAAATCAAGGTATCGGCTGAAACGGAGAAAGATGGGGATATTCTCATCGTTGCGGACTGATTTAGCTAATTTGACCTGCTCCACGGCAGAGGCCGGGTGAAAAAGCCCCATTTCCACCTCCTTGATGGCGCGGTCACAGGTCAGCGCCTGTTCACGGAACTTTTCAGCCAGGTTGTCCAGTTCCTCAGTAGACAGCGGGACTCCTTTTAAGGCTGCTTTGTTCACCATCCTTACCCTGGCCCGCTTCAGGCTGTGTCTTTCCCGGTAAGTGTGGCAAAGCCCCATGATGAAGCCGCGCCACTTCCTTTTCGGGCCAAGTACGGCTTTGAGAATTTTGTCAGCCTTGAGCTTGTCTATTTTTTCAGGCGGGTCTGCAGCGTGCTCTTTAATATATGACAGCAGCCCGTAGGGGTAAATGTATGGCCAGATCGCCTCTACGCACCTGAGTACAAGCTTTTCGTCAGGTTTTTCATCCCTCAGCCTTTCACCAAGTATTTCCGCTAACTGGACCATTTCTTTTAACTTAACCACTTTGCCCTTCCTTTCTTGAAATAACAAGTTAGTATTAATATACCAGAGAAGCCGGTTTATTGCTGAAATATTTTATAAACCCCCGCATCCGCCTTGTTAACATCTTTTCTCCAGGGTGATGCAGGAAATTCAGTCCCCGTAGAGTAATCTATTATCTAAGGTAAACATGCACGGGGTGATTATCTTGGATGAGAAGTGGCTGCTGGAGCAAGCTGCCAAGGAATATTTTGACCGGTATGAAAGTTACATAAAAGTGCCTGTTTCTGATTACCGCCATATCTGGCTTCTTTTTTTTAATTTTGAAAACAAAGCTTGGGATATTATAAAAACTTTGCAATAAATGACAGAGCTATATTATAGTTGGGACATTAAGGGAATAAATAGAGTAACGCTTGTTTAATTTAGTTTTGCCCATGTGACAGCTGTGTTTTTAATCATTTGGGGGGTGTGCGAGCGGTGAAAAAAAAAGTTTTTAGATTGCTGGGCATTATAGTTTTAATCAGTATGGTGTCAACAACATTTCTTATCAGTGGGTGTATTCCCTGGAAGAGCAATAAGGTGGTCCAAAAACCTCTGGTCATAAAAGCAGAGGATTTCAGCGTTTTTTTGTTTGAATCTTCGGAGGAGATTTACCGGGCCAATGTCAAGAGCCAGGCCATGTGGGCGGGACTGCGGGAACAAGCCGACCGGGATCCCGGCTACGCGGCGCATTACAGCTGGCTCTATGACACCTACAGTAAATGGGACGACCACCGCCGCTCCCAGCTAAACCAGATTATGGCCGACTACCTTCCTCAGCCGATGGCTGAAAGGCTGATTCAAAAAGGCAAACAGGGAGCCGGGCTGGACGAAATAATCCAGTTCATGAAGGATGACCGTTCTTTCAGCAAAAACAGGAGCACACTGGTCGATTTTTACTCCTGGTATGGCGCGAACTACGCCCTGCCCCACTACAACCAGATCCAGCCTTTGTTGAAGCAAAAGGCAGACGCCGCGACAGCCAGGGTGGACAAGGATTTTGACATTGTCCGCTTTATGGAGAAAGAGACGGGAATTAAGCTGAAAGAGAAGCCAGATGTTTTAGAGCTTATGATCAGCATGCGGCTGATCGGCGCTTCCGGTTTCAGCCGGGAAAAGGACTCCCTCTACACCATCAGGTGGAACAGCAGCCAGGAAAAAATCTGGGCGATGGCTTTTAATGAGCTTAACCAGCAGTTTTTCAGGACCTTTACCGGCGGCTGGTCCTTTAAATACCTGGCCGGTAAATTAAAGAAAGATGAAAAGTTGATGAACAAGTACAAAGAAGATGTCCCCTATACCTGGGAAGGCTGGATTGAGGAAAACCTGACCGAAGGCTTTGCCCGCTACCTGAACGTGCGCGCCGGTATATCCCAGGACGTGGGCGAGGGTGTGTACATTTTTGACCATGAGTACGCGCAGGCTCTGGTTAACGGCTTCGACGTCCAGAAGACCTCCCTGGAGGACTTCACAACTAAATTTTTGAAAGATAAATATAACATATAAAGGAAAGGGGACACATTGTCAGCGGACTGGGGACACACCTCCATTTGAAGTCTTACTCTAGGGTCGGAGGTATGTCCCCAAGATCAGGGAATGTCCCCAATACTGAAAGGGCGATAATGTGAATCTGAATCCGGTAGAACTAAGAAAGATGTTGGAACGGTTCCTGAGTGAAGATATAGGAGCGGGTGATATAACCACCAACAGTATTGTCCCGCCTGACGCCGCCTCAAACGGGTATATCGTGGCCAAGGCCGGCGGGGTTGTGGCCGGACTGCCGCTGGCGGAGCTGGTTTTTCAAATGCTTGACCCGTCTATCGCATACCGGGCTTTGGTCCAGGACGGGCAAAAGGTGGAGCGGGGGCAGGTGCTGGTGGAACTGGCCGGCAGCGCCAGAGCGATCCTGACCGGAGAAAGGCTGGCCCTGAACATCCTGCAGCATCTCTCAGGCATAGCCACCAGGACAGCGCAGATGGTTAAACTGGTTGAAGGCTGCCAAGCCCGTATTGTAGACACCAGAAAGACCAGTCCCGGCTTGAGGATGCTGGAAAAGTACGCGGTCCGGATGGGCGGTGGGCACAATCACCGCTTTGGGCTGGATGACGCCGTACTGATCAAGGACAACCATATAAAAGTGGCGGGCGGTGTAAAGGCTGCCGTAGAGGCGGCCAGGAACAACTGCCCCCATACCATTAAAATAGAAGTAGAAGTGGAAGACCTGGCCGGGGTGAAAGAGGCGCTGGAAGCCCGCGCCGATATTATCATGCTTGACAATATGGACCCGCCGGAGATGCGGGAGGCTGTGCGCCTTGTCGCCGGACGGGCGCTGGTGGAAGCTTCGGGCGGTGTCACTGAGGAGAGAATACGGGCTATCGCTGAGACCGGGGTCGACCTGATCTCATCCGGAGCGTTGACTCATTCGGTAAAGTCACTGGACATAAGCCTGGATGTAAAAGAGATTAAATTAAAACGCCCGGTAGATGAACTCTGAAAACCCGCTGGTTGAAAAAAGAACCATTACAGTGATCAGCAGCAGCCAAAAGCATGCTTTGCAAATGTCAGCCAGCAGACCTTTCACAACAAAAACCTCCATCTGGAAGCAAGTGGAAGCAAGGGGAGGGAAGCAAGGGGACGTTCTTTTTGCTTCCGTTTTTATTTGCGCCTAAATGTGAAAAATAATCTTTAACACATTCATCCCCTGGGCAAAGTCATTAACAAAAAATACCCAGCCAAAAGCGGCAAAATTAAAAGTCAAGGCAACGCTCAAAGCCCTGACAGGCCAGCTGTTTTTAAACCTGTCACTCAGGCGGGCGCCGACCAGCAGGTTGTAAAAGCGGTAAATCAACAAGCCCACCGCGTGGTAAAGGCCCCAGAACATGAAGTGCCAGGCCGCGCCGTGCCAGAAGCCCGTAGCCGCCATCACAATCAAGGTATTGACCACGGTCCGCGCCGGCTTGCCCCTGCTCCCGCCCAGGGGGATAAACAGGTAGTCCCTGAACCAGCCTGTCAGCGACATGTGCCAGCCTTTCCAGAAAAGGGAGATATTGCGCTGGAGGTACGGCGCGTTGAAATTTTCCATGACCTGGAAGCCAAACAGCCTGCCGGTCCCAATGGCGATATCGGAGTACCCGGAAAAATCAAAGAAGATCTTAAAGGCGTAGCTGTAAACAGCCACCAGGTAAGCGACGTCGTTAAGGCCGGGTTTGCTCAATTCCGCTGACAGTAAGGCGATAGAATCGGCGATGACGATTTTTTTAAACAGGCCGAGAATTATCCTGGGCAATCCCTCTGCCGCATATTCCCATTTGAACCCCTTTATTTCCGCGCGCTGAGACTCAAAGCGGTTGTAGCGTTCAATAGGGCCGGCGGTGATAATCGGAAAAAAGAAAGTGTAGAGGAGAAACCTGAAATAACTCCTGCTTTCAATGGCGCCTCTTTTCACCTCAACCAGGTAGTGAATAAAGCGGAAGGTAAAAAAGGAAACCCCTACGGGGATTATAATTTCCGGGACAGCATACCTAACCGGGCTGCCTGCCCACCGGCCGATATCATTGTATGTCTGGACTGCCAGGGGAAAGTATTTGTAGTAGGCAAGCACGCCCAGTACCCCCAACACTGTAAGAAAAAAAACAGCTTTCCAGCCGGTTTGTCCTGAGTCGATCCATTCACCCGCCAGATATACCACTGTCGCCACGGCCAGGATCAGCAAACTTGGCGCCGGGAAGAGGGCAAAGAGCAGCCCGCAGCTGGCGGCCAGGAGCACGGCGGACCTGAGTGCAGCGGGGACTATAAACCAGTATGTCAGAAAGACCAGGACTGTAAAAACACCGTATAGTGAACTGTTCCAAACCATAGGTTACCTCTTAATATACCCCTGATCGAATAGGTCCAGGGTGATTTTGTTAGCTAAGATTTTGTTCCCTTCAGGCAGCAGGTGGACGATATCCGAAAAATTTTCATAAGGTATGGAGCTGCCGTAATCCAGGACGGGGAACCCCGCTGAGCTGGCAGCGTCCAAAACAATAGATAAATTTTTGCTGTAGGCCGGCCTGTCAATCATATCGTAACGTTCCAGCAATTCATAGTTGCGGGGGGTAATAAACAGTACCAGGGGGATGCTTTCTCTGCCGGCGGTATCCAGCAGCATTCTGTAAAACACCCATTGTTTATTCTCACCTGTCAGGTAGAATGCGCCAACCCTGCCTTCGTCCGGGTCCAGTTTGCCTTCCCAGTCCTTCTCGTACCAGCGGCGCCTCATTTCTATTGTCTCCGGCAGTTTTTCTTCAGCAAAGGGAAGAATCAGGCGGATGTCTTTTTTCGCGTCTTCAATTTTTTCCCGCAGGGGTTTGCCCCAGAGCCAGTAATTGATCAGGATCCGGTAACGGTAAGGCTGCCAGTAGTTAAGCACATGCTGCGCAAACCATTCCTCAGCGGGAGTGTGGTTTAATTCTTCCGTTTGTATGCCCAGGCCCGTCAAATCTAAAGCATGCGGAACACCCTTAAGTCTGGTAACCGCGGGGTGATCCAGCGTGTTTTCCCGGGCGAACCAGGCCATGTTTATATTATAGATGAAAAGATCTACTCCTGAGCCCGCCAGGGCATCCAGTACAAAATAAACCTCCGCCGGGGCGCCGCCGGGCATGCCCAGATTGAACACGTGTACGTCTCTATCCGGCAGGCGCTGCCGCAGTTCTTCAGCGATATACGCGGGCAGTGTTTCCAGGCCGCTGGCCACAGCTTGCCCGTGTATGACCGAATCTCCAAGTATAACAACTTTATAGCCGCTGCATTGCTTTACCTGGTCCACCCAGAGGGCAATCGTTTCCAGGTCATCTGAGGGCATACGCTGGCCGCCCGGGCGTGAGAACTTTTGTGCTATTACAGCGGCAGTAATTCCATGCAGAGCCAGGAGGCCAGCCAGTAAAAAAATAAAGACCCTCTTGTTTATCGGCAAGAAGTTGTTTGACAGCATGTTCGTCCCTGACCTTGAAAAGTATCTCTTTTTTAATTTTGACAGAGCCAGGATCATTTCCTGCATAGCGTTCAAGGGTGTATGCCTGGCCTTAATGGTTAACCCTGACGATAAAAGAGGTTGACGTTAAAAATACTTTTAAGGTAAAATGTGTCTGAGGTGAAACTTTTGAAAGACGCTATCCTGAGGCTGCTTAAAGAAAGGCGGCCGGAGCCTGTATCCGGGGAAGAAATCTGCAAAAGCCTCAATGTAACGCGGACTGCGATCTGGAAGCACATGCAGGTCCTGCGGGAAAGCGGCTACGAGATTGAAGCGCGTCCCCGGGCGGGTTATACCCTGACCGGCATCCCGGACAGGCTTTACCCGGAGGAGATCCTGGACGGGCTGTCAACCCGGTTTTTGGGAAGGAAAATATACTACTGTGATTCAGTGTCCACTACCAACGAGACTGCCAAGGAACTGGCCAGACAGGGCGCCGCTGAGGGCGCCGTGGTTGTGGCTGAAGAACAGACAGGCGGCAAAGGCCGGCTGGGAAGGAGATGGTTTGCCCCCAAATATAAGGGGATCTGGTTTTCCCTGATTCTATGTCCACCGGTGCTGCCTCCCGAAGCCAACCAGGTGACCATGCTGGCGGCTGTTGCTGTGGCGGCGGCGATTCGAAAAGAGACCGGGATTGCAGTGGGCATTAAATGGCCCAACGACCTGCTGGCGGGCGGCAGGAAAATATGCGGCATACTGACTGAGCTGAGCGCTGAGATGGAGAGGATTAATTACATGGTTGTTGGCATAGGGATCAATGTCAACCAGGAGCAAACTGACTTTCCTGAAGAATTCCGGGAAAGCGCGGCTTCACTCAGAACAGCGTCAGGCATAAAAATTAACAGGGTGAAGCTGATCCGGGCCGCGCTCGCTGAGTTTGAGCACTGGTACGAGATCTGGCTGGCACGGGGTTTTACACCTGTTTTGGCCAGCTGGAAGGAGATGTCTGTTTCCCTGCACTGTCAGGTGCGTATACACGCGCCAAACAAGTCATGGGAGGGCTGGGCTGAAGATATCGACAGTGATGGAGCGCTGCTCCTGCGCCAGCCCGGCGGGGAACTCCAGCGGGTAATATCGGGTGAAGTGTCTTTGCGTTTGACTGAGAAAACAAATTGACAGGATTAACAGGATTTGTAAGATTTACAGGATAAGATTTATATGTTTTGTAGGTCCGGATTTTTCCGGACAATTGTGCGAATGAATTCGCATCTACACCTCTGAGGAATTAACCTGATACGGTCTAGACATAGACAAAATTTTTTGCTCTATTTGTTAACCAAATGACATAATTGGGTTTACAAAGAAAGCAAATTTTTAAATAATTTTAAAAAGGAGTTGAAGAAATTGTCCAAGTTTTCGGCGCGTGACATTACCATGACCGCAGTTTTTGCTGCCCTGGCCGTAGTATCGGCGATGCTGGTGCGTTATGCCGGCAGTATCGTTCCCTTCAGCCTTCAGCCTTTTGTTGTAATGCTGGCAGGAGGATTGCTGGGCGCCCGTTTGGGGGCGCTGAGCATGGTTGTTTACATCCTGCTTGGGCTTGTCGGCCTCCCTGTGTTTGTCTCGCCCCCCTTTGGCGGTCCGGCCTATGTCCTGCAGCCCACTTTCGGTTTTCTGCTCGGGTTCATTCTCAGCGCTTATGTTACCGGGTCACTGCTCAAAAACAGGGAAGAAAGCGGCTTTGCCCGCTATTTCCTGGCCATGGCCGCGGGAGTGTTGGTTTATGACCTGATTGGTGTCCCCTATCTTTATCTGATCCTTAACTTCTACCTGGGCAAAACTGTTTCGATTGCGACAGCAATAACCATAGGTTTCACACCATTTATCCTCCTTGACCTGGTCAAGGCCGCGGCGGCTGCGATTCTGGCCAGGGCTGTTTACAGGAGACTAAACGCCTATGGCCTGAGCGAAAGAAATGAGATGCAATAAATAGAGGAAAATGGTACTTTGCGGAGAATAAAATCGAAACAGTTGAAGAAGGGAGATGATTTAAATGTATCGCCTTTTAAATGTGATGGAAATTCTGGTAGACGAGACTATCGATGAAATACTAAGGGCCAACAAGGATATCTGCGGCTGTGACCGGTGCAGGCTGGATCTGAGCGCGGTGGCCCTCAATAACCTCCCCACCATCTATGTGGTGACAACTGAAGGAGAAGTTTTGAAAAGGACCAATTCCTTGAAGCAGCAGTTTAAAGTCGATATCATCCGGGCTCTGACTGAAGCCCTGGAAGTTGTACGGAAAAACCCGCATCATGCCAAAGCTGATGCCTGAGCAGGAGGCTGATATTGCGCAGGCTTTGCCACTTTGGTAGAATGGTCTATAGCAATAGGGAAAGTGGTGATGTCCATGATCCTGGTTTTTGATGTGGGTAATACAAATATAGTTTTAGGTGTTTTTGACGGAAATAAACTGGTTGCTAACTGGCGCTTGTCTACAAACCGCCACCGTACATCCGATGAATACGGCATCACGCTGAAAGAATTGTTCTCCTTTTCCGGCATCGGGATGAACCTGATTAAATCTGTGGTTATTTCCACTGTTGTGCCGCCGTTAACTTTTACCCTGGAAAGAGTCTGCCAGAAATATTTCAACCTGACCCCGCTGGTGGTCGGCCCGGGCATAAAAACAGGGCTTTCGATTAAGTATGAAAATCCCAGGGAAGTCGGCGCGGACCGGATTGTAAACGCGGTGGCGGGCATAGAAAAGTACGGCGCCCCCCTCATTATTGTTGATTTTGGCACAGCTACCACTTATTGCGCTATAAATGCCAAGGGTGAATATCTGGGCGGGGCCATAGCACCCGGCATCAGCATTTCAACAGAAGCCTTGTTTGAAAGGGCAGCCAAACTGCCGCGGGTTGAAATAGCAAAGCCACAGGCGATAATCGGGAAAAACACTGTAAATGCCATGCAGGCCGGAATCTTTTACGGGTTTGTCGGGCAGGCGGACGAAATTATCAGGCGGATGAAAAAAGAGCTGGGTGAAAATACTAAAATTATCGCAACAGGCGGGCTGGCCTCGCTGATAGCGCAGGAAAGCATGTATATAGAAAAAGTCGACCCGTTTCTGACCTTGTATGGGCTGCGGCTTATTTACGAGAGGAATGTGCAGCGTTGAAGATAGGTCCCGTTGAACTGGAGAACCCGGTGATAGCCGCTCCCATGGCGGGTATCACGGACAGAGCCTTCCGGATTTTAGCCAGAGAAGCCGGCTGCAGCCTGGTCTACACCGAAATGGTTAGCGACCAGGCTCTTTTATATGGGAACCCCAAAACCTGCAGCCTGCTGGACATATCGGGCGAGGCCGGCCCCGTCAGTATGCAAATCTTTGGCTCCGACCCCGGCTATATGGCTGAAGCCGCGGAAATTGTGGCCGGCCGCGGCGCCTGGATCATAGACATTAACATGGGCTGCCCGGCACCGAAAATAGTTAAAAACGGTGAAGGTTCAGCCCTGATGAGGAGTCCGGAGAAGGCGGCCGCGATAGTCAAGGCAGTTGTGCGGCGGGTAAAGATACCCGTGACAGTTAAGATGCGCAAAGGCTGGGACGATTCTTCGGTGAACGCGGTGGAGCTAGCCCGCCTGGTGGCGGAGGCGGGAGTGTGCGCGGTAACGGTGCACGGGCGCACCCGCTCCCAGTTTTACACGGGGAAAGCTGACTGGGGGATTATTGCCGCCGTGAAAAAAGCAGTGGACGTGCCGGTAACCGGCAACGGGGACATCTGGCACCCCGCAGACTGCCTGGCCATGATGGAACAGACGGGCTGTGACGCTGTTATGATCGGCCGGGCTGCGCTGGGCAATCCCTGGATTTTTTCGCAGGCTGTACACTTTTTAAAAACAGGTGAACTGCTGCCCGGCCCAACCCTTGAAGAAAGGGTTGCCATGGCATTGAGGCATTTTCACCTGCTGGTGGAAATAAAGGGTGAGGACGTGGCGGTGCGGGAAATGCGCAAACACGCCGCCTGGTATATGAAAGGACTGCCCGGGGCGGCCCGCCTGAGGGATTTAATTAATAAGGCCAAATCTCAGCGGGAGATTAAAGATTTGTTGGAAGGCTTGGTAGTACAATCTAATGGATGAGTATAAGGCGCTAAAAGTGCAGTAATAAAGAGAAATAAAAATATTACTAAAACACCTGTGGCCACTTGAAAAAGGCCTTATTTTTTTGATAAAATTTGTCTGTACACAACTTTGTGCACATATATATTGATTTAACGGTTAAAATAACATAGAGGTAGATTCTATGGAACTGATCCGTTTAGGAGATAAGATCATCAGCCGGCGTAAAATTGACCAGGCTGTGGGAGAAATCCTTAGCCTGAGGGCTAGAGGTCTCTCTCAAACCGAGGTTGCCGCAAGGCTGGGCGTAGACCGGACCTTGGTCTGCCGCCTGGAAAGCCTCGGAGAGATTAGAAAAGGCCGCGGGCTTGCGGTAATAGGGTTCCCCATTCTGAATAAAAAAGAGGTAGAGGACGCTCTGGAGCAGGAAGGAGTCGACCTTGTTTTTCTGATGTCTGTGGGGGAGTACTGGGAGTTTTTAAAGCAAAAAAGCGGTCTTGACATATTCGATTTCGTAATGGAAATGATAGCAAAGGTACATACTTATGACCAGTTGATAGTTATAGGTTCAGATCAGCGGATAAAGATTTTTGAGGCTGTATTGAACAAGGAAGTTGTAGGCCTTGAAATCGGTGAGTCGCCTATTCAGGAAGACAGGTTTGTTGAAATAGATAAGATAGTGCAGCTAGTGCGGGCTATTAAAGGATAGGGGGATAATTGTTGCAGAACTTTGCTTTTATGATCCACCCCACTAACGCGGGGGATGTCGCTAAAAAATTTAAATTCGCACGGTTTATTCCCGACCAGTTGATTGAACGGGCCTTTGCCATGCTCCCTTCTATGGAAGTCGCTCATATTACGGGGATTCGCTCTGCGCACGCGGAGACAGAGGGTTGGTTTATAGCATGTCCCCTTACGACCAGGTTGATTATGAGCCTGCCCCAGGATTATGTTATAAAAAAGATCATCCAGGGGGGCCGTGTGGCAGAAAAACTGGGCGCCAAAATATTTGGCCTGGGTGCTTTCACCAAGGTGGTCGGCGACGCGGGGATAACCGTGGCAGCCAATTTAAATATCCCTGTTACCACCGGCAACAGCTATACTGTCGCCACGGCCGTCGAAGCGACCAAGGCGGCGGCAGGGATGATGGGCCACGACTTGAAAAAGTCGACCGTTGTAATTCTTGGCGCAACAGGTTCCATTGGGCGGGTATGCGCCATGATGCTGGCCGGGGAAGTGCGCAATATGACCCTGGTGGCGCGGGATGAGCGCAAACTGGAGGACCTCGCGTCAAAAATCCTTTATGATACCGGGCTTGCTGTAAAGGTGACTGCCGATACGAAAAAGGCCCTGGGTTCCGGAGATATTATAATTACTGTCACCAGTGCGGTTGATACCGTAATTGAACCTGAGGACCTTAAAGCAGGCGCCGTGGTTTGTGACGTGGCCCGGCCTAGGGACGTGTCAAAGCGGGTGGCTGAGGTGCGCCATGACGTGCTCGTCATTGAGGGAGGCGTGGTAGAAGTTCCCGGAGATGTGAATTTAAATCTGAATTTCGGTTTTCCGCCGGGGACTGCTTACGCTTGTATGGCGGAAACCATGATTTTGTCTCTGGAAAACCGTTACGAAAGCTACACCCTGGGAAGGGAACTGACCATCAAGCAGGTAGAAGAAATTTCCGGCCTGGCTAAAAAGCACGGCTTTAAATTGGCAGGGTTTCGCAGTTTCGGCAGAGCTGTTACAAGCGAAGAAATCAAGGAAATCAAGCTGCGGGCCGCAGGAAGCCGGCTCATCCCAGCTTTGGCAAAATAGGACCAGGAATTAAATGCCTGTGGATAAGATGGCCTTGACAAAGTTAGGCCATCTTCTTATAATGTTTAGGAAAAGAAAGGCGCCTGGCTTTGCAAAATCAAGTCATTTTTTTTAAGCCGGGCCGGTAAATTAGCGGCGAAAAAATTGGTGTACCGGTAGTTTTATCGTTGCACTATACAAGCACTGCAAAGGGAGTTTTTTGCAGTGCTTTAAGTGTACTAAGGGCCTTTTTGCTCTGGTATCGCATAATAAAAGGGGTAAGACATATATTGTTTTGTAATGTATTCCAGAGGTAAGGAGACTAAGTTGATGAAAGAGAAGGAAGTAATATTAACTGTAAATGGCCTAAAAAAGCTTGAAGACGAGCTCGGGCAGCTTAAATCTGTTAAAAGGAGAGAAGTGGCCGAACGGATCAAACAGGCTATTGAGTTTGGTGATATCAGCGAGAACTCGGAATATGAGGATGCCAAAAATGAACAGGCCTTTATTGAAGGTCGTATTTTGACTCTGGAGAAAATGCTGCGTAACGCTAAAATTATTGATGACGAAAACCTGGATACAAAACTGGTTTCTATAGGCTCCACTGTGCTGCTTAGATCTGGAATGCGGCGATGAGGTAAAATTTACTATTGTCGGTTCTGTTGAAGCTGACCCCGGGGCAAATAAAATTTCCAACGAATCACCGGTAGGCAAGGCTATTCTGGGCCAGGCCAAAGGAAGTATCGTTGAAGTGAGTGTGCCTGCAGGCCAGCTAAAATTCCAGATCATGGATATTTGCGGCAAGTGATTTTCTGGAGGGTGTAATTTTGGGACATAAGCAAAAAGAAACTGAAATTGCCACAGGGGGCGAGAACAACAACCTGGTTGAGGACCTCAATGAGCTGATGCGGGTCCGCCGTGAGAAACTGGGGGAAATGCGCGGCAGAGGGCTTGAACCGTATGGCGGCCGTTTTGAGCGTACCCATTCGGCCCGTTTTATCGTGGAAAACTACCTGGCCCTGGAAAACAAGCCTGTGACTATTGCCGGCAGGATCATGTCCAAACGGGGCATGGGCAAGGCGTCCTTTGCCCACATCCAGGACGCTACCGGCCAGGTCCAGATTTATGCGCGTTTAAATGATGTGGGTGAAGCAACATATGACCTTTTTGGCAAGCTCGACATTGGTGATATTATTGGTGTTGAAGGCAGTGTTTTTAAAACCCGCATGGGTGAGATAACTGTTGCCGTAGCCAAGCTCAGGCTGCTCTCTAAGTCACTGCGGCCGCTGCCGGAAAAATGGCATGGTCTCAGGGATGTTGAACTTCGCTACCGGCAGAGGTATGTCGATTTAATAGTTAATCCCGCGGTAATGGCAGTATTCGAGACCAGGAGCAAAATTGTCCGGGCTTTCCGCAATTTCTTGGACGGCCGGGGTTTCCTGGAAGTTGAAACTCCAATGATGCAGGTGATCCCCGGGGGCGCCGCGGCCAGGCCCTTTATCACTCACCACAACGCTCTGGATATAAACTTATATATGAGAATAGCCCCTGAGCTTTATTTGAAAAGGCTTTTAGTGGGCGGCTTTGAGAAAGTATACGAAATCAACAGGAACTTCCGCAATGAAGGCATTTCCACCAAACACAATCCAGAGTTCACCATGCTTGAGCTGTATGAGGCTTACGCCGACTATAACGATATGATGAATATTACAGAAGAGCTTATTTCATCTGTCGCCGCGGAAGTGCTGGGCACCACCAGTATTGATTACCAGGGCACTAAGATTAACCTTGCCCCGAAGTGGGACAGGATCCCCATGCTTGAAGCTGTAAAGCAGCACTCAGGTCTGGATTTCAGCCTGATCAAAACTGCCGCGGAAGCCCAGACTGCCGTAAAACAGGCCAGGCTAGGCATTGAGTTGGAGGCTTCTGACACACGCGGCTCAATTTTGAATAAAATTTTCGAAGAAATAATAGAGCCCAAACTAATTCAACCAACGTTTATTACAGACTACCCTGTGGAGATTTCGCCACTGGCCAAAAGAAAGGCTGAAGACCCGGAACTTACCGACCGCTTTGAGCTGTTTATTTACGGGCGGGAAATGGCCAATGCCTTTTCAGAGCTGAATGACCCTATTGACCAGAGAGGCCGTTTTGTCAGCCAGGCAGAGAAGAGGCGGGCTGGTGACGAAGAAGCTCATATGATGGATGAAGATTATATAAATGCCCTTGAGTACGGCATGCCGCCTGCAGGCGGTCTCGGGATCGGGATCGACCGGCTGGTAATGCTGCTCACCAATTCGTACTCAATTCGGGATGTAATCTTGTTCCCCTTGATGAAACCGCGCGACTGATGTCAAGCATACATAGGCCAGGTTGGCTCCGCCAGCCTGGCTTCATTACTTCAGAAGAATAACATAAATTTCCTGCAGGTAATTTGTTGACAAGCTGAATTCCAAGTGTTAAGATAAGTTTCCGGCTGCGCTGAACGGCGCAAATGGAAAAGAATTTGAAAGGTCCAAAATGTGTCGAAAAAGTTACCAGTAAGTACCTGGTTGACAAGCTGGACCTGGAGTGTTAAGATGGAATTCCCGATTGCGCCGAAAAGTGCGGCGGTGGGAACCAAATTAAAGGAATATACTGGCTTGACAACAGTAATCCTTTATGGTAACATAATAACCCGGGGCGCTGAGAAGATATCAGCCCCAAAGCAACTGGTCTTTGAAAACTAAACAGTGGATGGATGGAAATCACAGTAGTCAGTAGTCAGTAGTCAGTAGTCAGAATAAAGAAGGAATTCGCAAGGCGAATTCCAACGGACAATCCGACAACTGACAACAGACGACCGACTACCGAAAAGACTCTCGTCAAGCGAAAGCTAACGAAGAGTAATTCCGAAACAACAACAAGAGCT
>ENA-UOYA01002420-UOYA01002420.1-activated-sludge-metagenome-genome-assembly--contig:-NODE-2420-length-17998-cov-6.034498_pt1 | contig 17998 bp, 15 predicted proteins | sample MGYA00238163_ERZ764804 | MGnify/ENA primary metagenome ERZ764804 (study PRJEB28919, sample SAMN05720223) | activated sludge metagenome | isolation source: Anaerobic digester | place: Hong Kong... | reverse complement strand
GGTAGGGTTTTTTACAGGTTGCGCAATGGATTTTGTATACCCCGAACTTGGGCTGAAGATTATTGACTTCCTTACGAAAAGAGGCATCGAGGTGGTTGTACCTAAAGACCAGAACTGCTGTGGAGCTGCAATATATTTCAGCGGTGATTTCGAGACAGGCAGGATGCTCGCCGAGGCAAATATAAAGGCATTTAAGGATTTTGATTATATAGTCACCGGTTGTGCAACGTGCAGCTCGACGCTCAAAGACTATCAGAAATATCTGCCGGATAATGAAGATCAGCAAAAAAGATACGAAGAGTTTGAAAAGAAGATAAAAGACAGCACAGAGTTTATTATTAATGTCATGAAGGTAAAACCTGAGGAATTAAAGCTGAAAAAGGAATTTGAAGGAAAGACTGCAACCTGGCACGATCCGTGCCACCTTGTGAGGTATCAGGATATAAAAGAACAGCCGAGGGCGATACTGAAGGGCTTGAAAGGTCTAAAATATGTCGAGATGCCAAATGCAGATATGTGTTGCGGCATGGGCGGTTCTTTCAGCGTTTACCATTATGATATCACAAAAAAGATTGCAGATAAAAAGATGGATGGCATCAAAGCAACAGGGGCGGATATTGTTGTAACAGCATGCCCTGGTTGTATGATTAATTTAATTGACAATGTTCTCAGGAATAAGATGCCACAGAAGGTATACCATTTTCTGGAACTTGTCGAGTAAAGGCAGTTTTTAAGAAACGCTTTAACATCACTAAAATAATTGGAGGAGGAAGAAGTATGAAGAACGGTCACTGGATGACAGCAAAGGATGTTGTTAGGGTAAATGGCCTGAAATTCCCGAATAAAATCGGTATCAAAGACTTGTACAAAGCATACACGTTCAAACAGTGGGATGAAAGGTCATGCAGACTTGCAAATGCACTTGCAGATTTGGGTATGAAAAAAGGCGATAGATTTGCAGTCCTTGCCTATAACTGCGTTGAATGGATGGAGATTTATGCAGCAGCCGCAAAAGGCGGTTTTATATGCGTACCTCTTATGTTCAGACTTGCCCCGGCCGAGATGGAATACATCATTAACCACTGCGAGGCAAAGGTATTTTTAGTACAGTCAGGGAAAGACCCAGCAGACGGAAAGGAATTCCCGTGGATTAATCAGGTAAACGGCATGAAGAAAAATATTCCTACCGTTGAGAAGTATGTTAACTTTGCAGTTGACAGCCCATCATACGATGGATACATCAACTATGAAGAGATGCTTGCAAAGGCAAGCCCTGAAGAACCTGCAACCGTTGTAGATGCAGACGATCCGTGGGTCATTATGTATACAGGTGGAACCACAGGCAGACCGAAGGGCGTTGTGAAAAGCCACCTCAATCTCTTTGCACAGTATTTTATAATGATATATGACCATCAGTTCAACTCCGATGATTGCAACCTCCTTGTCATGCCATGCTGCCATGTTAATTCACTCTTCTATTCATTCGTTGCAACCTGGGTTGGCGGTTCCGTAATGTGCTACAACATGGTGAGCTTTAATCCTGAAAACCTACTCAAGACATTCCAAGATTTCAAGGTCACCTTTACCTCTTTGGTTCCTACCCACTATATCATGATGCTTGCGCTTCCTGATGAAGTAAAGGCAAAGTATGACCTTACAAGCGTCAAAAAACTCCTTATTTCTTCTGCCCCTGCAAGAAGAGACACGAAACTCGGTGTACTCAAGATGTTCCCCAATTCAGAATTGAACGAGGCATACGGCTCAACAGAGGCTGGAATCGTAACGGTTCTGAAACCCAACGAACAGCTTACAAAACTCGGTTCATGTGGGCGTGAGGTCATCGGTACCGACTATATAAGATTTTATGATGAGGATGGCAACCTCGTAACAAAACCGAACGAAGTCGGTGAGCTTTACTCAAGAAGCCCGATGCTTTTCGAGGAATACTGGAAAGAACCGGAAAAGACAAAGGCAGCCATGAAGGGTGAATACTTCAGCGCCGGCGATATGGGATACAGGGATGAAGATGGTTATATCTACCTCGTTGACAGAAAGGCCAATATGATTATCTCTGGTGGCGAGAACATCTTCCCGTCAGAGGTTGAGAACGTTGTTGGTGGTCATGAAAAGGTTAAAGATGTTGCAGTTATCGGTGTACCGCATGAAAAATGGGGTGAACAGGTAACAGCAGTTGTCGTGCTCCATGAAGGTCAGACAATGACCGCAGAAGAAGTTAGCGCATGGTGCAAGGGCAAGATAGCAGGCTTCAAGGTCCCGAAAAATGTTATCTTTATTAAAGACGAAGAGATGCCGAGAAGCGGTGCCGGCAAGATTTTACACAGGATTTTGAGAGAGAAATTCGGAAAATGGAGTGACCACACGTAATATCATGTTAAGATTAGCCTTTAGAGAGGGTGGGGGGTAAAACCCCCGCCCTTTTTTGTGATTATATTAAATCTGTTAACTATAAGCGACTATCATGGTGAGGATCATATGAAGTTATTTGTAGTTTCTGATAAGATGATACTTGGAAAAGGCGTGTTCGGCGTTTTTACAACACACGAAAATGCTTTGAGATTTATGGAAGATTTTGAACAGAGGACATCGAACATGTGCGAGATAAAGGAATGGCCTGTAATAGGATTTTCAGGCGAACAAACCCATGTATTTGCCGCACATACTTACAATGACCTGTATGACGTTTATACGCCGGACGGAATATATATTGAACTGGATGATGCCTACGAGGCGGTTGGCCGTAAGGGGCTGATAATCAAAATCGAGATAGACCTCCCTGAAGCCAACACGATCATAAATGCTGCAGAGACAATGGATGTTATTTAAATTTATGGATATCCTTGTTTTTATCGTAGAGGATCTTTAGTCCTTTCAGCGTAAGAAATTCATCTACCTCGTCAAGTGTATTGGAGTCTTTAAATATTAGGTTTGCAAGACCACCTGTAGCGATCACATGAGGGTTTGTTTTGACCTCTTCCTTTATCTTGTTTACTATGCCGTCTACAAGACTTACATATCCGTATGTTATGCCTGCCTGCATGGCATGAACCGTGTTCTTTCCTATTATGTTTTTAGGTCTTATGAGTTCTACCCTTGGAAGTTTTGATGCCCTTTCAAAAAGCGCTTCAAGTGATATCATCATACCCGGCGCGATAGCGCCGCCCATATAGTCACCCTTGGGCGATATATAATCAAAGGTTGTAGCTGTGCCGAAATCCACAATTATTAGAGATTTTTTGTATTTTTCATATCCTGCGACCGCATTGACTATGCGGTCGGCGCCCACTTCCTGAGGGTTGTCGTATTGGATAGGCATGCCTGTTTTGATGCCCGGCTCAACGATAATAGGTTTTATTGATATGTATTTTCTGCAGAGTATCTCGAATGGTATTAAAAGGGGAGGCACGACGCATGAAATAATAGCGCTTTCAATATCGTTGAGTTTAATTTTTTCAAAGTAGATCAGGCTGTTGAGAAGGATTGCATATTCGTCCACAGTTTTATTTATCGCCGTGCTGAGCCTCCAGTGATTGACCAGTCTTTCACCGTCGTAAACACCGAATACGATGTTTGTGTTTCCAATATCAATTACGAGCAGCATAATCCCATCCTTATAATATTTTTTAAAAGTCGCATATTGCACATTTCATATCGAAATTGAATATACTATATGCGAAATTCTTTTTATCTTTAAAAGAACACATCTCCTGCGATGATCTTTTTGACCTCGCCATCCACGTTGAGCAACATAGCACCGCTTGGGTCTATACCTTCTGATATACCCTTGAAGACTTCACCCGTCTGGTTGATTTCGATGTATTTACCCTTAATCTGTGCCTTGCCCTCCCAGATATTACATATCTCTCTCTCGCCTTTTTCAAGAAAAATAGCATAGTATTTCTCGAGAAAAGATAACAGAACACCGCATACATATGCCCTGTTATATGTTTTGTATGTTTCCATGTAAAGCGAAGTCGCCTTGTCTTTTATTGACTCATCGGTTTCTTGTGCATTCATATTTATATTGAATCCTATCCCGATGATTACAAATTTTACCATATCCGCTTCTGTTGAGATTTCGAGTAATGTGCCGCATACCTTCTTGCCATTAATCAGTACATCATTCGGCCATTTGAGTGTTGTAGACAATCCTGTAATATCCTTGATTGTATCGCTTACGGCTAGTGATGACAAGAATGTAATGGGATAAACCCTCGATGGATGTAAAGGGGGTCTCAAAACTACAGAGAGATATATGTTTTTATATGCAGGGGAAAACCAGACCCTATTGAGTCTGCCCTTGCCGCCGCTCTGCGATTCTGCAACAACACATGTGCCTTCTGGTTTTCCTGTAAGGGCGGTCTTAAAGGCGTATGCATTCGTTGAATCGACCGTGTCTTTATAGATGATTTCCTTTACAAATGAATGATACAGATGCCTGTTTATTTCCCAAGGAAAAAGCCTGTCAGGTATGCTGACAAGGCTGTACCCTTTGCCTTTTAGTTTTGATATACCATAGCCTTTTTTCTCGAGCTGGTTTATATATTTCCATACGGCGGTTCTTGAAATACCGAGCTTTACTGATATTGCATCGCCCGAAATATAGCTGTTCGTATCTCTTAGAAATCCCAGAATTTCACTTGTCCTATCCATTTTCCACCTTATCATAATGCGAGAAATACATGGAGAACGAAGCGCGTCCCTGTGAAAGTGAACGTATGTCTGTGGAATAACCGAACATCTTTGTGAGTGGTGCGTTTGCCTGTATAATTGTAATCCTTTCCTTTGTTGTAAGGTTAAGGATTTGACATTTTCTACCGTTTAAATCGCTGATCACCTCACCGAGAAATTCATTGGGTACCGTTACTGTGAGTGACATTATCGGAACCAAAAGGATAGGTCTCGCCTCTGCACAAGCCTTTCTGAATGCCTCAAAAGATGCTATTTTCAGGGTTAATCTGGCAAATTCAGGGTTGTTAAACGATGCATCGTTGATGTCAACCCTTACATCTGTTATTGGGAATCCTTTTAATATTCCAACATTGGATGCCTCTCTTATACCTTCCTCAACTGCTCCAAGGAAAGGAAACGATAGGTGTCCTTCAGGCAGGTGGGGCTCTATGGCGATGCCTCTGCCACGTTCATTTGGTGATACATTTAGTGCAACCGACCCCTTGCAGGCTATGTTGTTGATTGTTTTTTCAAATGTGTAATCTATTGGTACACTTGTTTCTATAGTCTCCTTGTATACTACCTGAGGCTTGCCCACATGAAGTTCAATGCCAAACTCGTCCTTTATTCTTCTTGCAATCACATCGAGATGAAGTTCCCCCATGCCGGAGACAACAGTCTGATAAGCATCTTCATCGGCCTTCAAGACAAAGGTTGGGTCTTCTTCCGTTATCTTTTTGAGGGCAATCATGAGCTTATCCTGGTCTATGTTTCTTTTAGGTTCAACCGCAATCGATATAACCGGTTGATAAATATCAATAGGTTCGAGAAGTATCTTTTTTTTGTTTGTCAACGTATGACCTGTAGTTGTTTCTTTTAATCCAAGAAGTCCAACGATGGCACCTGTTTTTGCCTCGTTTACCCTTTCTTTGTGGTTTGCATGAATTTTAAATATTCTCGATATTTTCTCTTTCTTTCCGATATTTACATTGAATACTTCATCTCCTACCTTAACTTCTCCAGAATAAATCCTTGTATATGTTATTTTTCTACCTTCCTCAATAATAACTTTAAATGCAAGGGCGGTGAAATCCTCATCGTTTCGCGCCTCTCTTGATTCAATCTCTCCGGTTTCCGGATTTTTACCCTGCACAGGTGGGACATCAAGGGGCGAGGGTAGATATCTGACGATTCCATCGAGCAATGGCTGTATACCCTTGTTCCTCAATGCGGCTCCGCACATTACCGGAATGCACTTCAATGTCTTGGTGCCTTTTTTTATAACGTCGTGTATAAGGGGTTCGTCGATTTCTTTTCCTTCGAGGTAAAGCTCCATAAAATGGTCATCAAGAAGCGACAGCTTTTCAAAAAGTTTTTCCCTGTAATCCTGCGCGGTCTTTTTGTAATCTTCCGGTATTGATATGATATTAAAGGTTGCACCAAGGTCATCGTCATCCCATACAATAGCTTTCATCTTAACCAGATCTACAATACCGTAAAAACTGTCTTCCCTGCCAAGCGGGATTTGAAGAGGAATAGGATTTGCGCCCAATCTTTCAACCATGTTGTTGATAACGTTAAAATAATCGGCGCCAACCCTGTCAAGTTTATTTATAAATGCTATTCTCGGCACTTTGTACTTGTCTGCCTGATGCCAAACAGTTTCCGATTGGGGCTCGACACCGCCAACGCCGCAAAAAACAGCTACCATTCCATCGAGTACACGGAGCGAGCGCTCGACCTCAATCGTAAAATCCACATGTCCAGGTGTATCGATGATCTGTATTTCATGGTCATCCCAGTAGCAGGTCGTTACGGCCGAGGTGATGGTAATGCCTCTCTCCTGTTCCTGCGGAAGATAATCCATAGTGGCTGTACCCTCATGCACCTCACCTATCTTATATGTTTTTTTAGTGTAGTATAAAATGCGTTCTGTTACGGTTGTTTTGCCGGCGTCAATATGTGCGGCAATGCCGATATTCCTTATTTTGCTCAATCTTTGAAGTTCCTTTTTCATCAGGGTAAAATTATTCACCTATTATGACGCAAAAGTCAATAAAATAGCCATTAGCTGCTTATAGCTAATTGCGAATACAAGCGCATTTGAAGTTGCTACAGAAAAATTCCAAATAAATCAAAAAACGCATATGAAATTGGAACTTGCGGTTAGGATGACTTACTCAGGCATTATACTACCCAAATCTACCTGTGATATAACCCTCTGTCTTTTCATTCTGTGGCGATGTAAAGATCTTTGAGGTTTCACCGAATTCTATCAGCTCACCGAGGAGCATGAATCCGGTATAATCTGATACCCTCGCGGCTTGTTGCATATTGTGTGTCACGATAAGAATTGTATAGTCTTTTTTGAGCTCGAGCATGAGCTCTTCTATCCTCATCGTTGCAATTGGGTCAAGTGCGGAGCAGGGTTCATCGAGCAGTATGATTTCGGGTTCAACCGTTAGCAGGCGTGCTATGCAAAGCCTTTGTTTCATCTCTTCAGAGAGGCCAAGTGCTGATGCATTTAGTTTATCCTTTAACTCTTCCCATAAGCCAACAGCCGTCAGACATTTTTCGACAGTGTCGAGGTTCTTTCGTTTGTTCTTTATCCCGTGAATCTTTAATCCATAGACCATGTTTTCATAAACGCTGAATGGGAAGGGGTTTGGTCTCTGAAATACCATCCCGACCTTTTTCCTGAGGTCAATAATGTCTATGTCGTTTATGTTCTGTCTGTTTACATATATATTTCCGGTAATCTTAACGTCATCCATTAGGTCATTCATGCGGTTAAAACAGCGTAACAGTGTTGATTTTCCGCATCCCGACGGCCCTATAAGCGCTGTGATTGCGTTTTGAAATACATTAAAATCAACATCTTTTAATGCATGAAAAGCACCGTAGTTCAAGTTCAATTTATTGGTTGAGAGTACAAAATTATTATGCATTTATCCAAATTTCCCCGATATATAATCTTCTGTTTGTTTCTGAGAAGGATTGGTGAAAATCTTTTCCGTTGTGCCGTATTCGATTAGCTCTCCCAGATAAAAGAATGCCGCATAATCGCTGATCCTTGCTATCTGTTTTGTATTATTGGAAACCAGTATAATGGTATAGTCATTTTTTAAATCGCTCAGCGCGTCTTCAATCTTGGCTGTTGAAATAGGATCAAGGCCTGAGCAAGGTTCATCAAGAAGAATGATCTCAGGTTTTAAGGCAAGGGACCTTGCAAGGCATAGCCTCTGTTGCTGACCTCCCGATAGTTTTAGGGCAGAGATGTCGAGCCTATCTTTCATCTCATCCCAGAGAAACGCCTTCTTTAAACTATCCTCTACGATCTCGTCCAGTTTTGACCTTTCTGTTATGCCCTTGAGCCTGGGGCCGTATGCGATATTATCGTAAACAGAGCGGGGCAGGGGTATTGGAACGGCAAAAACAGTACCGATCTGCCTCCTGAGAGACACCCCGTCGATACCACCGTTTATAACATCTGTTCCATCGATGAAGATTTTTCCTTCGATGTTCACGTTTTCCTCGAAGTCTATCATTCTGTTGACGGCGGATATAAGGGTGGATTTCCCGCTTCCGGCAGGTCCCATGAAACCCGTTATATGGTTTTTGTATACATCTATTGATACGCCTTTGAGGACTTCGCTGTTTCCAAAAGAGATCTTCAGTTTTTTTATCTGTATTTTAATGTCCATTTCTGTCACGAGTATTTTGATATTACCTTGTTCATGATGTAGTAGGCGATTATATTGATTGCGAGTATGCTCAATACGAGTATGAGGGATGTAGCGTATGCCTTTTCCATCGATATACCTTCACGTGCGAGAATGTAGAAGTGCACCGCCATTGTTCTTCCTGAATCCATTAACGATGTGGGAAGCCTAAGAGAACTGCCCATTGTAAATATTACAGCTGCCGTCTCCCCGACTGCTCTGCCGATGCTGAGCATAATTCCTGTTAGGATCCCGGGCGCTGCCGATGGAATTACTACCTTTGTTACGGTTTCCCATTTGGTGGCGCTTAAAGAATAGCTCACGAGCCTCAAATTTCTTGGTACCGACTTTATCGCTTCTTCACTTGTTCTTATTATTGTCGGAAGAATCATGATCGTTATGGTCAATACGCCTGCAAGGAGTGACCAGCCCATTTTGAGCTTAATTACGAAAAAGATAAATCCGAACAGACCGTAAAGGATAGACGGGATGCCTGCAAGTGATTCAACACCGAAACGGATGATTTTTGTAAATCTCGATTCTTTTGTGTATTCTGTAAGGTAGATTGCGGTGCCGACACCGAGTGGTGTTGCAAGCAAAATAGAAAGCATGACGAGCATTATCGTTCCCACAATCGATGGAAAAATACCGCCTCGTCTTCCCATATCTTCAGGAGAGGAAAAGACGAATTCGAAATTTATGTATGGGAAACCTTTAAAGCAGATTATCGCAACAATAACAACCAGAATGCCGACGGTGAAAAATGCCTGTGCGTTTAAACCTAATCTGACGATTTTATCTATAATCCTCGGATTGACCCTCATCTCAAAACCTTTCTTTTAATGCCGAAGTTTGCAATATAATTAAGAATCATTATAATGACAAGGAGAACGACGCCCGTTGAGAAAAGGCCCAACCTGTGGTCTCCGGTGGCATAAGCAAGCTCGAGGGCAATATTTCCTGTTAATGTTCTGAGCGGGTCGAGTATGCTTGTAGGTATCTTCAATGCATTGCCGGCAATCATGATGACGGCCATTGTTTCACCTATCGCCCTGCCCATACCGAGGATAAAGCTTGCAAGGATGCCTGACTTGGCAGATGGAACGATAACCTTGTAGATCGTTTGCCATTTTGTGGCCCCCATAGCAAAGGAACCTTCCCTGTATGTCTTTGGTACACTCACGATTGCATCAAAGGATATGCTTATTATTGTCGGCAGGATCATCACGCCCAGCACAATGGATGTTGAAAGAAGCGAAAACCCCGAACCACCGAGATAATTGCGTACAAGAGGGACGATATAAATAACACCGAGGAATCCATAAACGACCGAAGGAATGCCGGCTAAAAGCTCTAAGGCTGGCTTCAAAAACATCTTCATTCTTTTGCCCGAGTATTCAGAGAGATATATTGCGCAGGAAAGTCCCAGTGGTGCGCCTATTACGAGTGCTCCGAATGTTACGAGGAAAGAGGATACGACCATGGGAAATATGCCGAAAGACCCTTTGGTTGGTGCCCATTTGAAGCCCAGAATGATTTTGTTGAGTCCGACTTTAAGAAACAACGGCAACCCCTCAAAAAGTATGAAGATAAAGATGAGAAACAAAAACAAAAGGGAGGATAGGGCGAATACAGTAAGGATTGTCTTGACGAGATGTTCTTTATCGAAACGATATCTTTTAGTCATGAATACCTATTAAACCTTCTTTAATTAATATCTTCTGTCCATCCTTTGACAATACATAATCGACAAAGATCTTTGAGTCTTCCTGAAGCTTTCCCTTTGAAAGATAGATGAACGGCCTAATGACCTTATATGTTTTGTTTTTTATATTTTTTAGACTTGGCTCGATGCCGTCTACAGATAAGGCCTTGACCCTGCTGTCAACGAGACCGAGCGATATATATCCGATAGCATAGGGATCGGTTGCTATTACCTCTTTAACTGAACCATTGGAATCCTGAACCATTATACCATCGTCGATATCTTCACTTCTCATGACCAGTTCCTCAAAAGAGCCCCTTGTTCCTGACCCTTCTTCCCGTGATACCGCATCTATTCTTCTATCGACCCATCCAAGTTCTTTCCAGTTTTTTATCTTTCCGCTGAAAATGTCTCTTATCTGTTTCAATGAAAGGTTATTGATTGGGTTTTGTGGATGCACCACGATTGTGATGCCGTCATAGCAGATGACAATTTCTTGAAGTACCATTTCCTCTTCCTTCAACTGACGGGAAGACATTCCGATGTTGACAGTGTTGTTCATACAGGCCTGCACACCTGCGGTTGATCCGCCACCCTGAACGTCTATTATATATTCGGGGTGATCGACCATGAAGTGTTCTGCAAGTTTTTCTGTAAATGGCATTACCGATGTCGAACCGGCTATTGTAACTGTATGCTTTTTGTTTGAAGCATCATCGGAAAGATTGCAATAACAGCAAGAAAGTGTCGTCAAGATAAAGAGAAAAAAGGCACCGATAAGCTTGGGCATGCAGACTATTCCCCGGCAATTGGTTTCAGATGTCGGATGATTTTGCCTTCAACCATAAAGATGACAAGTTCGGCAATATTTACGGCATGGTCGGCCGCCCTTTCGAGATATTTTGAAATAAAAAGCAGTCTTGTTGCACGTGTGATGGTGCGCAGGTCCTGACCCATATATGTTAGTAACTCTCTGAATATCTGGTCAAGCAGCTGGTCCACCTTTTCGTCGTCCCTTGTAACCTTCATTGCCAGTTCGACATCCTCCTTTACGAAGGCATCGAGGCTTTCTTTCACCATTGTTTGCACAATGCTCGCCATGGTTGGCAAATCAATATAAGGTTTCAACTGTGGTTCCTTGTTCAATTCTAAAACGCGTTCAGATACATTAACGGCAAGGTCTCCAATCCTTTCGAGGTCATAATTTATCTTAATGGCTGTGGTAATAAATCTCAGATCCCTTGCAGCCGGTTGACGCAGCGCAAGGAGTTTGAGGCAGAATTCGTCAATTTCAACCTCTTTTGCATTTATGATGTCGTCGTCTTCCACAACCTTTTCAGCAATCTGAGAATTTCGCTCAAGAAGGGCCTTTATGGCATCCCGAAACGCCATTTCAACGAGGCCACCTTCATAGAGTAGCTTCTCCTTCAATTCTTTCAGTTCTAAATCAAAAGCCTTATAAATATGCCCTTCCATCATTTCCATTGTTATGGCCTCCTTGATTATTTGCCCGGAAGATTATAGTAATTTTTCATTACCAATACAAGAGAATAAGCCCCGCATTATGGCTCGTGGCTCATAGACGGGCTGAAGCCGTATGCGTAAGCCTCGTAATGCTATACATTTAGGCATTCAGACATCCGATCCTCTTTGCGGTGTAAAGTATGCGACGAGCCAATCCGTTTTATGTTGATAAAACGGGTATTATGGGATAGATTTTAAAGCAGTTTGTATGAAAAAGGATGCTCAGTTAAAGCTTGCCGCCGAAACCCCTTATTTTGAACATCTCGGCATTAAAATTGTCGAAGCGATAAACGGTTATGCAAGACTTACACTCGATTTTCGTGACAGTCTTACACATCCTTTCGGGTATTTTCACGGTGGTGCAATAGCGAGTCTTGCAGATTCTGCTGGTGTTAATTCTGTTCTATCGATAATTGGTGATGATGAAAAGGCGCTCACGCTTGAGATGAAAATAAATTACTTTTTGCCTATCAAGGATGTCAGGATCTATGCGGAGGGCAGGGTGATACACCGGGGCAGGAGGTTTGCAGTTTCTGATGTTGATATCAAGACAGATGATGGGCAAATGGTGGCCAAGGCGATAGTTACGTGCTCGATATTATTGAACGATAGAGGTAATCAGGCTTCGGGTACGTAAAACCATTGAATCCTCAAGCCCGAAACCTCCTTATTTTAATGAGGTTTACATGATCGAAAAGACTTTGAAAGATGTAAAAGGATTAATCTCTGTTTCAATCGGTGAAATACCCCCTGATTTGATACTTGAAAACGCTGAGATTCTGGATGTCTTCAGTGGAAGCACTTTTAAAGGAAGCATATGGGTCTACAAGTCTTGGATTGCGTATGTTGGCGAAAGAAAACCTATAATAGGCGACGGAACAATTGTTGTCGACACCAAAGGATATTTGGCTGTTCCTGGCTATATAGACGCACATGGTCATGCCGACCTTTTTTATAATCCATCTACCTTTGCGGATTTTGTTGTAACAAAAGGCGCCACCACAGTATTTTCGGATGCACATGACATGATAAATTCAATCGGTGTGGAAGGATTTATTGAGGTATTAAAGATGGGTGATAAGTTCGCAGTGAAATTCTTGTGGGGCGTGCCGGCAGCATATCCACCATATCCTGAGATTGAAGGCGGTGAGCTTTTCTCGGTTCACGATGTCTGGAATCTGTTTGCACATTACAAAGAATGCGCTTCTATCAGTGAGCTTTCTCCGTATGTTAGGGTCTTGAATAACGAAGACAATATCTTGGAAAGAATACTTATGGCCAGGTCTTTGTCGAAGAATGTTGAGGGGCATACCCTTGGGGCTTCATACGACAAGCTGAACACGCTTGCTGCAGCAGGTATTACATCGTGCCATGAATCGATTAGGGAATCGGATTTGCGTAACAGAGTCCGCCTCGGATTGTATACCATGATAAGGCATAGCTCTATCAGGAGTGATTTTGAGAAGTTATGCCCTGTTATCAACAGCTTGCCCGTTGACTCAATGATGCTTGTTTCGGATGGTGTTTTTGCCGGTGATTTGCTTGAAAAAGGTTATATGGATCATGTGATAAAAAAGGCCATTGATTTTGGCCTTGATCCTGTTGTTGCAATTAAGATGTCTACCCTGAACCCTGCCAGATATTTTCGGATTGATGGTGACGTTGGCAGTATAAGTCCGGGAAGGGTTGCCGATATCCTGCTGCTTGAGGATATTAGAAGGCCGACGCCTGTTAAGGTGATTGAAAATGGTAGGCTTATTGCCGACGAAGGTTCATTGAAGATAAAATCAGCCCCGTTTCCGGAGATAGGCAATAAATATAACCCCTATGTTTTTAAACATGTTGAAAAATCTGAGTTTTCAATCGACTGGAATGGTGAAAAGACTATACCGGTCATTGACATTGTAGATAGGACAGTAACGAGGAGGATTGATGTTCCGGTTGCACTGGATGAAAAATGTATCATGCCCCAGAGAGACAAAGATATACGTAAAATATTCTATACGAGAAGGGAGAAAAAGAAATGGGGCAGGGGTTTTGTGCGTGGCATAGGGGCGGATATCGGCGGTTTTGCGTCTTCGATTGCTCACGAAACACATGGATTGTTGGTCTTCGGTTTTGACGATGATGATATGCGGATTGCAGCCAATACGGTTTTGGAGATGGGTGGAGGGATAGTGTTTGCGGACAAGGGCAGCATACTGTATGCGTTATCTCTTCCAAATGGTGCTACAATGTCGAATCTCAGCATAAGTGAACTTGCAGAAGAGCTGAAAAGGGGAAACAAAATATTCAAGGCAAAAGGCAGTGCACTCGACGACCCCTTATGGACGGTGGGTTTTTTGACGTTTACATCTATTGTTGAGTTAAGGATCACAGTATCCGGAGTATATGACGTTAGAAAGGGTATGATAGTATTTTGAAAAAAAAACTTCACATTTATCTCATTTTTCTTGTAATAATTTCGGTGTTTTTTCTGGCAGTTGGTTACGGAATGTATATTGTGAAGGATATTCCGTCGGTCAAGGTGCTCAAGAACCTCGAAAACAAGCCTGCGAGCAGTGTTTTAGGTGCAAACGACCAGCTTGTTTATCTTATTGTCCCTGATAACAGGATATTTGTTCCATACAGTAAGATACCAAAACATGTGAGGATGGCGTTTCTTGCAGCTGAAGATGCCGATTTTTTCGAGCACGGGGCTGTTGAATTTCAGAGTCTTGTCAGGGCGTTATTAAAGAACGTTATATATGGAAAGGTTGTACAAGGAGGAAGCACAATAACACAGCAGGTCATTAAAACGCTTATCTTAGGACCCGAAAGAAGTATGCTGAGGAAGGCAAGAGAAGCGATTCTTGCGTATAAACTTGAGAAATATCTGACGAAGAAGGAAATTTTAAACCTTTATCTGAACAACATATACATGGGTCATGGTGTGTATGGAGTCGAAGCAGCGTCTCAGATATATTTTGGTAAACATGTATGGGAGATTACTATGGCTGAGGCAACGCTTTTGGCAGGCATTGTGCAGGCACCTTCCAGAAATACGCCTAAAAGGAATCCCGGAAATGCGAGGATAAGACAGGAGTATGTTATAAATCAGATGTTCGAAAAGAATATGATAAGCGAAAAAACCAAGCATGCATTGCTAAACGAAAGGATAACGATTAGGGAAGACAACGGGGTTTTTACAGACAGCTACTTCAAGGATTTTGTCTTTCAGTATGTGGAGGAGAAATACGGAAAGGGTGTATTTTCGCGAAAAAGATTGCAGATATATGCGACGGTTGACCCCCAGTTTCAAAGATTGGCAGAAGATGCAGTAAAAAAGGGGATTTCTCAGTACGAACAGAGAAAAGGTGAATATACGGTTTCTTACAGCTTGGAAAAGAGGAAATGGAGCGATTTTATGAAAACAGCTGACAGAAACCTCAAACTATCCAGACTATTACCAGGAAAAACATATAATGTTCTTATATCGGAGAGAATAAAGGATGGATATTCAGTTTTTATTGGAAGCGAGAAGGCGATCCTTGCAATGGAAGATTTCCCCTTTAAGCCGGGAGATGTGGTAAAGGCGATTTATAACGGACAGGATAAGAAGAAGCTCCACAGATTTCAACCAGTGCGGACATTGAAGGTCGAGGGTGCGCTGCTGTGTATGGATGTGGGTAGCGGATACGTCCTTGCCATGGTCGGCGGTAGGGATTTTGAAAAGAGTCCATACAACAGGGCGGTCTATGCAAAACTTCAATCAGGAAGTGCTTTTAAGCCTTTCATTTATGTTACTGCATTGAAAAAGGGTTACGATATAGATTCGGTGATTCCAGACGAACCAAGGTCTTATCCTGGAGGACCTGGCGGTGGGGCATGGACACCGAGAAATTATGACGGCAGGTATGATGGGCAGATTACTATAAGGGATGCTGTTGCCTATTCGAAAAATGCAGCTACGGTGAGTTTACTTCAAGATGTTGGCATAAGCGCTGTAAAAGAAACGGTTGCAGAGCTTGGGATAGATGCGGAATTGCCTCATAATCTTTCGATTGCACTGGGAAGCTCAAATCTTACATTGCTTGACCTTGTCAAAGGATTTTCGGCATTTGCAAACGGAGGCTATAGGGTCAAACCTCTGATGATTAGGAAAATTGTCGACGGCGAGGGCAACATTCTTGAAGAAAACGGCATAGAAAAGCATAGGGTGCTTCCCGAAGAGATAGCCCAGAAGATGAATATTTTGCTTAAAGGACCCACCGAATATGGAACGGCAAAAGGGGCTTCAAGAATAGGGTTTGCTGTAGCAGGCAAGACAGGCACCACAAGCAATTATTACGATGCGCTCTTTGTAGGTTATTCACCTCACATTGCGGCCGGTGTGTGGGTTGGCTTTGATGCAAGGACTTCGCTTGGAAAAGGTGAGAGTGGGGCTCGTGTTTGTCTGCCTATATGGATGAATTTTATGGCCTCTGCCTTAAGACGTTATCCATCTGTTGATTTTGGCGCACAACCGGAACCTGTGGCGACGGAACATCCAGAAGAGGGTTTAAAAATAAGGGATGAGAGTCTAAAAGGCAAGGACTGATAAGACTTGATATTAAAAATAAAGGTCCCTTTCGCCACTCTCAAGCCTTTTGAGCCTATCTTCTGTTTCTTTCCTTGTATTGGGTTTTGGTATCATCTCGAGGTGTTGCTGGATTGTTTTCTCGCCGATTGTTCTTGTTTCTTCCGATGCGTAATCGAGCAGAAACTCTTTGAATGTCAGAATTGCATTCGGCTGGCAGATATTCTGAATTTCGCCCGATTTAGCGAGCGGCATGAACCTGTCTCCTGTTCTGCCTTTGCGGTAACATGCGGTACAGAAACTCGGAATATAACCAGATTCGCAAACACTTCTTAACACTTCGTCTGTACTACGCTGATCTTCTACCTGGAATTGGCCGTTGGTTTCAGCTTGTCTTTCTTCTATATCCTTATGGTATCCACCTACGCCGGTACATGAGCCTGCACTCAATTGTGAAATGCCGAGAGACAGGATTTCATCCCTGAAATGTGCTGGTTCACGTGTCGATAGGATCATTCCTGTGTAAGGAACTGCAAGACGTATGATTGCGATGATCTTTTTGAAATCGTTATCGTTTACCAGATAGGGAAAGGTGGTTAGGTTAACGCCTGTTGCCGGACGCATCCTCGGGACGGAAATTGTATGGCAGCCCACGCCGAAGCGTTCTTCGAGGTGTAGGGAGTGTAAAAGCAGTCCCAAAACCTCGAATTTATAGTCATAAAGCCCGAAAAGAACACCAAAACCAACATCGTCGATACCTGCCTCCATTGCCCTGTCCATAGCAGTCGTATGCCAGTCATAATCGCTTTTTGGACCATATGGATGCATTTTTTTGTATGTCTCACGATGGTATGTTTCCTGAAAAAGTATGTAAGTACCTATGCCGGCTTCTTTCAATTTTTTGTAGTTATCGACGGTTGTGGCTGCTATATTTACATTTATCCGCCTTATACTACCCAACTTTTCCTTGACCGCATAGATATTACGTATCGATTCGAGTACATATTCAAGCGGGCAGTTTATGGGGTCTTCACCTGTTTCCAGCGCGATCCTTTTGTGTCCCATCGCCTCGAGTGCAATAACCTCCTGTGTAATCTCTTCAGGTTTTAAGCGCCTGCGCTTTATCTGGTTGTCTTTGCGGTATCCGCAATAAACACAGTTGTTAATGCAGTAATTGCTTATGTAAAGAGGTGCGAAAAAGACAAGTCTTTTGCCGTAAATCTTCTCTTTAACTTCATGGGCAGCACCAAACATCAATGCCATAATCTCATTGCTGTTGTTTTGCAAGAGAACGGCCGTTTCGTATGGGGTTAATCCCTTTGCATATCTGCCCTTTTCAATAATGACTTTTGCCTCATCGTCAGTTGCAGTCTTAGCCTGTTCTAAAATATTCGAGATTGCCTGCTCATCGATAAATGTCGCTGTTTGTATGGTATTTTGTGTTTTCATTGAAGTATTGCTTCTCCATCTATTAAATATACGACTGGTATAAGAAAAAGTAAATGACAATCAACAAATCGCAACAGTACATTTAAAAAAAGATGTTCTTAATCTTTAAATACATGTGATGTTTCGGGAAACGGGGCGAGGGCGCGCTTCAAAATGCCGAGCACATAAGCTATGAGAACACCATAATTGACCATCGGTACCCCTGACTGCTGGGAGGTCACTATACGGTGGAGCATCTCTTTGCGGTTTATCATGCATGCCCCGCAATGGATGACAAGCTTGTAGTCGTTCAAATCAGACGGGAGTTCGATGCCACTTACCCATTTAAAATCGAGCGGTCCACCTACAATC
>ENA-UOYA01002419-UOYA01002419.1-activated-sludge-metagenome-genome-assembly--contig:-NODE-2419-length-18005-cov-7.635599_pt1 | contig 18005 bp, 17 predicted proteins | sample MGYA00238163_ERZ764804 | MGnify/ENA primary metagenome ERZ764804 (study PRJEB28919, sample SAMN05720223) | activated sludge metagenome | isolation source: Anaerobic digester | place: Hong Kong... | reverse complement strand
ACTTTGAGGATTGGTGCAACAATTTCATGTCTATGATTGTTAAGTAAATTAACAATTTTTACCCCCTCCACTCCTTCGGCTACTTTAGTTAGGAAAGAAAACCCAGAATCTTTTTTTACTTTTAGATCTATTTGTGCAACATCCCCACAAATTACCATTTTCGACCCTTTACCTAATCTCCCTAGAACTGTCTCCATTTGATCCTGTGTTACGTTCTGGGCTTCATCAACCACCACAAAAGAGTTAACAAATGTTCTTCCTCTCATAAAAGCAAATGGGACAATTTCTATATTTCCCAATTCTAATTCCTTATCTACTTTTTCTTTGTTATAAAGCATGTAAAGATTGTGATAAATTGGTGCTAACCAGGGATCCATTTTTTCTTTTAAATCTCCCGGTAGGAATCCTATCTCCTCTTTAGCTACAGTTGGCCTTGTAATAATGATTTTATCAATTTCTTTGGTAAAAAATAGATCTAATGCTGCTTGTACTGCTACAAGTGTTTTACCTGATCCAGCCATACCTTTCATAACTACGACTGGGTGTTCTAAAATAAGACTTTTTGCTTGCTTTTGTTCTTCGTTTAATTGTAAGTTGAACTTGATTGGTTGTTTAGGTTTTCTCTTTTGTTGAAAAACCTCATCAGTGTGGTGATTTGACCCCATTGTAAAAACATTTACTTATTATAAATAGTCTCTTCTAATATACCCACCGGTATTTTAGTGTTCCACAATCCCAGACTCTATCGAATTTCTGTGATTGCATATTTTCCCATTCTGTTAAATTCTCATTAAACCATTCAAAATGTTTTAACTTATATTTAGCGAAAGTAAACCTGTGTATTCTATCGTAATAGTTCTTTGTGTACCAGTAGGAAGGTCTACTGATTGATTCAAGGACAAACCCTGTACTGAGGTAGATATTGTCTTTACTGTTTGTCCATCTTCTATCAGCATAGCTAAATACACTCTCCACTTCCGGGTTAAGGACTTTAATATGTTTTAGAAATTTGGGTAAGATCCCAATAACCTTCATCCCTTCTTTGGTGCAAAACCTTACCAGTTCTAGGGTATTTTCCACTTTACCCTTCTTGCCCATTCCCAATCTCTGCTTACTAAACGTGGACACACTTATTAGTTCTCCATTGTAAAATGCCCCTAGTTTGTAAGAACTGGGACAGGTACCCTGTATGTGGAACTTGTTTAGAAACTTGTTACATTCAAAACTTGTTATTTCTTTAATAGTGCATTTTCTGGCAAAAACTTTTTCTCCCTGTCTTAAAATTTTCTGTTTTATTTTACCCTTAACAATGTCCTTTTTCTTCTCCCATTCATCTGAGAAGATTTGAAGAAGGGTAATGCTATTTTCTTCTGCTACCTCTGTCTTATTAATATGGTAGAGATGATTTCTTCCCATTGACTTTTCTGCATGGTAGTAAAGTCCGTTATATTCAATCCCCAATTTTAAATCAGGTAAGTAAATGTCAATCTCCATTCCCTTTAGGTACTTTCTCTTACCTATTTCAGCTTCCGGGTAGAAGCTTAAAATAAAATCCCTAATTTCTTTTTCCGGTTTAGATACCTTGTTAAAACCTCTATTAATGTCCTCGTTGAACCTTTGGTAATTCTTTCTTTTCTTTTCAAGTGTTGATTCAGAGCTGAGGTTAGTCAATCCAGTCAGTTTTTTAAAATCCTCAACAGTCATATTGTGTTTGAATTCAATATGTGTCCTAACAATTTTCTTCATTTTTTCCTGACATAGTGGACAGACTATTCTGTTATCTAATTCCTGATTAAGAAATTCAGTTCTCTGAATCCTCGTATTGGTAGTTGGAAAATTTTCAGATTCTTCAGGGTACTTTTTAAGGTAGTCCTGAATAGTAAAATTATGTTCGTCTCTAAGGTGTCTTGTTAGGTCTCCATTTTTAACTCTAAACCCTTCACAGTTACATTCCTTACATTTCTTTCCGGTGTTTTCCAAACCGTAGTATGGATTAGGAATCTCTACACAGTACTTCTGCCAGTCCTTGTAATCCTCAACTCCCAGTTTTTTTAATGTCTTTGTGTGTATACCTGATTTGTTTGTAACATCAAAACTTCCTTTACCGGTTAAAGTATTGACCACTATTACAGGTTCAAAATTTCTAGTTCTGTAGTAACTTAATTGCTTTAGATTCTGTATTTGCATAACTTTAAAAATGTTGTCTAAATTTAAGAATATTTTCAATAGGAACCTATAAAAGATAGGGAAAGGGCCTCAGCCCTTTTCCCAATTCTATTAATTCCCTAAGGATTAAACAGTAGCAAGATCACTAATGAAGATTTTTCCGTAAAATTCTGGGCGGACCATCTTTTTAGCATATCTTGTCATTATCCCCTTTCTCGGAGTGAAAGTGTTTGGATCGTAAACAAGCGGTGTCATCATTAACGGGATGTAAGGTGAGTAAACAGCACCTGTTTCAAGGAATTGAGACCCTTTATAACCCATCAAGATGATGTTTTCTGTCATGTAAGGGTTTTTGTAAACTCTGAATCTTGAGTTAAGTGAACCTACTTTTTGAACACCCATTGCAAACTCCATTTTGTCTCCGTTTGTATCAGCAGCATATCCTGGAATAGATTCCAAAATTGTAGCAACTGTTGGAGATGTTACTAAGAAGTTAGCTCCACCTCTAAGTGTTTTCTGGTGAATTTTGTTAGATACTTTTTGGATTTTTGTTCCGAGTGTTTGGAACCACTGTCCTTGAGTATTGTAGAAACCATCTGTAGCAGATACGAATGAAGTACCATTCCAAACTTTGTTGTTTTGTGCTGACCACTTATCTGTTGTTCTAGCATCTTGGATTAACATGTCAAGTAATTCAAGGTCAATCTCCATTGAGATGTACTCTGAAAGTAGAGATGTTAATTCTGCTTCAGCATCTAACGAGTGGTAAGCATTTAAGTCTTGTGCGAATTCCGGTGTCCATTGAGCTTTCAATTTTCTTGTTTTGGCAACAATAGGTTCTGAAGCTAATGAAACGTTGATTTCTGGGATTGTAATTGGAGTACCTGCACCTGTTTTAGTTGATCCATCCTCAAAATCACCTCTGTAGTTGTCCACCGGTTGGACATCATAGTTCACAACAACACCGGCTAATGTACCTGAACCTGAAACAATGAATGTTACCAATCCTGAATCTGTAGTTGAAGTAAATTGTGGGTAATATGTGTTAATTCCTGATCCTGATACTGAGAATGATCTAACTGATTTAGAAGCAAATTGTGATCCTCCTAAAGCTGAAGATGAGACAAACACTTTGATTAACGTTGATCCAGCTGAAGCTAATGAAGCAGATACTGTCGTATCATAGTTTAATGCAGCATCCCATGCAGCTGTTGTACTAATTGAAGCTGAAGAGAATTGAGCACTTGTCAAAGAAGTTGTATTACCAGCTGAATTCGATAAAGCTGATGAAGAGTAGTCGTTTAGTGAATATCCGAATCTACCTGGACCGTAAAGACCTCCAGCTACCTCTGTGTCAACTGCAATTTTTGAGTTGGCAGTTGAAACGTTACCGTACATGTTATCTCCTGAAGTAAATCCGTTTGAAGTACTACCATATTTAAAATCTAAGTAGAAAATTAGACCTGATGGTAGGTTCATCGGTTGAACAGAAAGAAAATCTTTTGCTGCAATTTGTGCAAAAACTTTTCTAACAAGTGGTAATGCTACCCCTGCCCATTGTTCTGCATTTCCTGTTGCAGTTCCCATAGCTCCGTTACCTGTAACGTTTGCTTCAGAAATAATTTGTTTAGCTTGATTCTCAAGAATCATAGCCATGTTATTTCTGTCTGTTTCGTTTGTTAAGTTTTTTAACAATCCAGATTTTTCCCATTTTGATGCTAACCTAGCAGCATCCTCTTGTAGGATTTTGTAGTTGTTTGAACTTTCTAAAAGTTGGTTAAGTTCCATATTGTGTTTTAAAATTCTTTTTTAATTATTTAATACCTGCAAGAAATTGCATTCTTGCTACTTTCGGGTCTAAAGCCTCTGCAATAACTTTTTTCGGAGTGTTGGTTGGTTTAGAAGCAAATGATTTATGCTCTTTAACAACCTGTTTAGTTACTCCTACATTTTTAATAACAGTTTCGTAAACTAGTTTTACCTCTTTAACAGTTTCGGCTTTTTCAAATGCAACTACCACATTTACTTTCTGTGATTCTGAAAGATTCTTGTCTTTGAAAATCTTATTAACGTAAAGTAGTTTAGCGTTTAATAGGTTAACCTCATTTAACTGTTTTTGGAGGTTTTTGACAGTTTTAAGAGCTTCATCTAAATCATTTTGCGATGCTTCAGGTTGAGTTTCTTCTTGTACTTGTTCCCCTTCTTCTTCGGCTGCAATTTCAGCAAGTAATTCATCAATATCAATTGTGTCTTCTCCCTCTTCTTCTGAAGTCGGGTTATCTAAATCGATTGACATGTCATCTTGACTTTCTGTTGATTCACCTTCTGGTGATTCTTCAGCTTGAATTTCGTGAAATAAGTCTTTGATTAACTCTTTAAACTCTTCTCTGTCCATTTGAGCAAGATCTAGTTCTTCACCTTCTTCTGTGGGTTCTTCACCTTCCGGTGTTTCCTCTTCTTCGGCTCCTGTTTCATCTTCCTCCGATTCTTCAGGTGTCTCAGTTTCTTCTTGAACGTTGTTAACTAGTTCTCTTTCATCTTCGGTGTTGTTGATGTTTTCATCTACAACTTCCTCTTCTTCTTCCGACCTTGCCATTTCTTCCAGTTTTTTAGCAAGCATCTCTTTCAGATGAGGTGTAATTGATTCTTGTAAAGATTCTCTTGCATTGGCTATAGCAGCTTCTCTAATTGCTTTAGCTTCAGCAATAGCATCTCTCAAAGTATCCTTTTTAACTTCCATAAAATGTTTTTGTGTGACTTATCTACGTCTATTAAGTGTCAGACGTAATTGATTTTTGACTTGTGTAGAATACCGTATTTTACGGTATATTTGCTAATAAATATACCTCTGTTCCCGGAACATGGGGAACCCCACAGAAGTGGGGTTTATCTTAAAGTTTCCTTTAGTTAGTTTACCAAGGTATCGTAATCTTCCATTGAAAGTTTTCCTTTCTCTTTTGACCGGGTTGTCAATCTTTCAGCTACGTTATGTAAATCTACATCTGAATTGGCATCTTCCCTAGCGTATTCCAATAACCTTATCATTAAAGGTACATCAACAGTAATTTCGTCAATTTGATCTGTTTCTTCTTTTTCTCCTTCTCTTTGACTGTTAAAGGTAAGTTTATTTTCTACCAGGAACTTTTTTAAATCAAATGTACTCACACTAATCTCTTAAAATATCTGTTAATAACCTATCTAACCTGTAATTGAACCTAGTTGCTACACTTTCGTTCAATCTTGTAGGTTCCATAAAACCTCCCCGGGTTGAGGGATTACTGACGAAGTCCCATGCACATAATTCAAAATCTGGTTGAACAAGTAATGTACCTTCGTTTGTCTGTTTTACCGATCCTGTACCTCTTGAAGAAATTCCTACTGTGTGCCCTCCTTCAATAATACTTTTAACAATATTCCCAGAAGGAGTATTTAGTAGTTGAACTTTCCCCATCAGGGTATCATTCTCCCACCACAAATCTTTAACCACATGGGATGCATTCTTGAGTGATACGACCGGTGATTCTGGGTGGTCTAACTCCCCATAGGCATTTCCCACTTTTACAAAACTCTCGATATACTTCTCAACTTCCCTTTCTAGAAGTTCTTTCTTATAGATTCTTCCGTTTTGGTTTTCGGAACCAGCTCTTTGCATAACTCCTACCACCTCATAAACTCCGGGTGATGATGTAGATTCGTTAAGTGTCCCCTTAAAAGGGATTGTTGAAATTAGTAGGTTATTCATATTACTGGTACTTATCAAAAAATAAATTAGTCAGAAAAGTAACCTGTTGTTCTGGGTAAGTTGGGTAAGTTTTCTTAATGTAGTTTTGAATTTCTTCTCTACTTTCTATCCCTGTGTCTAACAACCTCATCATGATGTCATGTTCACCGGATTCGTTTACCTGTTTAGTTGCTTTTTTATACAGTCTAAGAAGTGTTCTAAGTAAAGGTAATCCGTCCAGTTCCATATTTCTTTTCAGAATAGTTTCTGTTTCAGGTTTTCCTCCGTAAGCACTTTGACAGGTTACAGTTAACTGTCCATTTCTATAAACCAGTGGTTCATAGGTGTAAGGTTCATCCCAGGTTCCTCCAGGCCAAATTACCCCTATTTTGTCCCCGTCTTGATCAACAGCTTGTGAAATTAGTGTGTTAATTCCATTAACCAGTTTTTCAATTTTCGGATCATTCTGTGAGACTTCGTTAATAGGTTCTTTATCCACTTCTTTTGTCTGATAATAGTCTTTTAATGGATCTTCTCCCTCTGTTAGAATCCTAGTGATAATTTTTTTGAACCCTTCTTTTAGTGTAGCTTTTTTTAATCCATTAAAAGTATCAACACTGTTTGTGACCTCCTGTTTTTTTACCTTTACCGGGACTAATGAATCTTTTTTGTCCGTGTTTTTGGTTTCCCCTGCTAATTGATTGGTATAAAAAATTTCATCTTTATGAAGGTTTCTAAGAACTTTTGCTAGAGCTTGTTTATACTCATCTGTGTTTGGTACTCCACAAATTCCCATTCCTTCCAACTCCACTCTTAGTCCTCTAAGAATTTGTTCGTACGGGTATTTGTCTAACTCATTGGTGGGTTTAAACCTGTAATCAGGTAAACTCTTGTTTGTAAGTCTAGATTCACTAACTAACTGCCTTTTAACTTTCCCGGTACCTTCCCCTAAGTCATCACCGTAATCATCAAGGTATCCGTTAATCTCCATTTCTGCGTGTTCCTCAGCCTCCTTACTCGTATCAAAAAATCCATGACCTATAGCTTTGTTTAATTCCCCCACTCCCTTTACGTAATATCCCTTTGGGGCTTGGTACCAAATTTCATACTTCAACCCTTTAAAACTTTTTAAAGAGTCTCTCATCGCCTCTGTAAGAATTCCTTTGTTTTTTAAAATCTGAACGGTATCTTCATATCCGTTAAACTGTGTAATTATGTGTGGTAGTTGTGTTCTTGCCTCTGCAATAAACTGTCCTTTCGAATAGTTACCTTCCTGAATAGCTTGGTACTTTTCTTGTAAAGTTCTCATCTATCTTATTAAATGTTTTTGACTGTTTTCATACCCAAATGTTCAGCTGTTTTAGTAGCAACATTCTTTTTTTGTCCGGACTTCGAAAAAGCTTTAGGTGTTAGGTATCCTCCTACACTTGAACTTACATTCCCATCTTCGGTTAGGATTTCTTTTAAAACCTTTTTAATTTCTATTCTTTTCACCGGTACTAAGTTCATTGATAAGTTCGTACATCTGTAAGAGTTTTACTAGATTTGTATCACCCACTTTTTCTGTTACCTGTAATGGTTTAATGTTTCTACAGACCTCTTCAAGTTTGATTTTAAGAATACCGTCTTGAACAGAATCATAAAACTTAGGCAACTGTTCTTTTATTTTTTGAAGCTCTTCATTAACGTATGTCCTCAGTTTTGAAGTTGAATCTACCGAAAGTATATACTCTTTGAGTAAGTTTTTCTGTACAGGTAGTAAGTTGGTGTACTTTTTGTTAAATTTTTCAAGAAGTATTTGGTAAGCTAAAATCTTAATATCCTTTTCAGAATCTTCGTAAAGTTTAACTGACGGGTCTTTTTCCAGATCTAAATTCTGTTTTTCAACTAAGTGTTCCAGTAGTGTCGTCCTATTATCCATATACACCCCTGGGTCAAATGCGTCTGGTTTAATCTTGGATTCTACCAAACAGTGAAGTGCAGCAAATGGTTTGTACTGTTCAACCTTAGTTGCAAAAAAATCATCTAAACTATAGTGATTTTTTAACTCTTTAATTAATTCGTACTTCTGTTTTTTTAACCCTGTGTAGTCAAGTTTCTTAGTCAGTTCCTCAATAGTGTTGACCACCTGTTCAGCTTTACTAGGTTCCACTCCCTTATGTTTCGACAGGAATGAATAGAGTTTAAACTCCCTAACCAGGTTTGAATTTCCCGTGTAAAACTGTTTTAATATATGTATAGCAGGGGAATCTTTTTGTGAAAGTGTATCCGAGGTAATTTGTTTAACAAGTAGTTCGAATATTAACCCCGTGTTTTTAAATTTACTATGTTTTATCTTCACAATTTTACAGTCTTTTCAATAAATATGTCAATTTTCTATTACTGTTATATGTCTTCTTGAATTTGGGATTCATCCAGTAGTTTCTCCCCTTCTGGTTCTTGACTTTCAAAAAGAAGTGTTTTTCTTGGGGTAAAAGTATCCTTAAACCTCTCTTTTACTATTTTTGTTTGTTGATTGTAATGTTTGTTCTGTTCACTAATACCAACCTTTTTCATGTCTTGAACCCCTAACCTGTCTCTTCCCCCTACCGGATCTTCATGTGTACCTATTACAGAATGATGTACAATAGGTCTACCTTCTGGCGATTTTTCCTGGTATCCTACCGGTAAATCTCCCTGTGTTCTATTTCCGTATAGTGAAGCAAGATCATGTGGTGTTCCAAAAGATAGTCCTGTAATTACCGGGTCATTTCCTTCATTTTCAATCTGATTAATTCTGAAACTTCTTCTAGCATCTTCTCGGACAAGATTTCTCATTTCGGAATACTGATCTTCAGAGAAGTTAAAAACAGTGTCATAAATAAAATCCGAAGAGAATAGTTTTGAATCCTGCATTTCTTTAGCAAGACTTACCTTCTCTTTAAGTAGAGCTACTTTCTCCTGTTCAAATATAATAGAAGGTGTCGTTAATCTAATCTCAAAATTTGTAAGAGATTCTCCTTCAAATCCCTGTGCATACAGATGTACAAGTCCTATCCTGGTTAATTCACTTTCTACAATTCTTTGAATTCTTTCTACTGTTCTAGCAAACCTTATGTCCTCCGCAGCAAGTGTCGAGTTTTTTATAACAACCCCTGTACCTGTTAGGTAATTGTGGTTTTCATTCTTATCCCAAACTTCAAGATTGTACGTGTCAACTTTTTCATCTAAAAACCTAACACTGTTAACAGTAATCAAGGTTTCATTTCTGACATCTTTATGTAGTACCGTGTCCGGATTTTCTAAAGTTAGATGTGTTATTACCTGCCATCCTCCCAGTTCCACCTGGTATATTTGTTCCTGTCCTTCTTCGATCCTTGTTTCAATTACCCTTAAAATGTCCCCAGGTTGTAAATCTTGTGCATCGATACGTGTTCCATCTGCAAGTAAGAATCCATGATCCGGTGTTGTTATTAGTTTTTCACCTGTATCAAGTAGAACTTCTACTACACTTGCGTTCAACCTTGTCTTTTCAGCAGCAACTATCTTACCTGGGACTACCTTGTCAGTACTAAAATCGTAAGAATAGGTGTAGAGTGTTTCTTTCCCCTCTTTGTACCATTTAGCAATATCTTCCACTCTCATGGTCTGTCCGGAAAGTAACCTGATTTCAGTATCCGGGTGAATACATTTCCCTGTTAAATCTTTCTCATACCCGAAAAATGCTTTTGGTACCTTTAGAGCAGCAAACATCTTATCTCTAAGGTATTCTATATCATTGGTCCCGTCGTAATCAAGTCCTTTTGTGCTTTCAATTCTGGTTGTACTATCTCCTCCCCTTACCGGTAAATAAAAATCCTCCATCATATTTTGCATATTGAATCGAAGGTTATATTGTCCGGTCTGTGGATCTACATAAGGTGTTTTTTTAATTCCTGCAATTGTTTTTTGCATAAACTGTTCCACTTCATTTGGAGGAATTGCACCCACATTAATGAAAAACATCCTTTTTTCTGGAGCTCTCATGATACGGTGAATTAACATCGCATCTTCCATTAATGTTAACTGTTTATAAATTTTTCTTGCAGGTTCGATGTAAGATCTTCCGTAAGGTAGGTAGTTTGTATCTGAGAGTAGCCTAAAGTGGGCTACCTCATAATTATCTAATGTTACAATACTTTTGTTTTGATTGGGTACAAAATTTGGATCTGAAGTAGCTGCTAATCCATCCGGGTCAATAGTAAAAAGTACCTTTGTTGGATTATCTTTATCTGTTCCCTCATGCCTCACTATATGGTAAACTGTATAAGGTATTACATTGTAAACACCGAATTTTTCCGATATCTCCAGTTTTAGGAAAAAGTCTCCAAATTTACATAAGTTTCTAACCCACGACCATAGATTGAATTCTATGTTTAGGATATCGTAATACAGATTATATAAAATACTTTGAATTCTCTCATCAGATGATCTAATTGCAAGTACCTCTCCCTGGTCGTTTTTCAAAGTAGATTCGTCAGCTAATATGTCCAGGGTTGAAGCAATAAGCGGATCTGTATCCATAGCTTCATAGTCGGAATATAACTGTATCCTTAACGTCTGGTAGTTGAGATTGGGATTGAATATATTTCTGTTGTTGTAAATGTACAATCTTGAAAATCTATCCAATAGGGAGTTTGTCTGATATTTCCCAGATGATTGGATGTGGTTGACATCCGCAATTTTTAATTCATCTCCCCCTATATTTCTAACTAGTACATCTGAGGAGAACATCCTCTGCAGGGATGAGAATAAATTTGATTCTGCCATTTATCTTTCTTTAGCTTAGTAACCAGGAAATATCCTGTGGACCTCTCGGTGTTTCTTGAATATAAGGATTATTGTACGGACTTACAACGTTAAAAACTCCTGGTGTCCGGGTATTGATTGTTGTAAAAGAATTTAACTGTGCTCTTGCAAGATCCAATCCTTGTTGTCTTAACCTCACAGCTGTATCTCTAACATACAAACCTGTAGCAAAAGCTATAACAAGGTCATCATTGTATCCAACCTGCGCTTGTGCTTTTCCATTTTTCCAAACAAACACTCTTAACTCTGCAAGTAATCTCTTGGATTTTATTTGTATTTGTTTCTCTCTTAAATACTCTGTTAGTTTAGCAATTACCAAAGGCCTTGTTCTCAGAGACATTGTGAACCCTGGAACCAGTCTATCTCTCTCAAACTTGTTCATGTAGGATTCTGCAGTTTCATTGTCAGATTTAGATGAGTAGTACAAATTTCTGTATTCTCTTGATAGAATTTGTTCAATTGTAGCCCATCCAATATTTGCATTTTCCACAACCAGTAATGCATCGTTGTATTCTGTCCCAATCCCAACAAGTATATTTCCAAAATCTTTTGGCGAAACTTTACCCTTGTATTCTGCTACCTGTAGTAGTGATTCGACATCTATAATGTGGAAAGTAGAAAAGTCAACAGAATCTCCACGAGAAACGTCTGCTACAACCATGTAATCTTTTACCGGATCGGGATATTCCCATACCCATAAATTTCCATCCACCCCTCTTTTTTCTAATGGATCACACTCTGTTGTTTGTTCATAATAGTTTAGCAGTTCAGGTTCAATTACTGTATCCCCTGATGCTAGAAAACTACATTCACATTCCTGTGCTGCAAATCGAGGCCCCAACTTCCTATCTTGTTCATCTCTCCACGTCTGATCTCTTTCTGGGTGAACTGTCCAGGGAAGTTTAACAGGGATGAATCCGTTCTCCCCTGTCTCAGCTTCTACCCACATCTTGTGAAACCAGTTTCCAATTCCGTTGGGTGTAGAAAGTATAAGTGATTGTCCCCCTGTTGCTAAAGTTTGCTGAGCGGCTGCATATGTTGTTTCTGCATTTTCCACAAAAGCTGCCTCATCAATAACAAGTAGTGAAATTGCTTCAGACCTTGCAGCATCTGGACTGGACGATTTTGCAACAATTTTAGATCCGTTAACTAACCTAAGTGAAAGTTTATTTTTCTCTTCATGTTTTACTCTTAACCATGTTGGAAGGTTATCGTACATGGTAATAACCTTCGTAACCAGGTTCCTAGCTGTAGCTTGTGTAATTGCTAATACAAGTATAGACTTATCCTTATGGAAAAGCATCAACCATAGTGCATAACCTGCTGCCAATGTTGATATCCCTAACTGTCTAGATTTCAGTGTAATTAAATCCGGGTGATCCCTAAAAAGGTGTAACACCCCTTCTTGAAAAGGGTATAATTTAAAAAGTATCCTACCTCTTTTTGGGTGTTGTATGTAGCAATACTTTTTCATAAAGTATGCCGGGTCTTTTGCACAAGTCAGATACTCCTGTGTGACTATCTGTTTTATGTCTTGTGTTTGTTCCATAGACTATTTTTAGAATAAATATAGAACAAAAGGAAACCCGGTAAAAACCGGGTTATAAAATACCCCTATGTAATTATTGTCCAGGTTTTATATAATTTCCTTTAGCAATGTTATCTTCCTGGTTATCGTACCACTCATTTGCATCTTGGATGTCATCAGATATCCACTTAGCAACTGACACCGGTACTTGTAACTTATTTTGGATATCGGTAATTTCGTGGGAATCCTCCTCGTCGGAATCATAGGTGAACAGTTGTTTTCCCTGAGGTCCGTCTACAACATAGTAGTAGATCCCGTCCAGTCCAGACGTATCCAACTCATAAATTTTATATCCCTCAATAGTGGTTTTTAGGTGCCCTATCGCATCATGCCACTGGATTGTATTTGCCTCTGGTGTTTGGTTCTCTACAAGTCTTTTTGAGTTTAATGTTAATTTATTTTCTATTAGAAAAGATCGTAAATCAAAATTAGAATCTCTACTTTCTGTCATTTGTGTTTTGTTTTGGGTCATATTGAGTACTCTTGATCTACTTTCACTAATTGTAAGTTCCTCAACAGGTTCTGTAGTTTTCTTTTCTACATCTTTCTTTCTGGTTTTTGTAGGGTATTTTCTATCAAACTCTCTCAACAATCTACTTTCATTTCTTCTTAAAGCAGCAATATCCCTTCTCATCTGCCTTGTGTGTTTTTTGTCGATATGTTTGGCGTGTTCTCCCTCCTCTAATGAAGTTAACTGTGTTTCTAAAGCTTCGTAAATTTCTTTAGTTCTCTTTAGTTTGTATTCTAAAGCTGCTTTTGAAGTTCCCCTGTCAATCTCTTTCATCAATTCCTCGATACTTTCATATTCAGGAATTGGGTTTTCTTGAACAAGATCTTCTACCTCTGAAATTCCGGTGGTGGTGTCTTCCATAGAGTCCATTGCCTGGTCATAAGCGGCATCATTTGACAAATTGTTTTCAAGGTCGTCTGTATCGTGAGGGTGAGCCATTGCCGTGTTTACCATCTCAATCAAGAGTTTATCTCGAGAAGTTAATTTACCCTCTTTAATAGGTGTTTCTTTCAATCCCATTTTTTCAAATTTTAGTAAGGAGTTTGCTAAGTAATAATCAAATTTTTGTTTGTTTGTGATACCTTTTAGAGTCTGTAGGATTGAATCTCTAGAGTGTATTCTTGTAGGTTCTATCAAATCAATAACAAGTTGTTTAGCTTTATCTGGATTTGGTTCTGCCCATGCTGCTTGGATAACCTGTGCCAGTTTGGATTCTGGTGTAAATGTCTCTTGTACGTTCATAAACTATAATGCGTTCGGTGTTTCATCTTCAGGTCCTGTAAAATCATCTGGTAGTTCAGGTCCTTTATCTTCAGGGGGTGGTGCTCCAAATTCTGTAGGTGTTGGTCCTCCACCTGTGTCTCCAGTTCCAAATTCTCCACCTGTTGGTGTTTCGGGTGCTCCCCCTGGTTCTTGTCCAAGTGAAGGTGCTGAAATTGGTCCATTTTTAAGAATTTCCCCCAACTTATCGAGTGCCTGCTCATACTGTGAAATACTGTTCAGGAAATACTTCTTTCCTTCTATTTCGGCTTGGAAACTTCCAGGGTCAGTACTTGACTGTTTATGTGGTTTGGGTAACCATTTCAAATAAAATGATTGTCCATTTTTAAGAAAGACTTGAAACTCTGAAGGTTTGGGAACAACTAATTGGATTCTGTCTACAAAATCTAAGTATGATTTCCCAAAAAGTAAATTTACAGCTTTTTTTAAAGCTTCTTTAACATCACCTGGAATTTTTGAGTTTCTTTCACTGGGTATTTGTTGCTTTTGTTTCTCCAGTTCCCTTACTGTCTCAACATAAGCTTCAAATAGTAGGTCTTTGATGCTACCTTTATTAGTACGAAGGTGTTTCAACTCTTTGTAGTTCTTTTACTTGTGAAATACAACCCATAGCTGTAGATAATAACTCCTCAATTCCCTCTTTAGGTGCTGTTTCGTCCCATGTTCGATAAAGTTGTGCAAGATCTTTGATTAATTCTTTCAATTTATCTTTACTTCCGGAAGTCTGAATGATCGTGACACAGTTCTCATTTTTACTGTTCAAAGAAGCAGCAACTGCCATCTGTGTCCTTTTTTCCTGGCTCTTACCTTTAAACTGAGGTGCATCTGATTTACGGAAATCTTTAATGTAATCCCCTGTTGTGGAATTTTTTGAAAAAGATTCATTAACAGCTTTTTTACGTTCATTAATGAACCTGTTAATATCTTCAATACCCGGTGTGGTGATAGATTTCTTTTTAAGTAGGTTCTCCAACTCCTGTTTTAAATCAACAGATGGATCAAACCTTACCTGGTTTGCTTCTGTAATTTCAAACTTAACTAAATCAACTAATTCTGATCCTTGTTTAAATTGGATATTACCTAAACTTGGGTTTAAGTGGAAAGTAAAATTGTCTTCTCCCCTTTGGTGTCCATATTCCAGGTGTACTTCAAACTTGTTTGTTCCCCCTGTTACTCTAGGTTCTTCTTTAAGTTCCCCCTTTGAAGATCTAATTGAAGCTACTAAAGGTTTCTTAAATGCTTCCCCTACTGCTTGGCTTTCTTCAGGGGTATAGGAATCTTTAGATTCTTTAATCTGCGTATTACCAATAGAAGCTTTTTGTATACCCGGGTCTTTCTTAATAGCTGCTTTTGTTGAACTATCATTAGGATCTAACATCAAACCGATTTTATCAGCCTGTCTTGGATCCTTATAGTCAATAGTAGCTGTTGCAAGTGCCTCTCTTAAATTGAGTAGTTTTTGAATTTCCCCACTAACATCTTTACCTTTGGAGTACTTACCTTCCTTTAGTATCTCAATAGCTCTATCAACAGTGTGTATAGTTGGAATTTTTTTCATTAATCCCTTTACGGTTTATCATAAATAGTCTGCTCTTCCTTCCCCAAATGTACATTAACATGTTTTACAAAATCCTGTAGACTGTTAATAGCTTTCTCTTTAAACTTGTTACTGTTGTGGTCCCAAGATTCTACATCTCCCTGCTCTGTGACATGTGTAATTGTTTGTCCTATGTTTTCCAACACCCACTGTTCCATATCTCCAAGAAATGCTTTTAAACTTCCTTGAATCATAGCTTTCTCGTAACTGGGGTAGAGTCCCATTACTCTTAATGTTCCTTCATACTCCACTGTACAGTCAAAACAAATTCCATGAATTCTATACATCTTAGTGTGTAAAGCACTGTCTAGGGGTGTTTGGCATTTGGGACAGACTAGAGGAACTTCAAGTTCTTTCCTAAGTGAATCTAACTTGTTAACAGTTTGTTTTAGTCCATTTTTTATTGTCCATTTTCTACCATTCTCCTCCCATTCGTCACCTTCGTTGTGGATATCTTTAGGTTGTTCATATCCTACCCCTAATGTTGTTTCTTCAGTGAAATTTTTTGTAACAAGATTCCTTACCCTATTAACATCTTTAGATCTAAACTCTTTTTTTAGTACACTATCATTCATATCCTAGTTCTTTTAACTTTTCAATCACCTGTGCTGTGTTCCCATCTTTACATTCAACAGCAATTCCTCCTTTATCTTTCCAAGCTTGGATTATACTTGGCCTGTCATCTATCAGAATACTATTAGGTGATGCAAAATCTGCTTTCGAATTTCCAAATCTAAAAATGACCTCAGGTAAAGGTTCAAGATGATTCCTAACCCATACTTTTTTCCCCAATCTTGAAGATTCATGTCTCGATGGGGAAGATAAAATTTTAGGTTTGTAATTTTTTATAAATTCCCAGAGTTTTTGTCCTTGCGGCATCCAATCCATCCCTGTCCAAAATTCAAGACCAATATACTGGTCCACAAATTTCCAAAACTCATCAGGTCCTTCTAAAGCTTCAAAATGTTTGGGGCGTGTAACCTTGTCTATAACCTCTTTTGAATAGTATTTTGGTCCCTCTCTTCTCAATTCCTCCACAAACCTTTTTTCAAAATTGGTTAAACATCCATCCATGTCACAATATAATTCATAATCCGGTTTTGGATGGTCTGTTCCGTAAATCAATTCTGTTAAACTATTCATCTACTGGTTTTAAACTCTCTGTGTATTTTCTAAAAACGATATTACCTACCTTGTAAGCTTCGGATTCAATTTCTTCCAGATGTGAATCTGAACTTACTTCTGTTTGGTTAATTTGTCCAAGTCTACCTTCTAGGTTCTGCATGTGATGTACCAATTCGTGAGAACCTGTCCTTAAAATGTCTTTTGGGTGACGACCTAAAATAAAAAGTGTAATTTTTCTAGTCTCAGGTTCATAATAACCTGTCTTACCTAAAATACTATCTGCTTCAGTTGGGTCTTGCTTTAATTCAAATTCCGGTAGAGGTTCAATATTATATCCCTGGTCAATATAAAATCTTGTTAGTCCATCAAGGTGATTTTCAATTTCTGATATATCAAGATGCTGTTCAGTAACTTCTTTTAAATCACCTTGATTTTTAATCAAAATTCTATCTTGTTGAAACTCCATATCAAAAAGTGCATCTGAAACAACGTGTTGTAACTTTTCGTATAGGTGTTCTAATTTGGTTCTGTCTTTTGAAGAAATGGGGGTAAATACTCCTACAGGTGTTCCGGAAGAACCCTCCTTAAGTTTTTCTATCTCTTCTGTAATCTTAAATTTGTCAAATGTGTTACCTAGTAAAACATCATCCAGTATTCTTTCAAGTGTTTTTTCACTCATGTTATATTTCTAATTTAATTGTTGTAGGGTAGGATGAATAAATAGGTTCTGTAACAGGATTATCCATTTCATATACCCTATAAATATTTTTAAATAATTCAAAGTTGTTATCAATGTCACCCACTTCTTTAAGTTCCCACCCTTTTCCTTGATAAATTCCCGGGGCTTTACTTGGACCTCTCTTAGCAGATTTTAGCCAAATGATACCTGTATTATCTATCTTCAGTCCTTCCATCTCTTCAAGAGCTTTAGAGTAGGCAGCAAGTTGTAGGTCATAAGACTTGTGTAGACTTGTGGAAGTTTTAATATCTAGTACCCAAACTTTTCCTTCTATTTCTACAACCAAATCAACTGTTCCAGCATACTTGTGTGTGTCTGAAAATGAAAATCTTTCACAGTATATTAATTTAGGCTTCACCTGCTCCCAGAAATCTTTAAACTTTAAAATCATTCCCCAAACAAGTTCACTGTATTTAGCAACTCCGTTTGAGTCCATCCAGGTGACTTCTCTACCTATTAACAGATCCTCAATTGCATTGTGTGTCTGTGTTCCTTCCTCTCCAGCTTTTCTAACAATGATATCTGCATTGTGTCCCACATCCTTTAGCCATGTCTCAAAAAACTTATTCTTTGGCATGTAACTTAGTATACTTGTCACTGAAGGGTAGTACACTCCTTCAGACCTTTTGTACACTCTCCTATCAAGGAAGTCTATTCTCTGTAGGTCAACAGAATAGTTGATGTTCTTTTTAGAATGTTCTTTTAAAATATCTGTACCTTTTACTATCATCTTAGTTTGTACCTTAATATTGAATTCAAATTAAGTTCTTCTGCCTGTTGTAAGGTTTTTGTGAAACTCTCAAAACCCATTTGGCTAGGATCTTTACCTTGTAACCTAACAAAAAACACCCTTTTCCCAAAAGATAGTAAAGTTTCACTAATGACTAAAGCTTGTTTTTCTGCATCCTGGTCAAGAGCAACATATACATCCTCTACTTTCTGTTCCTCTAT
>ENA-UOYA01002417-UOYA01002417.1-activated-sludge-metagenome-genome-assembly--contig:-NODE-2417-length-18021-cov-6.535233_pt1 | contig 18021 bp, 11 predicted proteins | sample MGYA00238163_ERZ764804 | MGnify/ENA primary metagenome ERZ764804 (study PRJEB28919, sample SAMN05720223) | activated sludge metagenome | isolation source: Anaerobic digester | place: Hong Kong... | reverse complement strand
TATTGTTCATGATTACTCACATTCTTTAAAGACATCTTTTGTAGAGCCTGTAGAATGTGTTGAATTGAATAATTATGTAAGCATCTTAGAAAAAGAGGAAAAAGAGGAAGAATCGAGAATCCTGAATGAGTTAACCGAATACGCAAGGAAATTGCTCGGTGACCTTGAGATAAATCTAAATATTATCTGCGACCTGGATTTTTACCAAAGCCTTGCCCTCTTCAGCACGGAGTTTGAGTGTGTAAGGCCTGAAATAAGCAACGATGGTTCTATCGATATACACAATGCAAGAAACCCTTTTATCGCAATATCGAAAAAGGAGATGACAATCCCAATAGATATAAAACTCGATAAAGAAAAGGATGTTATGATTATAAGTGGACCAAATGCCGGTGGAAAGACTGCCGCATTAAAGACGATTGGACTGTTATCGCTCATGTCACAAGCTGGTTTGTTTATTCCCGCGTTCGGCAGACCCAAACTACCTGCATTTTCAAATATTTTTGCAATCATAGGGGATGAGCAGGATATTTCTATGGAGCTTTCAAGTTTTACGGCACATATGATGTCGATTAAAGAAATATACAGCAAGATAAAAGGCGGTGAGCTTATCCTCATTGATGAGATTGGAGGCAATACGGAACCGCAGGAGGCATCCGCTCTGTCTATGGGGATTATGGATACTCTCGTAGAAAAGGGATGTAAAATGGTCGTTACAACGCATCTGAACCTTTTGAAGGCTTATGGTTATTCAAAACCTTTTGCAATAAACGCCTCAACTGCTTTCGATCCAGAGAGTATGAAGCCTCTTTATAAACTTACATATGGCATGGCCGGATACAGCAATGCTATAAACGTTGCAAAAAACATGGATTTCCCTTCAGAAATAATTGAAAAAAGCTCCAAATATATGGGCGTCCAAGAACATATGTTGAATGACCTTATTTGTGCTTTAGAAAACGGTAAAAAGAGGATGGATGAGGAAAAAAGTAGGCTTGAAAAGCTAAGAGGGGAATTGAAGGAAAAGATATCTTCGATTCGAAAGAAAAAGGAAGAATATATTAGAGAATATGAGGAAAGATGCAAAAATAAACTTCTGGACCTCGAAAAAGAGCTTGATGAGATAAAAAAAGAGATTGCAAAAAAGGAAAAAGCGTCTATAAAGATAAATAAAGAACGATTAAAAAAATTAAAAGATAAATATGTAAGAAGTGACAGTAAAAATCATGAAGAAATTAAATTAGGTGATTATGTAACAATAAGGACGCTTGGTGCAAGCGGATATGTTACAGATATCGATGAGGTGAGGGATATAATAGAAGTTATAACAGGTAATGTAAAGACAAAAGTAAGCAGGGTTTTTATAAGTAAGTCAAAAGAATTGCCTAAAAAAGATGTTTTTACCAAAACGGACTTGCGTTCGAATAATAATATAGCACCAGAATTGAATATTATCGGGTTGCGCGTTGAGGAGGCAATTTCTGCACTTGGTAGATTTATCGATTCAGCAACAATCAATGGTGTGCATAAGGCAAGAATCATACATGGAATTGGGACTGGACGTTTGCTGAAGGCCGTTAGAGAGTATTTATCTAGTGAGAAATTTGTAAAAAACGTAAGAAGCGAAGAAGGTAACGCAGGTGTTACTATTGTCGAGTTTTTATGATGAACAGCGTCGATGAAGTGCTTTCAAGGGTAAACATTGTGGAAGTTATTTCACAATACGTTCAGTTAAGAAAGACCGGAAGAAACTTTGTGGGATTGTGTCCTTTTCACAAAGAGAAAACACCTTCGTTCACTGTAAGTCTTGAAAAACAGATTTACTATTGTTTTGGATGTAACGAAGGGGGCAACGCCATAAATTTTTTAATGAAATATGATAATTTGACATTTCATGAAGCCATTGAAAATCTTGCCCGTCAGTATGGTATTACAATAAAGAGAGATTTTACAAAAAGAAACAATTCATTTGATGCACTTTCAAAATTGGCAGAACATTACCATAAGAACCTAATGTCCTCACGCATTGCGCTGGAATATCTGCAAGCCAGGGGAATAAAAACCGATATAATTGAAGAATTTATGCTTGGATATAGTGAAAAATCAAGACAGAAACTGGCTTATTTCATGAAACAATCCGGCATTCCATCAGACGTGTTTATGAATACAGGCATTGTGAGAACAAAAGAAAAACAGGTATATGACATATTCAGAGGAAGGATAGTTATACCTATTCTCGATGTCAATAAAAGGATTATCGGTTTTGGCGGTAGAACAATCGAAAAAGACGGTTTTCCAAAATATATCAATTCGCCGGAATCATCTGTATTTTCAAAAGGGTCTTCTTTGTTCGGTATCGACAAAGCGCGAAAAGACATCGCTGAAAAAAACGAAGTTTTTATCGTTGAAGGCTATTTCGATCATATTTCCCTTTATATGAATGGTTACAAGAATGTAGTATCCACTCTTGGTACCGCTGTTACTGAGGCACAGTTGTCAAAACTGAGAAATTATACAGAAAATATCACTTTGATGCTTGATGGCGATGAAGCAGGTATAAAAAGTGCGCTACGATTGATAGGGATTTTTTCAGAAATGGATATTAATGGCAACATGATTGTGCTGCCTGAAGGACACGATCCCGATAGTTTCCTTAAGGAAAAAGGTAAAGACGGGATGAATGAAATTATTAGGCATAAAAAACCTATACTTGACTATTATTTTGATTATTGTATGAAAAAATGGGGCATGAAAACATTGGAAAACAGGCAGGCATTTATAAAATCTGTTATGCCGCATATAGAGGCTATCAAAAACACTGTGAGCAAGAGGCTTTACGTTAAACGTTTGTCTGAATTGACAAACATTGAAGAAAGATATTTTTTTGGAACCATGAGAAAAGAAGATATTAGCGAAACAAAGGTTTTGAACCAACACACATCCAACCAAATAGGTAAAAAGGTTATAGGCGCATTAATGAATTATCCTGAACTTTTATCAGTTTTTAGAGATAAGGAGGTGATAGATTACATCAAAGACGACAGTGTAAGGGAAGTTTTAAAAAGAATGTTCAGCCATTATACGGAAAAAGGCAATATGGAATTGAATGGTTTTATTCAAACGCTTGATAAGGATGAATTAAAGAGTCTGGTATTGAACGGTGTTTTCGATGTAGCAGAATGCACTGAGGATGAGATTCGTGTGATTGTAAAGGACTATTCAAGATATTTAGCAAAAACTTTTAAAAAAGAAGAAGCTAAAAAGATTACTGAAAGATTATCCGCAGCAGAAAAGATTGGAGATGTAAAGACGATAAATGAACTTCTCGAGAAAAAAAGGCAAATACTGAAGTTTATAAAAAATTGATACATAAAGTGAGGTAAAGATGCCTGAGAAAATAAAGAGTTTTTTTTCCTTCGATGAAAACTCGGATAATAAGGAGCTTTATCTTTTTATTAAAGCAAGTGGCAAATCAGAGAGCATCTTTGATGATATCGATTTATTCGAGATCGAGAATAAAACGGATGTTGAATTGTCTGAACAGGAAAAACTCGAGGATGTGCTCGAACAGGAATTCGATGGATTTTATGATGATGAGCTTGCAAATCCAATAAGGCACTATATTAAGGAAATGGCTTCAATGTCTTTACTCACAAGAGAAGGGGAAAAGGATATTGCAATAAAGATGGAAGAGGCAAAAGAAGAAATCAAGCAGATTATTTTGTCCTTCCCAGTCACGGTCAAAGAGCTGCTGCATACATTGTCATCGTTAAAGACATCAAAGACGAACATAAAAGATATAACATTTGATGTCGATGATGAAGAGGAGATTGAAACCGAGCTTGAGTTACAAAAGGAAAGGGTTATAAAACTGCTTGAACGCTTAAGAGATGTCCATATGCAGTTCAAATCGAACGATAATGGCGCAAAGGAAGAATACAAAAGAAGATGTATGTCAATAATATCTGAAATCAATATAAGCAAGAAATTGATTGATAAAATAGTCTGGAGAATGAAAAGGTATGTTGAAAGGATCGATAGTATCGAAAGAGAGTTCGAACGTTGTAAGAAAAACAGAAATGGGGATTTTGATAGAGAGTTAAATACAATTTTAAGAAGGTTGCACAGGATTGAACAGGAAGTGGGTGTTTCTACCGAAGAGCTTAAGTATTATCTATGCAGGGTTGAAGATGCAGAAAGAAGATGTATTTATTATAAAAATGAACTTGTAAAGGCTAATCTGAGGCTCGTGGTTAGTATTGCAAAAAGATACATGAACAGAGGGCTTTCGCTTCTCGATTTGGTACAGGAAGGCAATATAGGATTAATGAAGGCCGTTGACAGATTTGAATATAAGAGAGGGTATAAATTTAGTACATACGCTACATGGTGGATAAGGCAATCGATTACAAGGGCAATTGCAGATCAGGCAAGAACAATTAGAATACCTGTTCATATGATCGAAACGATAAACAAAATTATTAAAGTATCTAAGGAGCTTGTGCAGGAGCTTGGCAGAGAACCATTTCCGGATGAGATAGCTGAAAGGGTTGGCTTTTCAGTAGAAAAGGTGAGAAAGGTCTTGAGGATCACCAGGGAACCCATTTCCCTTGAATCTCCGGTAAATGACGAAGAAGATTCCCATCTTTCGGATTTTATTGAAGATAAACAATCCTATACACCTCAGGATAAGGCAATTTATTTCGACCTTTATGAACAGCTCAATAAGGTTCTCGCAACACTTACACCAAGAGAGGAAAAGGTTGTAAGGATGAGATTTGGCTTAGGCGAGAAATACGATCATACACTGGAAGAGGTTGGTCAATATTTTGATGTAACAAGAGAACGTGTCAGGCAGATTGAAGCAAAGGCCCTGAGAAAGTTAAAGCACCCGGTCAGATCTAAAAGGCTTAAGTGTTTTGTAGAATCTTAATAATAAACCTGACTATTCAACCAACAACTTAAAAACAAGTCCAAAGAACTGTTTTATGCTCTAATTTTTGCTTGACAAAGATTGTGATTTTCAAATATTGTATACAAAATCTATCCAATAATTTTCCTTTCAGGAGGTATCATATGGATTTTAAATTGACAGAGGAACAAGAATTTTTCAAGAAAACAATAACCGATACTATTGATAAAATTGTTGTTCCAAAGTCTCAGGAAATTGATGAAAAGGATGAATTTCCATGGGAAACATGGAAAGAATTTACCTCTCTTGGTTATCTCGGTTTGCGTTATCCTGAAGATATTGGTGGCATGAATGCAGACAAAATCATGTGTATGATTTTTTATGAAGAAATAGCAAGAGGTTCGGTTGGCTTTGCACAGAGTGTCATTATGAATATATTGATGGGGACATATTTTATATATAGATTTGGAAATGCCGCTATTAAGGAGAGATGTCTTTTTCCAGCAATGAGAGGAGAGAAGATAGCAACTATGTGCTTCACCGAAGACCAGTCAGGTTCTGACCTTGCAGCGACAAGGACTACGGCAGTCAAAGATGGCAATGGATGGAGGATAAACGGAACAAAGATGTGGATAACTAACGGACCGATATGCGATTTTTGCACCGTCCTTGCAACAACGGACCCGTCAAAAGGCCTGAAAGGCCTTAATTTTTTTCTGGTAGAAAAGGGAACACCAGGATTTTCAAGTGGTCAGATAATCCATAAACTTGGTTGCAGGGGTACGGTAACCGGTGAATTGGTTTTTGATAATGTATGGATACCTGATGAGAATTTTTTAGGTGATGAACTTGGAAAGGGTGTATATTATGTGGGCGACATACTCGATGAAGTGAGACTCATGACAGGTGCTATGGCCTTAGGTATTGCCAAAGGGGCATATAAAGAGGCCATCGAGTTTTCTAAGAAAAGGATTGCGTTTGGTCAGCCGATAGGCAATTATCAATTGATAAGGGAAAAAATTGCAGATATCGATACATCTATGAATGCCGCAAAACTTTTGATAAACTACGGAGCATGGCTTTTGGAAAATGGTATGGATTGCAGGGTTATTGCTGCTGAAGCGAAGATGTATGCCACCGAGGTGTGCCTTAAGGTCGTTGACGAGCTTACAAGGATTTATGGAGCAAACGCATTTGCGTACGAATATATACCTCAAAGATATTTCAGGGATGCTCGTTTTCTTCTCTATGGAGGCGGGACACACGAGGTCTTGAAGGATTTTATTGGAAAAACGATAATAGGAAAAATATAGTTAAAAATCTGAAATTTTCCTAATATTTCTCGAAAAGTTTTATCATTTTGAATTATTTTGAAAACAGGAGGCTAACGAAGTGAATATTTTGGTGTGTATTAAACAGGTTGCAGACACGGAAGCAAGGATATTGCTTTCAAACGACAAAAAGTCCATTGAAATCGAAAATAAATATAATATGAATTTTTTTGATGAATTTGCAGTAGAGGAGGCAATAAGAACTAAAAGTAAAGTCAAGGATTGTCAGATTTCTGTTTGCACCTACGGTTCGAATAAAGCCGTTGAGGCATTGAGAACCGCAATTGCTATGGGAGCGGACAAGGCATATTTATTGGATAATAATGGATATAACATCGAAGACCCTATGATAACGGCTAAAATACTGGCAAGTTTTGCAAAGACTGAAGGTTTCGATTTGATATTTTGTGGGAGACAGGCGATCGATGATGAGAATGCAAATATAGGTGCCATGATGGCTGAATTTCTTGACATACCTCATGTGAGCGCTATTTTGAAGTTTGACGTTGTAGATGAAAAACGGGTTAGGGTAGAGAGTGAAATCGAGGGTGGAAAAGAGATATTGGAAGTACAATTGCCCGCACTTTTTACAACACAAAAAGGCATCAATGAACCAAGGGTTCCACTGATAACAGGTGTTATGAAGGCCATGAAGGCTCAAATCAATATTATTGATCCAGCCACACTAAAAGATTTATCAAAAAATCTGATAGATGAAAGCGCTTCAAAAACATCGGTATTGACTTATGAAACGCCTTCAGGCAGGCCTGCCGTAAAGATTATCGATGGCGAAAACCCTGAAGAAAAGGTAAAAACGCTTATCAATATATTAAAAGATGAAGCAAAAGTATTGTAAAGGAGATACTGAAAATGTATAAGGATATATTTGTATTTGTGGAATGTAAAGATGGAAACATAAGAAAGGTATCGTATGAATTGTTGTCGAAAGCCAAGGAAATATCACAAAAATCTTCATCAATTGTTTATGCCGTCATAATTGGTAGTAATTTAGATATATTAGCGGGTCAATTGAAAGATTTTGCTGATAAGGTTCTGGTTGTAGATAACGTAAAACTGTCGAAATACAGATGGGATACTTTTTTATCAGTTATGGAGCAAATTATTAAGAAATATAAGCCATACGCAATGTTTGGTCCGTCAACCACCACAGGTAAAGATGTTTTTCCAAGATTAGCGGCAAGATTAAATGGTGCAATCATATCAGACGCGGTTGATGTGATATTCGATGAAAAGGGTTTTAAGATCAAAAAACCACTTTTTGGTGGCAAGATTATTTCTTGGATGGGATGTAAAGATGATTCAACATTTTTTGTAACTTTTAGACCTAATTCGTTTGTAGTGGAGAACAGGTCTTTAGATGGTGAGTTGATAAAAGAGGATATAGATGTTTTTGAAGATTCAAGGCTTGTATCCGTTGGTACGGAGAAAAGAGAAACAAAAAAGGTGGATTTGCAAGAAGCAGATTTTATCATTTGTGGTGGACGTGGCATGAAAGGTCCAGAGTATTTTCAGGATATCGAAGAGATAGCAGATATTATGGGAGGCAGAGTCGGTGCTTCCCGTGCTGTTGTGGATAGCAAATGGAGAGAGTATGAGGATCAGATCGGAAAAAGCGGCAAGACGGTGTCTCCAAAATTATATATTGGATGTGGCGTTTCTGGAGCCTTGCATCACACTATGGGAATGGACACCTCGAAAGTAATCGTCGCAATCAATAAAGACCCTAATGCGCTTATCTTTCAATATGCTGATTATGGTATCGTTGATGATGTCTTTAATGTACTGCCAGTATTGAAAGAAGAGCTTAAAAAAATAAAAAAAGAAATATAGAAGAGAATATTGGGTATGGACAAAATCGACGCTGTTATTGTAGGTGGGGGTCTCTCAGGCTTGTCATGTGCATATAAGCTTGCAGATGCCGGAATGCAGGTTATTGTTCTGGAAAGAGGAGATTTTTCTGGGAGCAAAAATGTGACGGGCGGTAGACTATATCTTGGACCTATAATGTCTATTGTAGGCGATATGTTCAATGATGCGCCTTTTGAGAGAAAGATTTCGAGAGAAAGATGGACTTTGATGGGCGCCGACAATTCTATCACTATCGACTTTACCGGTGAAAGGTATAAAAAAACAAACAACAGCTATACTGTTCTAAGAGCAACACTTGATAGATGGTTAGCCGAAAAATTGATTGAAAAAGGTGTTTTTGTAATACCAAAATATAGGGTGGATGACCTTTTGTGGGATGGTAATCATGTAATTGGTGTAAAAGCCGGTGATGAAGAGATACTTGCAAACGTTGTTATTGCAGCCGACGGTGTATTGTCTTTTATGGCCGAAAAGGCTGGACTTAAAACAAAAATGAAGTCAAAGAATTATGCTTTAGGCATCAAAGAAATTGTTGAATTATCAGAAGAAAGGATAAACGAAAGATTTAATGTCTATAGTAATGAAGGTTGTGCACATTTATTTATCGGTGAAGTCACGAAAGGTATGTTTGGGGGTGGTTTTCTATATACTAATAAAAAATCGATTTCCCTTGGTATAGTTGTCGGTATTAATGCACTTATGGAAAAGGCGCCAACCATTGAGGCGCATACTTTGATGGACACCTTTAAAAGTAGATATGAAATTGAAAGAATGATCTATGGTGGTGAGCTTGTTGAGTATTCTGCGCATATAATACCTGAGGCTGGTTATAAAAATATTTCAAAATTATTTGGTAATGGGATAATTGTAACCGGTGATGCAGCAGGTTTTGCACTAAACATGGGAATAACGGTCAGAGGGATGGAATTTGCCGTTGCGTCTGGAATCTTAGCAGCGGAAACGGTTATAAAAGCTAAAGAGTCTGATGATTTTTCTGAAAAAACACTTTCATTATACGAAAATAAGTTGAAAGACAGTTTTGTTTTAAAGGATTTATACACTTATAAAAATCTCCCCGGATTTCTCGAAAACAGGGCATTATTCTCTGTATATCCGAAAATTCTTCCTGAAATAGTAGAAAAGATTATGTTAATAGGTGAATCACCAAAGGAAAGAATAGGTAAACAGCTGTGGACAGAGGTCAAATCATCAGGTCTGTTAAATATGAAAACCTTAAAAGATATTATTTCAATAAAAGATATATAGGTAAGGTAATATGAGGATTGATGAAAAGTTAACAAAGGATGCCTTCAAGCCCGACAGAGAAAGCCATATCAAGATCAATCATGATATCTGTAGGAATAAGTGTAAGATTAAATATTGTCTTTTTGTTTGTCCTGGCCATCTTTACTCTTTCAATGAAGAGCTGAATGAGATAAACGTAGAATTTGCCGGATGTCTCGAGTGTGGAACGTGCAAGATTGCATGTATAGAAGGGGCTATTGAATGGACATATCCAAAGGGTGAATACGGGGTCCAATACAGATATGGTTGAAATTCATTATCTATAAAATCATATTTATTTGCTTCTGATATAATCTTATAAACAAGATACTAAATTTTCTATACAACTAAATCATATAAATGTTCTTATTCATACTGTCTATCTGTCTAAACATAACTGTCTAATTATATGCTTTACTGTCTATTTATTAAATAATTATTTATACAGTAATGAATTTTTTTCTTGACAAATTATTTTATCTGTATAATTATAATAAATAGAATAACATACTGTCTAAATATAAGGAGTTTTTATGAAGATATTGGACGAAAAATATCAGGGATGGATAAGCAGTAAGGATGTCATGGATTCGTGCGATATCTCGAGGGCAACGCTTAATAATTATATAAAATTGGGCATTATACAAAAACCTGTTGTGCTCAAACCGGGGAAGGGAATGGAAGGCACGAAAAAAATCGGTTATTTCCCTCCAGACGTTCTTGATCGTATAGCTACAGTCAAAAAGCTAAAACAGGAAGGTAATTCAGTTTTAAGTATAGTAAAAAAACTAAAAGAGAAAAAATCTCAAAAAGAAGTAAAGGTAAATACAATCACCGAAACAAACAAAGAAACAGCTACTGTATTGGAGTTGGACACCGCAAAGACTGAAAAAATACAAAAAGGGCTTGATGAGCACAAGGTGACGCTTGGCGTTGAGGATATAAAGACCCCAGCTTATCTTATAAATCACAAGTTTGAAATAGAGTGGATCAATAAGGCAGCTGAAGAACAGATCTTCAGAAGGGATGTAAAAAATATAAGAAACGCCGAATCAAGAAACATTTTTAAGCTGTTTTTTAACTGGGAGTTTAGCAGTGGCATACAGAATTGGCAAAGCATCATAGATTTTCACATGTCGTTTGTAAAATCAAAAAATCCTCGTGAATATATTGAAAAGATATACACAGATATCAACACCAACGAAATTAAACTGTTAGAGGAATCGTACGATAAGGTCTCGCCGGTACCAAAGGAACTGATAAGAGAAAGCAATATCAATATAATTAAAAACGATGGTTCGAGCGAATCATACCGTGTTTATACTTCTTTTTTCAGGGAAGGGCTTCTATTTGTTTATGTTCCTTCGAACGGTTATATACAGGAAATTACACAATTCCTATCAGGCCGTGAGAATGTTATCAAGGATTTGCTTCAGAGACGTTTGCCGACGATGGTTTCTTTTTGTGTATTGTTTGCCGATTTGCAGGATTCAGTGCGTATATGTGCCGAACTGCCGCCGGAAGAATACTTCGAGTTGATCAATCAGATGTGGAAGATAATGGAGACAACGTTTAGAAAGTATTATGGCATATACGGAAAGCATGCCGGTGATGGCATTGTATATTATTTTTTAAAGGAGCAAAACTCAAACTACCTTATTAATTCAATATACTGCGCAATGGAAATAAAAGAAAAAATGAAAACGATATCAGCAGAATGGAAGGCAAGGAAAAAATGGTACAATGAACTGTATCTGAATATAGGTATAAATGAAGGAATAGAATACTTCAGTACGGTTAATGCGTCAACAAGTATGGAGTTTACGGCTTTAGGGGATACAATTAATTATGCGGGGAGACTCTCTGACCTTGCAAGATACGGTTCAATACTTACAACGAAAAACCTCATCAACAACTTAGACGATGAGAGTCGTAGAAAATTGCGTTTCGGTGTGAGGAAAAAAATAGATGACCATGAAATGTTTGTTGAGAATGTATTTTCACGTGTTACAGACATGATATCAAATGATGATATGAGAAAAACAAAATTCATGGATATTGCCACCATACCGGTTACAGAGGTTGTCGGGATAAAATAAAAAAAATTATCAAAATCGCAAATAATATCTCATCTCATTAAATCAATACAATGTAACGTCTTATAATCGTTGAATATAACAAAACCAACAATATTAAACATTATTCATACTGTCTATCTGTCTAAACATAACTGTCTAATTATATGCTTTACTGTCTATTTATTAAATAATTATTTATACAGTAATGAATTTTTTTCTTGACAAATTATTTTATCTGTATAATTATAATAAATAGAATAACATACTGTCTAAATATAAGGAGTTTTTATGAAGATATTGGACGAAAAATATCAGGGATGGATAAGCAGTAAGGATGTCATGGATTCGTGCGATATCTCGAGGGCAACGCTTAATAATTATATAAAATTGGGCATTATACAAAAACCTGTTGTGCTCAAACCGGGGAAGGGAATGGAAGGCACGAAAAAAATCGGTTATTTCCCTCCAGACGTTCTTGATCGTATAGCTACAGTCAAAAAGCTAAAACAGGAAGGTAATTCAGTTTTAAGTATAGTAAAAAAACTAAAAGAGAAAAAATCTCAAAAAGAAGTAAAGGTAAATACAATCACCGAAACAAACAAAGAAACAGCTACTGTATTGGAGTTGGACACCGCAAAGACTGAAAAAATACAAAAAGGGCTTGATGAGCACAAGGTGACGCTTGGCGTTGAGGATATAAAGACCCCAGCTTATCTTATAAATCACAAGTTTGAAATAGAGTGGATCAATAAGGCAGCTGAAGAACAGATCTTCAGAAGGGATGTAAAAAATATAAGAAACGCCGAATCAAGAAACATTTTTAAGCTGTTTTTTAACTGGGAGTTTAGCAGTGGCATACAGAATTGGCAAAGCATCATAGATTTTCACATGTCGTTTGTAAAATCAAAAAATCCTCGTGAATATATTGAAAAGATATACACAGATATCAACACCAACGAAATTAAACTGTTAGAGGAATCGTACGATAAGGTCTCGCCGGTACCAAAGGAACTGATAAGAGAAAGCAATATCAATATAATTAAAAACGATGGTTCGAGCGAATCATACCGTGTTTATACTTCTTTTTTCAGGGAAGGGCTTCTATTTGTTTATGTTCCTTCGAACGGTTATATACAGGAAATTACACAATTCCTATCAGGCCGTGAGAATGTTATCAAGGATTTGCTTCAGAGACGTTTGCCGACGATGGTTTCTTTTTGTGTATTGTTTGCCGATTTGCAGGATTCAGTGCGTATATGTGCCGAACTGCCGCCGGAAGAATACTTCGAGTTGATCAATCAGATGTGGAAGATAATGGAGACAACGTTTAGAAAGTATTATGGCATATACGGAAAGCATGCCGGTGATGGCATTGTATATTATTTTTTAAAGGAGCAAAACTCAAACTACCTTATTAATTCAATATACTGCGCAATGGAAATAAAAGAAAAAATGAAAACGATATCAGCAGAATGGAAGGCAAGGAAAAAATGGTACAATGAACTGTATCTGAATATAGGTATAAATGAAGGAATAGAATACTTCAGTACGGTTAATGCGTCAACAAGTATGGAGTTTACGGCTTTAGGGGATACAATTAATTATGCGGGGAGACTCTCTGACCTTGCAAGATACGGTTCAATACTTACAACGAAAAACCTCATCAACAACTTAGACGATGAGAGTCGTAGAAAATTGCGTTTCGGTGTGAGGAAAAAAATAGATGACCATGAAATGTTTGTTGAGAATGTATTTTCACGTGTTACAGACATGATATCAAATGATGATATGAGAAAAACAAAATTCATGGATATTGCCACCATACCGGTTACAGAGGTTGTCGGGATAAATCTATAGCATTCCGAAAAAAATCTTTCAAAAGAATTAAAACATTGGACAAAAATACAAAAAATTGTTAAAGAATTGTTTCGTTTTCATAGAAACAACGAGAATCATTATAATGTTAAACAACAAGGAGAAATGATGAAAAAGATTGTTGTATTGCTTATGTTTGTTCTTATGTTAACCTTCACGACATCGGTATTTGCGGGACCCACAATTGAAAAGATTTTAAAAAGAGGTGAGCTTACAATAGGTACTTCAGGGGATTACCCTCCTTTCACTGTAAAAGATAAAAACGATAAACTTATTGGACTTGACATAGAGCTTGGTATGCTGATCGCAGATACAATGGGGGTTAAGGCAAATATCAAGCAGATGCCTTTTACTGAACTGTTAGATGCATTACAGTCTGGTAAAATTGATATGATAATATCCGCTATGACCATAACTCCGGATAGAAATACAAAGGTAATGTTTATAGGTCCGTATTATATTTCAGGTCAGTCCGTGAGGACAACTAAGATGACGGCAATGTCTGTCGAAAATTTAAATGATATAAACAAACCGGATTTTACACTTGCTGTACCAAGAGGAACAACAAGCGAAATAATTGCGAAAAGAAATGTTCCGAATGCAAAGATAATAATTGCGAAAGACATGCATGAAGCTGTTAAGATGCTTATTGAAGGGAAGGTAAAGGCAGTGATGTCTGATACAGCTACATGTGCTATCGAATCAATAAAATATAAGGAGCATAATATAGTTTCTACTCCGCCGATGACGTTTGAGCCTTTTGGTATTGCAATTTCAGATAACGACCTGCTTTTTTCAAATTTTTTGACGAATACCATAAGTGGTCTCAGAGGAAGCGGAGATTTAGAGATGATGACAAACAAATGGTTTAAAGATACATCGTGGATAAAAGAACTACCAAAGAAGTAGAAGAAGGACAGCCTTATTTCTATTGAAATAGACCGTTAAACTTATTATAATCGTAAACAATGCCCCCGTAGCTCAGGCGGATAGAGCGACGGTTTCCTAAACCGCAGGCCGCATGTTCGAGTCATGCCGGGGGCATTTTAAAAAAAAATAATCATAATCCCCAAAAGAGTCTAATTTACCATTTTCATTGTAGATTATTTTTGAATGTTTTTTTCCGGTTTTTGCGGCAACGATTTTTTCGTCTTTTTTTCTGAGCCTTATTAGAAAGCTGTTCGATGGAGGACGATGCTTGCTTTTGATTCAAGTATTCATCCCACCATTGCAAATGTTCGTTTTTTTCATCTGAGTTTTCTGCTTTTAAACGCATATACAATATAGCATCTGAAAACTCTGGTCTGACAATCATCGAATCCGGATGTTTTGGTGGTACTCTGCGTAATGATTGCTGTAAAGAAAGAACCCCGTGAATCATATTGCAGACACGTTTTGGCAATGTCACTGTTTCACATACACTTTTCAAGATTTCATTGCAGACGTTTTCCAGCGCCTGTTTATATGAAACACTGTCTCGGTGTTTTGATAATGCATTATCTTCAATGTATGGACCTAATAAAAATGAGAAAAAAAGTACTACAGATGATGCCTTACCGTTTTGGTATAATTTATCGAGACGGTCAAGATTGTTATAAATTAGATTTAGGTTGTTCCTGCTCCGATTAATCCATTGAGATAGATCAGGGAATAAGGCAGTGAATAAACTGCTCTTATAAAGGAGATGAAAAACCGTTTTTGAAAAACCAAAGAGGAAAAGTTTTTGTATCTCTTCAAAAAGCCTCGCCGGTGAAACGTTTGATATGCTGTATGATAATTTGCAAATGTTTTCCCAAACAGCAGAGTCTATAACAAGGTTATGGGATGCAGAGAAACGGATTGCACGCAGCATACGGACAGGATCCTCTTTAAACCTCATGTGAGGATCTCGTATAGTACGGATAAGCCTTTGATTGAGGTCGATGATTCCATTGCAATAATCAACTATTGAAAAGTCTGCAGTGTTATAGGCGAGCGCATTAATAGTGAAATCGCGGCATAATGCATCATCCTCGGGTGTTCCAAATAGATTGTCACGGAGAACCATACCGTTTTCATCTTTGATATGGTAGCGTGTCTGTTTGCTATCAACGGATTCTTCAACAACTGATGTTTGATTAGTGTTGATTGAACGACGGAATGTTGAAACCTCTATCGTTTCTTCTTTAAAATGTAAATGTGCCAACCTGAAGCGGCGCCCAATAAGTCGACAATTACGAAAAAGCCGTTTAATTTGGCCTGGTGTTGCATTTGTTGCAATATCGAAATCTTTTGGTATGCGCCCAAGAAGAAGGTCACGTACACATCCTCCAACTAAATATGCAATAAATCCCTTTCGATGGAGTTGATACAAGATATACAAGGCGTTAGGGCTTATCTGTTTTCTTGATATACAGTGTTCTTTTCTGGGAATAATTTTAGGTTCCATCTTGTTTTTGTAGAGAATTATGTAAAAGGTTTATGGACAAAATAACTCTCGGCGGTTATAAACTCATAATTTAATCTTGGGTTTTCTTGATTTTCGTGCCATGTTTTTCGTGCTATATCTTGGATCACCTGTAATATTCTTTTCAATAGATATGAATGTTGGGATATGTTTTGCCTCAAGGATAATGATTCCTTCGTTTGTTCCCTTATATATGTCTAACTCAAAATAATGGTTATTCCATAAAGAGCATATACGTTCCTTTTCCACAACCGTTGTCTTTGGGTCAATCAGATTCTTTAGCGTGTTGAATTCCTGTTCTGTTATGAGCTCTTCCTCCTCTATATGGTTTTCGTTTTCTTTGATGTTTTTTTCTCTCGTGAGAAAATAAAGGTATGAACCATTTTGACCCCTTTTTCTTATCCTGACCTGCTCGTTATGATTTTTTGGACGTAGGTATATTTCGACGATTTGAATAGTTTGGTGGACGGGCAGTTTTTTATAATCAACACCCTTGACCAAAAACCTTTCGTTTTGCTCAACAGGTGTTGGTAGATTAAGAATTTGTGAGATAGCGGCAAAGGTTCTTTTTATTTTTCCATCGAAATCAGTACTGTTGTCTATTATTTTAAAGTGTGGATGACCAAGCCAGCTTTCACGTATTCCGTAATCAAAACTGAGTGCTTCCTCTGGGGTTTCTAAACGTGCAGAATTATTTTCACTATTATAAAATTCAATAGCCCCATCCGCTGCTGTAACAAGATGAATTACACCGTTGTATCTATCTCGAAGACCCACCTCGTTTAATCCTCTTTTTTTTAATATGTTATCGAAATCGTCTTTAGATACAAACGCTTTAACATCCATTATGCCCCTGTCAAGGAGAATCACCTTTTTTTTACCTGGAAATATGCTTGAGATTGCTTTTTTGTATGTCTCTTCAAAGGCAAGCTGCATATCAAAAATAGTTTCTTCGAACAACACGATTTGTTTGCGTTTATCCATTTTCCTGCGATCGATTCCATTGTTTGTTATCAGTGTTGCAGTTTCAGGTATTACAAAAACCATATAGCCATGATCCGATAATTTTTCTGTTAAATATGCAAGGGAAGAGCTTTTCCCAGAACATGGCCCTCCAGTGAGAACAATCATACTAACCGGTTCGATAAGAAGATCACTCATGTGTTTTCTCAAGCGCAAACATCATACTACAGGTGTGTTAATTTAGCATTATTTTTTACGACGCACTGGTTCTGCTATGAAATGTTTTACGATAATCGGTATGTTTTCTATTTGAAACGAACGAACATGTCTCTGAATCTCCTGGTCGGAAATAGTAAAACGTTCGTGCTGACGCAAATGTTCTAACCATGATTCAACGATAAAAGATTCAATATAGTGCCCCGGGGTTTCTATATCATGAAAAAGATTCCACTTTATTGCTCCATCTCTCATGCGGATTGTTTTCATTTTACCCATTGCATCCTTGAAGGCATCAGACTGCAGTTGATTGATGTGGTATTCAACAACTACCAATACAGGCCCTTCTTCCAAATAAGGTGACTTTTCTATTGCTAATACAGGCCAGTTTTGTAAGGGCGTAAGGTCGAGTCCATCTCCACTAGAAAGTTTATATCTCCAAGCAAAAATTGTTCCTGCTATGGTTAAAATCGATGTACCGATAAGCGTAGCAGAAATGCTGGTTTTTGATGCTACAGCACCCCAGAGGGCGCTTCCGCCTGCCATTCCTCCAAAAAATGTTAAAATGAATACAGAGATCACCCGGCCCCTGACCCATGAAGGGATTACAGATTGCACAGATGTATTGAATATAGAGAGTACAACGAGCCAAGATATACCCCCAATCATCATTGCGATTGAGATTAAAATGAAATTTTTCGAGACCGCAAGAGTGAATAATATAAAGGAAAAAAGCAATGTTGAAATAGCCGTTAAAAGATTCATTGAACCTTTATCTTGCAGTCTTGGTAATACAATTGCACCGATAAGACCACCAATGCCAAAGAAGCCGAGAAGTATTCCAAAACCTGCTGGGCTTAGCCCAAGATTGACCCTTGCTACTATTGGAAGAAATGACCATAGAGTGCTTGTGAAAAAAGAAAAGATACCGATATGTATCAAAACAGACCATACGTTAGGCGCATTTCTTATATATCTCATACCTGAACGAATAGCTCCCATCAGTCGTTCTTCAGGTAAGGTACT
>ENA-UOYA01002413-UOYA01002413.1-activated-sludge-metagenome-genome-assembly--contig:-NODE-2413-length-18041-cov-15.318581_pt1 | contig 18041 bp, 10 predicted proteins | sample MGYA00238163_ERZ764804 | MGnify/ENA primary metagenome ERZ764804 (study PRJEB28919, sample SAMN05720223) | activated sludge metagenome | isolation source: Anaerobic digester | place: Hong Kong... | reverse complement strand
CCTAGTTGGTGGCTGAGTAGCTCTTTAAAAAATACAAAAAAATTATTTCTTTTAAAATATAATAATATATGAAAGGAATAATTTATAAAGCAACATCAAAAACATCGGGCAAATGTTATATAGGAGAAACAATAAAGCCCTTGCATGAAAGAATACAGGCCCATTTGCTTCAAAGTAGAAGTAACAAAATAAATAAATTTCAGCGAGCCATTATAAAATATGGCATAAATGATTTTATCTGGGAAATTTTAGAAGAATATTCCGCTGCAAATAAAACAGAACTTAAAAAAATATTATTGAACAAAGAGGCTGAATATATAGCTAAATTTGATAGCTATAAAAATGGATATAATTCTTTATTAGCAACAATAAACATAGATGATATATATTATTGCAACGATGTAGAAATAAATAAGGAAGAATACTTAGAATTTTGTTCTCATGGATATAATAGAACTGAGCAAGCCAAAAGATTTAAATGCGCCCCCGATCAAATAAAAAAATATCGAGCCTATCTGTGCTATGAAAACCCCGAATTAAAAGAGCTTTTAGACAAGTATAACAAGTTGGCCGCAAAAAGAGCTTTACAAAAAAGGATCGATAATAATAATACATTTACGGCATACGGCAAAGATAATCCTGTATATGTTGAAATAAATATTGATGAAAACCTTTATATTGAAAAGGCAAAAGAAGGATTAAGTCGAAAACAAATAGCGGAATATTTTAATATGCCAGAAAATCATATTAAAATTTGGCGTAGAAGAAAAACTTTAGAAGATATTAAATATAAAAAATTATTTAAAGAACTCGATAAGTATAGAAAACAAGGGACCGCGGAAAGAAACAAATTAATAAATAGATTGCCTCAAGAATTAATAGAGAGAGTAAAAAATTTATTATTGATGGGTAAATCTATGCAAAAAATTAGTGATGAGCTGAATATAAGTTTTTCTAAAGTAAGGTATCTCAGAAAAGAATTAATATAATATTATATGTTAGCAGAATTAAAAGATAAACTAGAAATGTTGGCCGACCTCCTTGAAAAGGATGTACTCAATAAAGAAGAAATTTTACGTAACGCTGAGGAACATTTGAAACATTTTGCTACTGCGGCGAAACACTGGGAAAATGAAAAAGCCGAGGCATTAAAGGAAATGCAAACCCGGCATGAACAAGCTCAAAAAGATAAAGAGCTAATAGATGAATTACTTAAAAAATAATTCATGGCTGAATGGAAACAAGCGCAATTTACAGTAATTCCTTCGGATACTTTAAATAGCATCAATGATAAACTCGAACAAGCTATTAACTTTTTAAATTCTTTAGAAGAAGGATTAGATGCGATTAGCGATTTAGTTTCTATTCTTGCGTTAATAGAAAATGCTATTAATGATTTTTTTGGATTTTTACTTTCTGGCATTATAGATGATTTCAATCGAATGATTGAAGATTTTAAATATACAGGTGTTTACGCTCTTGATCTTACATCTATAAATTTTACAAATAGTTTAACTATACGAAAAACCGAAGAAGATTTGGTAACACAATTTGCTGCTAATCAAATTGATGATACAAGCAATCCTGGGAGAAAAAAATTAGGAGCTACTTTTACAGCTCCATTTACAGGAGCGGAAGGAACAATAGGATTAGAAATATTAGGTGGATATAAAAGACAAACATATCGTCAATGGTTAAGAATTATAACCGACGCTTTTCAAGATGAAAATGATATGCCTAGTTATAAAGCCTGGGGAGATTTATATTCAAAGATAGGCGGAAAGGAAGTCCAAATGGAGCCTTTTGCTAAAAGTACAGCCTCTTCTGAAATTTCAGCTGAGTCTCCGCATCCTTATGAACTAGCTTATTTACGTCCAGGTAGACCTAACTTTGGACCAAATGGACATATCGATTGTTATGTATTTGCGTTTGCTGCAGCCGACTTCGTAACATTTATACAAACATTAGGAACTCTATCAAAGGTATTTTATGATGTAACTAATCCCGATGAATATAAGGAAATGTTAGATCAATATAAAAAAGCCTGGAAAGGTTTAAAAGATGGATTGGATGATTCATTTAATTTGTTCCCAGGAGAGTATACAAATGTTCGCGGAACACCTCCTGATTTTATAGGTATAAATGCGGCTCAAATTTTTGCGCCATTATTTGCTATTTTGGAAAGATTAACTAACAAATTAAAATCAATATTTAAAACTATTAATACAGGAATAGCGGATTTATTAGAAGCAACAATAGAAGCTTTACGAAGACAAATAGATGAAATACGAGAAGTTATTACAGTGTTGCGTCAATTGATAAAGCTGTTAGGTGATATTTTAAATCTTAATGGTTTATATATGCTTAATATTACTTCTGATACAGGAATCGCTGGTATTATCGAACAATTAGAAAGTGCGACGGGATTTCGAGGCGATGAATATGATAAAACCAAACGAGTAGGAACAAAAGCGCCTAGATTGTATATAGGTGGATTTTTATTTTGTTGGGGTTATCCTTCTACCGATTCAAGTAATTATAATTTATCAAAAGCGTGGGATGATAGGAAGAAAATTTTAAAAGACAGAAATGTAAGTATATCAGAAAGATATAATAGATCTACAGATACATTAAAGAGATTATTCGGATGAAGGGATTAATGATAAAACCTGACTTTATTGGTATCGGCGAAGATACTGATTTATTAGGTTACAGGTTAGACCGTTTAGTTTCTATTGCTGTTGGTGAGGTTCCTGGCATTCCTGGCGTTGGTTCTAAAATAAAAGAGTTGTTTTATAATCCTATGGATGTGCAAACGTGTTTGGACGCTGTAGATGAAATAAATACTTTATGTAGATTATATGAACCTAACATTTTGGTTTCATCTATTTCATGTTACGTTCAAGTTATTAATAGTGATTCGGAAGGAGTGATTCTGGAGATTAATGGAGAACTTATTAATAATAAAAAGTCGTTTGCGACAAAAATAATTAAGATAAGAGATAATAATTAATATGGCAATACTAAAACCGTTAGCTAACTCTAAAAGCCCAAACCTAATCGATTTTGATCGTGAAGGTATTATAGATGATTTAGTTACAGCTATTCAAAATGATCCTGATTGGAATGAATTATGGGATGGAGAATTATTACAGAATGCCTCTTTCATGATTATGAACTATTTCGCCTATATGGCGGAAAAGGGTTATACTCAGTTCAACAAATCAATAAGAGAAAACTTTTTATATGAGGCTAAAGACCCCGTTTCGGTGTCTAACATATTAGCTCAACGCAATATTAATTTATTTCAAAACAGAGCTTCTCAAGTAGAAGTAACCGCTACAATTCAAGATGCAATTCTTACTGACGCCATGTTATCGGAAGATTTGTTAGGTAATAAAATACTATCAATTGTAAACGGTTTAAAAATTATAGGTTCTAATATTAATGGCGGGTCGGCTGTTTTTGAGGCGATCGAAATAGCCAACGATGGCAAACCTAATTATAAAGATGACTTAAAGGTGGTTATAGGTCAATCTAATAGAATATCATTTAACTTTAATTTGATAGCAGGAACTACCAGCAGAGAAATATTTTTACTTGATGAAGAACATGAAAAAAACTTTTTTATAGATCTGGACGCTACAGATTTAATAGAAAATTCTATTAGAGTATACTGGGAGTATGGTACTCCTGAAGAGATTGAACTATCGGAAACTGATTCTTTTAGGCCTGCTAGTCAATTTGAAAACATTGATGATGTTCAAAGATGGGGAGATTATTTCCCTAATGGTTTACCTACATATATTGTTAAGTATGATACCAATGGTGGAGCAAGAATCTATTTTGGTAATGAACGTTTTGGCGGGGGATTTAAAAATCAAGCGGGTAAAACATTAACAGTATTTTTACGTTCAGGAGGAGGTTCAGCTTCTAATGTTGCTCCTCAAAAAATAGATTATCTCACAACTATTCCTGTTAACTCTACTACAGAATTAGACATAAGAGTGACAAATGAATTTGCTGCTGAGGGTGGAGCAGATAGAGAATCTTTAGTAGAAGCAAAAATATTTGGACCATTAAGATATGAATCATCTAAATCAATCGTTGGAGACCAAGATGCTTTAAATATTTTGCGTGCCTTATCAATTAAACAAAAAGTTGATTCTCCAATTTTATCAGAAGACAACACAGTTCCTATTTTACATAGTCATAACTTTATAGTTCCGAATAGAAGCTTTGCAGATTTTCTTTTACCAACCGTTCTTGAATCAGATACAGTAGAAAGCTATAATGATAAATTTCTTTCTTCGTTAAATGATTTTTTAAATCTACAGGGGTTAACAGATTCAGAGGTTGTTAATGAAGTCCTAACAGATTTCTTTTATAATATAGCTGAGGATGAATTTAATCAGTATGTAAAGCTTCGTGATTCTAATCCTATGAATGGATCACTTGTTTTAAAAGCTTATAAATATAGCGGAAATTTAGCCGATAAAATTGAATTTAACCTTAACTATTTGTCTGGTATTGTTTTTAATACTAATGAAAAATTGCCCGCCAGAATTTATTCTTCTTTGCCTTTTCAAAATATAACTAGCTCTTTTGCTGTTCCCTCAGGACAAAACAGGATTATAATTAATTATGATAATTCAGGTGATATTGAAATTGAATTAGCCACTATTAATTATATTGATCCTACGGCATTTGCAATAGCTTTTAATATCCTTATAAAAAACGCATTACAAATAATAAACCCATCTTATTATTCTCCTCGTAGTTCTCATACTTGGGTTTATTATGACGCTTCAAATAAAAGATTGGTATTCGAAAGCCCAACAAAAGATTATGGTTCTTCGATTAGAATACGTAAACCTACTATTGATTCTTCTTTAGATTTTTTTGGTATTACAGAAGGATATGTATTACCCGTCGGAAAAACGGGGAACATATTCAATGATGATACACATTACGACATTACTTCGGACGAAATTTATTTATCTATTCGTCGAGAAAGCATGTCCAGGGAATATGAATATAACGAACAGGAAATGGTTGTTAAGCTAATTCAAAATCCTAGCGTTAAAGATGGTCCTGTAATAGAAATACTCTTAAAAGATGAAAACGAAGTAGAACTAGATCGAGTTAGAGAAGGTTCAAATATTTTTATAGACTTCTACACAGAAGAGAATAATGTATTAACATTAAAAGAAGATTATCGCGCAAAAGTGCCAACGGTCGCCTTAACAGCAAATACAGTTGTAAATAATTTTAACAATGTTGGCTCTTTGGTTCCTCCGGCAAACTCAATTATAAATTACGACAAAAGCGCTTTTAATTATGATGAAAGTAAATTGACTTTGGCGTTTGTTGATTCTCTCGGAGTCAATAATTCTTTACCTATTGTTCCGCCTTATGTACCTGAGTTTGATTCAACAATTGATAATGTTAAACTTACTTATAAATACAAAATAAACAAGTTGAATTTAACCGATGATGCGAATAATGGTTTATGGAATGGGTCAGAAACGGCTAATATACTGACTTCTGGGGCGCCTGTGGCTATCCCATTGGGCTTCCAGATAAAAGACAATACAAACATCAGAATAACCCTTTTGGACGCAAATGGGAACGTTGTGGAAGGTACAGCGTCGTTGGTATTAAACTCGAGCAATATTATAGGTAATATTCCATTTGTATTTAGTTCATTCCCTACATGTTATGCTTCTACTGTAACGGTTACTAAAACAGGATCAAACGCTGATTTTGCTACATTGACCTTACAAAATGGTTTTAATTTTGGTGTACCTTTTGCCTCATATCCAATTCAACGAAAAGTGGATAAAGTGAAAATAGAATATATTACCGAAGAAGAAGAAATTGAAAACATAACCAACCTTTCTCATCCTAACTTTTTCGTTCAAGATGCTTCACAAGCTTTAGGCCCTAGATTAAATTATTTGTTAGCAAAAAATGCCGATGAAATTTCAGAAGATGTGGCAATTTTAATCGAGGCTAGAACCGGATTAACTGTTAAGGAATCTATACAGATTGATCCTCCACTTAGTTTTACGAACGCTAATATTTCCACTTTTATTATTGGCCCATTATCGGGACCTGCAGGATTTTTTAAACATAACTCATCAATTCCAGATTTAGAATTTTATAGAATAACTTCTGGGGTAGACGCAAATAAATTAACATTAAATCTTAAAGTTAAAGATTCACTTAGTATTCCTAACGCTCCAGTTCCGCCTTATTTAGCCAATCCATTATTGTCTACAGTTAAGAAGATGATTATTAGATGGGAAAGAAAAACTTATGAGGTAATTACCGCAGATTATAAACAAGATATTTATTATCCAAAAACAGAAGCAAAAGCAATTAGTGATATATTAAACGGAACCGGTACTAAAATGATGGGCTTTCATCATTTATTAAGACGTGTCGAATTTGTTCCCGTGAAGGTTGAGGTTAATGCAAAACTCAATAAAGGATATTCTCCGGTAACCGTTTCATCTATAATGAAACAATTGTTACAAAATAATTATGGATATTTTAATACCAACTTTAAACATAATATCGGAGAAGGATTTATTTATTCGGATGTTAATACTTTAGTAAACCGCGCTGATTTAAATGCTGGTGTTGATTCTGCTAGTTTAGTAGAACCAGAACAAACAATTATTGATGATTCAAATTATAAGAATAGATATTATTTTATTCTTCCTGATTTTATTTTAGATCAATTAATTTTTGCTGAACAACAATATCCTCAAATAGAAGGAATTGCAAGTTTATATTCAATTACTATTAACCCTGTAAGAGCATGAGTACGCTAAAAATAGAACATTCTAAAAAACTTAATTATTATGTTAAGGGTGAATCAACATTCATTAATGTTTCTATTTTTAATAAACCTAACAATGAATATGATCTTATAGAAAGTGCAACAGAAAAATTATCAATAATACCTCTTGATCCATATTATGTCGATCTTAAAAAAGAAATTATAGATGGGAAATTTTCTTTTACAGTATATTTCAAAAACAAAGGAACAGCAAGATTTAAAATAATTTATGAGTATACTGACATATTGGGTAGACCCGCCAAAGAAATAGAAATTATACAATTTGTGTGTTATGAAAAATTTTATTCGCAAAACTATAAATTTTTAATTGCGGAATATGATTATAACTTGATGAAGAATAACCCTAAATTCAAAGTTATAATGGAAAATATTTTTGATATGTTTGATATTCTTGAAGCTTATGCTTCAGATGTAGAATCAATTAATAATCCATCAATGGTTAAAAGCAAATATCTTGAAACCTTAGGAAGAGATATTGGGTTTGAACGCATAGATATAGAAGACGTTGATACACATTTGGAAGAAATATCAAATAATTTATACCGCGAATTGTTATTAGTCATAGGTCAAATTATTAAACTAAAAGGAACACCTTTAAGTTATCAACTATTTTTTAACACGCTTGGGTATGATATAGTTATAAAAGAATATTGGTGGAACGATATTAATCAATTAGTGGAGATTGATACTTCTAATCCTATTAACCAATCCTCTTTTGATTTATATTCTAAGGATGGAGTTTTTTTAGGAAAGAAATCTTCTTATGACCCTCGTTCAAAAGTAACGCCAAATAATTCCAAAGTTAATGCGAAATCAAATTATATATCTGTTACTTTATCTACGATGCTAAACAACTTAGGAGTACCTGTAGATTATGCCCCTGATATTCAAACGTTAAGTGCAAACAAAAGAAGAATATTAAAAGAATATTTAGCTTATCTTCGCCCTCAACATATCAATTATATAAATGATATAATTAAGTTTAGTTTAGAGTTTGATAATCTAAATTATGAATTAATTGATTTTCTTAATTTGATAACAGAAAATTTAACAGTGCAACAATTGTTACAGATTGGACCTAGTGCTCCACCTATGATACAGAGATATCCATACTTTGATCTTATTGATTTAGAAGACGAATTGTTTTTAATTGACTGGTCCCAATATTATCAACTTAATAATGAACGTTCTTTCGATGTGTTTTTTAATTTACCTGTTCAGAAGGCGTCTGCTGAAAATATTTCTAACTACAGAATATTAGTTGATAATGTAGACATCAGTGGAACAATAACAAGTATTCAGCAAGTGGCCAGTGAGCGTATTAGAATAACATTTGCTAATGATTTAGACCCCGGCGTTTATCAAATTTTTCATACAGGAATATATAGTATTTATGGAGGAGTATTTGAAACTCCGGGAAATATTATAGAAAATCCAGCCCAATTAAAATTTAGATTGTTGCAATTGGAAATAGATAAGTATACAGAATATGGAAGCTTACCTGCTTCTGTTCCTTTTAATTTAGTAAAAGTAAAAGCGTTACAAAACTCTAAAATAGAAGTTACATTCAATAACAATACATTACCTTTTTATCCTATTTATGATAAGTTAAAAAATAGAGTAACATTACCTACAACAACCTCACTATCAAATTTTGAAATAATAAATAACAATACCAATATACCATTAAGTTTATATCAATGCCAAATTGATTTTACAAATCCTTATAAGCTGATATTTGATGTTTCACCAATGGATAATTTTGTTGATTACACATTTGTAATTAAAAATTCTAATTATATTCACACCAATAATTTGAATAACTTTTTTGATGGCCCTAACAATTATGTTTTTAAAGGTATTGCGCCAGGCTATAATGAAGATGGAATAGCTTTACCTCCAGAAGGGCCCGTTCCAACCTGGCAAGAATTTTTACAAAATTTAAACGAGACTTTCAATTCTAATGAGGTTAACTCTATTGAGGAAGGCGAGGACATTATTTCTGAACCTGTTAAATGGAATCAGGCTCAATTGAATTGGGGTGATTTCGATTTAACTTGGGGAAAAAGATATTTTTTTGATGATATGAATGAAATCAAAAGGAAAATAAATCCAATTGATTTATCGAATCCATATAATGCCATTTATATAGATTCTGGTTATTTAACCGAAATCACTGGAGTAGGCGTATTTAGTATTGACTACATTTTAAAAAATGGCTTATTAAACGCGATAAACGAACCTTTAACTAAAGACCGTAATTTATATTATGACGTTTCAACAAAAAAAATAAATACTCTTAGGGAATGGTAAGTAAAAAATAACATTAAAAGGAAAATATAATAAATAATATGAAACCATCAGTTTTTCAAAATATCTTTAAAAGGCATTTAAAGAATAAAAATACTCCAATTAAAAAAATTGCAGAAGACCTTGATTCTTCAGCCTTTCAGGGATATGTTACTATTCAAAGAGCTGATAGGTTCGGCAACATTGTTGAAAAAAATGTAATTAAAAATAAACTTACCTCATTAAGTAAATCGTCTATTATTCGTCTTTTAGCACAAGAAGCTACTCCATGGAGACAAGGCGCTTTTAATCCCGCAGCTTATAGAATTAATAAGATTCGTTTCGGTAACGCAAGGGAAGGCGCTTATGGTATTACAAATGAAAGAAAATATACTTCTAACACTATTGCTTTGATTTCTCCAAGAGATATATCTGTGCCTCTTTTTAGTTCGCCGGAAGATTTACAGAGAATGTACTATAATTTATATGAACCATCTGTTAGGCCTGGAGCTCCTGTAACAATAAATCCCAATCCTCTTTCCTTAGTGCAAAAAAAAACAGCCTATGGCAATTTACATAATAACGCTCCTAAATTAACATTTCAAAATATAGCTGCTTCTCAATGGGCCTCAGGTAAAATTCAATTATCGTTAGGTAATCAATTTACAAATTTTGGTTTAAATAATTCTGTAGCAACTCTTGATGGAAGAGATGATATTAATAAAACATTTATGCCTCCATTTCCTAATTTGATAGTGGATGTTTATTACGTAGATACCGGCAAAATTCTTCAAAGAGTAGTATTTAAAAATATTAATAATTTGGTTGCTGGCAACTCAACAGCGTTTGGCGCTGATTTCCCTAAAGGAACAAATTATTTAAAGCCTTCGGTTTTTATTTTAGAAGGAGCAGATGTTTCCGGCTATGGTAATAGAAATATGTATATCAAGCTACCTCAAGATGGTACCGGAGCGCTTGCAGAATCGGGGTTTTTAGGAGGCACAGGGACCCTCGGAGGATCAAGTTTTATTAATCAATTAACTTATGATAATAATTCTCCTGCTTATGATTTACAATTAGCTTCTAGTGCTAATACTTTATATGAACAATATACAGATTATTCAAAATTAGCCGATGTGTTTTCTAAACTTTATTTTGATTTTTCACAAGACTCGAATGGTAATTTTGGCGGATGGAAAATAGAGCTTGATGTTGCAATAGGAAATCCCGGCGATGGTATTGGAGTTAATATTCCAACAAATAATATAAGAACCTTAATTACTAATGGCTTAAAAAACACCTCTGGGACTAATGATGTAAATTGGGCGCAGGCAAAATTAGGAATAGCAGTAAGTTATGACAGAGGATATTACAATATTATTAATTCCGTCGTACCCGTAACAGGCGTAAATAATTTGCAATACTCTTCAAATTGGAATAGTAATCTTAATAATGATGCTTTATTTCTTGCAAATTATAAAAATCGTTTTGGTTCTTCAAGAGATTATTACGAAGTAGGAAACTTAAAATCGTTTACAGTAGGTGTAAATGAAGCCGATGTTAATGATTTTGAAACTAGTTTTTCTATTATTATGGGAGCTAATCAAGGCAATGGCTCAGACCCTATTAATGGAATAAGATATACTGAAGCGTTTTTATGTAGTGAAAACGATGATGTATTTTCTGCATTAAATCTTGGACCTGGCCAATTTGTAAAAAACAATCAGAGTACTTTTTATATTACATGGTCAATACGTTCGCCTTTGTAAACAAATGTTTACTGATAAAACGATGTTCAAATCCATATAATAAAATATGTCACAAAAAACAGATGTTTCAAAAGTAAAAGAATTAATAGAATCGCATGGATGCAAAATGCTTAGCGAATATATTTCTGCTAATTCTTTAATGAAAATATCTTGTAAATGTGGAAATATAAGAACTACAAGTTATACCAACTTTAGATTTGCAAAACATAAAATATGTAAACAATGTTCTGTTGAAAAACGCGCGGAAATAAGAAGATTTAGTTTTGACCATGTAAAAACTTTTATAGAATCTACCGGGTGCAAATTATTAAGCAATACATATTCTGATGCAAATACACTGTTAGAATTACAATGTCGTTGTGGAGAAAAGTGGAATGTAGATTTCCATACGTTTAAAAGAAGCAAACATAAAGCTTGCAAAATATGTACCTCTTTAGAAGGCGGAAAATTAAGAATTGGCAAACCAGGGAAAAAAGGGAAATTAAATCCAAATTTTAGTAATGAAAAAAGAAATGCTTTGCAAAAAAAATTTAGGTCCCCTGAATATATTGCTATGCGAGAAACAATTTTAAACAGAGATAAGTGTACGTGCGCAAAATGTGGTTTTGTTGCTAAATTTAAAACAGAAAAAGGAAGCTTAAATATTCATCATTTATTCAGCAAGGAAAAATACCCTAAATGGTTTTATAAAAAATTAAATTTAATTACATTGTGCGGCGAGTGCCATAAAAATTTTCATAGAAAGTTTGGATATAAAGATAATAAACCAAAACAAATGAAAATATATTTGGAGCGAGCATAATAACATGGCTATAATTAGAAAAAAAGTTAATACTCCTTCTGGTCTTCAGAACATTTTATTAATTAATTCCACCTCGGCTATTAATGGTTACACTGGAAATATAGAAGAAATAAATACTGTTAAGCAAGGCGAACCAGTTGATGCAGAAAAGGTTCTTAAATTAATTCAAGACCTTGTATATAATGATACGAATGTTGAAGCTCAAATGTCAACATTTTTCCCGTTAATATCTGAAGGTGTTTTACCTATAAGAGGATTAGACAACTTTAAACTTACAACTAACGATATTGTTACTACTCAATTAAAAGAGGTAACACTTACCAACCCTACTACATCTATTAAAATAAATGCAACCGATTGTAGAATTAAGGTAGAAGAAAACATAATTGTTACTGCCGGAAATCAAGATTTTGTTACTGTAGCTCCGGGGGTTGGACAAGTACAAATTAATCCTGTAGTTTTAGCTAATGGTCATAGAACCGTTTTGCTTCAAATGAAAGCGACTGGTCTTTATGATTTAAAATATTTAGGATCAGAAACTTTATTAAAACCAGATCATGCATCAAGATTAGATGAAGATACTGATGGTTATGCTTTATATTCTTTTATACTTAAGCGTATTGGTGCTGATACTAAAATTATTTCTATAAAACGTATTTTTGATTATTCGGGTTTTAATAATTTCTTTTTAAGAGATTATGTTCCTTGGCATAGGAGCAAAGAATATGATAATGTGTTTAGAGTATTTCTTGATGACGCCCGCCATTTAAGAAAAGAAAATTTTGATCTATTAGACGGTAACTATGCAACAGCTACAGATAATTCATTAGCTGAGGTAGAATTATCGGATTCCGTTTATTATAATAATGATGCATCAACGGGACAAGCAAAATTTAAATTTGATTCAACTACATTTCCCGAATTATCCGAACCAGATCATAATATTTATTCTTATCCTGGCAATATTACAACCGGTTCTGGCATTTATCATTATATAGTTCCTGGCGATGAACAATCCGCGGCAATCGCTTTTCCTGAATATCCATCCCCGTCTACAGGGTTAAGAAGCATAGGACATTTATATTTTAATAAAGTTGCTAATGCGGGTGCTTTTCAAAATACCGCTAAATTAAAAAGTTTAACTCTTGCGCTTTATAAAAGTCCATTAGCCGCATTCGATGATAATATCAAAGTAGCTATAGCTAATCTACCACGCTTTACTCAGGGAAATATAAACCTTAACCAATTTAATGCCTCGGTTGTTACGACTCCTTCTCCCGGAGTTACACAGATAGTGTGCAATGACGCGGGCGTAAATTTTGCCTCTGTTTCAGCTTGGGATTCTGACTATCCAGCTTTTATTAATACTCAGCTTAATGTTGGCGATATTGTATTTTTTACATCCGGGCCTTGCGCTGGATATTTTACGGACATTACAGAAATTGTAAATGCTACTACTATTAAAATAACTTCTCTGTCCAACCTCGCTGTCAACGGGGACGAGTTTATTATTTTTAAAAATGTGCCTATTGTTGCTCCTTACGTCGCCGGAGAAATTGAATTTGATGTTACTACGCTAAACAACGAAAGAACAATTGCTTTGGGCCCCGGAACTAATTTAGTTTCTTCTGCTTCGGGCACAAATGATTATTTCAAGGTTACAAAAGATAATCAAGCTATTACCCTCTATAAAGAAAAATATTATTTTATAATACCCAAAGTTGCTGTTGCCTCGGATGATATTGTTTCAAATAACCCGTTATTACTTATTAATAATAATACTACTAATATTGCCGGAGGCGTGTTTAGAAATATTTATTTTTACGCAACATATTTTCCTTCAAACGGAGAATATCCTTCCGTAGATTTTACCTTGTATGATTCTTATGGGGATTTAGGTTCTTCTAACGCCACTCGCTTAACTTCTTGGTCTAATTTAATAGAACATTGGGATATAGTTGCCAAAGATTTAAACGATACCGAAATAGATATTATTGCTGACGGAGGTTGGGCCGCTATTGCACTTAATCAGTGTTTCGTTGACGTCACTCGAGGCATTGCATTATTCCATCCCGACAGAGCTCCGGAATATATATACGGAACCTATAGAATAGAAAGTTTTATTGGCTCCGAAATTAACTCTACTGAAATTCGCAGGCAAGGAACATTTTCATCTATAGAAGACTGGATGAAAGATAAATATCCCGACGGAGTGGACGCGGGCTTATTATATACGAAAAATCTAATTGCAAGTAAGGATAACAGGCCGATAACCATCCCCGCAGGTTACACCGCTTTTATGACTGAAGAGGCCACATTATTTGGCAATGTAAACATTGAAGAGAATGCAGCTCTGGTTGTACTAAACAAAAGACAGCTATCCTTTTTCATTGGAATAACAGAAGGATTGGCACCAGGTTGGGAGGAACAAATAATTGAAGGTACAGGAACATTACAATACCCTCAGTTTAAAACCTATACATTAAATAACGAAATTATCCGTGTCACATATACTTATAATATTGATAACAACCCTCTAACTAAAACTTATGAATATTCTAAAAATAATGGAACAACATGGAGTTTAATAGGAATTAAAAACTTTGTTTACACAGGATTATATTTGACAAATACTTATTGGACGTAATATGACTATAATTGAGCCAGAAAGCGGAATACTTAATATAGATGCGATATTACAACAGCACGGAAAAGATATATTAACGCAAGAATATGCTTATAGGTTTAAGGGCCAAAAAATAATTGCTGCGGCAAATATTGAATCAAAAAAAGTAATTGCTCTTGCCGGATATAATGAAACATTTAAAATACCTGAAGGATTAAAACTAAACAATATAAACCAAACAATTCTTGGAGTTTCAAATTCCTCGGCTTTGTTAGGTGAAGAATTAGAATTAATTACTCAAGGAATAATACAAACGTACCTTAATGGAACAGGAAAAAATATAGGAGATTTAATTTATTCAGATGAATTCGGCGAGTTAACTTTTATACCTACTTCGCCTTTACAAAAAGCTATTGGGTCTTTAGCTACAACAACAACAAACGCTTTTATATTATTAAATATAAAAGTATATAACCCTGATGATATTTTTTCTTTAGAAAGTATTACACAAAATGCGGACGATAACTCAGAAAATATTGCCACCACAGCATTTACTCAAGAATTTATTCTTAAAAATTATTATAATAATTTTTGGGTCGAACGAGAGGTACCAGCAAATGTTTGGCGTTCAATAATTTATGGCAATAATTTATTTGTCGCTGTTGGTGATGCCGGAGCAATAATGACTTCTCCAGACGGTATTAATTGGACCTCAGGCGCAAATATTGCAGGAGAGTGGAAATCTATAACTTATGGGAACGGATTATTTGTAGCGGTTGCATCAAATGGCGCAAATAAAATCATGACCTCTCCTGATGGCGTTACATGGACCACAAGAACGCCTCCATCACCAGATGATTCAACATGGAAATCAGTAGTTTATGGTAACGCGCTGTTTGTAGCCGTTGCCGATAGTGGCACCCATAGAGTTATGACTTCTCCTGATGGTATTACATGGACAGCAAGAACCGCCGCTCAAGTTAATCAGTGGCAATCAGTAGCTTTTGGTAAAGGTACATTTGTTGCTGTAGCAGATAGTGGTACAAATAGAGTAATGACCTCGACTAATGGGATCACATGGGTATCAAGTCCGGTATTATTAAACAATTATTTATTTACATCAATAACTTATGGTAATGGTTCTTTTGTAGCGTGTTCTAATAATGGAACTTCAATTATGTCTTCTACAAATAATGGGAACACTTGGACATTTTATGTTTTGCCTAATTCAACAGAAAGTCAAATATCAATATCCTATGGAAATAATTTGTTTGTACTTACATCTGGCACTACAAGCTATAAAATATTAACCTCATCTGATGGTATTAATTGGAGGGGATCTTTTGTTTCAAACGAAATTGCGCTGACGGGTTCGGCTTATAGTAACACTAATAAACTATTTGTTGCCGTTGGCCTATTTAAAGCTATGACAACTTATTTGGTATAATATGCAAACAGTAAAAACATCAAGCGATAAAATAAATGTCGAGGGGCTTATTTATGAAAACGATAAGCCTATCGTAACTAAAGAAACCTATTTTACATTATCTAGTTATAATATTCAAACAAGTTCATATATTGAAAAAAATAAAGTTGTCGCTATTGATTCTTATGATGAATCAAATAATTTAATAATTGGTTCCGTATTAAATGATTATGCAAAAAAAATATTAGGAATTAGCCGAAATGACATTTCCGAAAAAGGTGAGGTTATAAACAAAGGTATCATAAAAACAACATTAGACGGAACTGGAAAAAATATTGGTGACCCTATTTACGCTTCTATCTCCGGAGATTTAACTTTTACTACATCTCAAAAAAGAGTAGGAACATTATTAACGACAACAACAAACGCATTAATATTTATTGACATTAAGGAAAAAAATAATACACCGCTTTTATCTGTTACTCAGCCTAATTCTGAAAATTCAATAAAAATTGCGACTACAGAATTCGTTAATAATATTTCTCGAGAATATAGGAACAGCAAATGGTTTCCTGAATTGATAATGGACAATACAGGAACAACGGATTTAATATTTGCAAATGGAAACTTTACATTACTAAATAGTAATAGTATACAATTTTCTAGCGATGGCATAGAGTGGACAAGCAGACTTGTACCTAGAGGAGGAAATTTTGTTGCCTTTGGGAATGGAACATATATTATGTTGCCTAATTCTTCAAACAACAATTATCCAATATTTAGATCGACCGATAATGGAAACTCTTGGAGCACGCAAAGCTGGCCTTCAAATGTTACAAATCCAGATGGACCGCCGACAGTCTTCTATAGTTTTAATTCATTTACATTTACAAATGGAAGGTTTTTCCTTTCTGCGTTTGGTGATGGAACTAGATCCAGAGGACAATTACTTTCTTCAACCGATGGTTTAACCTGGACAACACCTTATGAAGAAGCTGGGTATTTTTATTTTTCACCTGTAGCCTTTGGGGCTGGAGTATATGCTACAATAGGAGACACTCCTTCTTTGACTAACGCAAGAGTTTACACTTCGGTTGATGGAATAAATTGGACACCTAATAATAGAACAATTAGTGGTGGGTTTGAAGGAAAGGTAGATAAATTAATTTTTGCTAATGGCCTATTCGTCGCTATGAATGCTTCTTCATCTTTTATATTAACATCGCCAAATGCAATTAATTGGACATCTCGCGCTGTTCCTTCAAGCGGATGGCGATCAATAATATACGCAAACTCATTATATATAATGGTTTCTGACAAACAAATAATAACTTCGCCAGATACAATTAATTGGACAACAGCCGCGACCTTAGATGAAACTTATGCTTCCCTACGGTCAATTGCGTTCGGCAATGGGACTTACGCCATAAGAACTGAATACCTGCAGGCTCTGAGACATAAAATATTAATTTCAACTAATTTAGCCTCCGCCTGGTCAAAAATAAGCGCAGCGGAGAATAATACTTGGCTATCTATAGCCCATGGAGGCCTTTCAAATTTTAGCGTATTTGTAATCATTTCAAACGGCGGAACTAGTAGAATAATGACATCCGACGATGCCACCTATTGGATACCTAGAGCGACTCCATCACCAAATGATTCATCATGGCAATCCATAACCTATGGAAATGGACTATTTGTCGCAGTTGCGTCAAGTGGTACTCATAAAATAATAACTTCTCCTGATGGTATCACATGGACAGCAAGAACCTCCCCTGCGGGCGAATGGCTATCTGTGACCTATGGTAATGGACTATTTGTCGCAACAGGCAGACAAGGTTCAAATAGAATAATGACTTCTCCTGATGGTATCACATGGACAGCACGAACCGTTCCATCGCCAAATGATTCAACATGGCGATCAGTAGTGTGCGGCAATGATTTATTTGTTGCAGTTGCTGATAGTGGTACTCATAGAATAATAACTTCTCCTGATGGTATTAATTGGACAGAAAGAACTGCGCCATCAGAAGGATGGCGATCAGTAACCTATGGTAATGGTTTATTTGTCGCAGTAGGAAACTCAGGGTCAAATAGAGTTATGACTTCTCCTGATGGTATTAATTGGACAGAAAGAGTTATTCCATCGCCAAATGATTCATCATGGCAATCAATAACTTATGGAGGTGGACTATTTGTCGCGGTTGCATCAAGTGGTACTCATAGAATAATAACTTCTCCTGATGGTATTAATTGGA
>ENA-UOYA01002412-UOYA01002412.1-activated-sludge-metagenome-genome-assembly--contig:-NODE-2412-length-18044-cov-21.707210_pt1 | contig 18044 bp, 23 predicted proteins | sample MGYA00238163_ERZ764804 | MGnify/ENA primary metagenome ERZ764804 (study PRJEB28919, sample SAMN05720223) | activated sludge metagenome | isolation source: Anaerobic digester | place: Hong Kong... | reverse complement strand
CTTATGCGGCTTTGTCTGCTATGCTTAAGGTGCTTGCAGTATGAGTGTTCAGCTCATCAAGCGTCTTTGGGTGCCGCGCGTAGTACTCCTTGCGGATTAACCACGCCACCTGATTTCCGATGGACCGCATGTCCTCGGCAGCCAGGCTCTTGATGAGCGGCTCGATGTCCGGGGCTTTTATTGCGATTAGGTAGTAGTTTTCGTTCATATTTTCTCTTTCATTTCTGTACCGCATTGGTTCATCTATATACCATTATAAGCATATTATAATCAAAAGTCAAGCGTTTTTGGGTATCAATTTCGACCAATTTCCCCCTGTTATTGTGATTCATATGCGCTGGGGAGTCCCTCCTGACCATCGGCGGGCTTGGGAGTGCCTTCCCAAAGACGCTAGCGATCAGGACATCAAGTCAGCCACAAAACGTGTTCGTGCAAAGGCGCGTTACGCCTACAAAAAAGAATTGTCGTAACATGTCCGCCACTAAAAAATCGTACGGATTCAGAATCAGCGCACAGGCGGAAGATCATCTCAATCGGATTGTTTATCTGACTGGAATGACTAAGACCTCCGCCGTTGAAATGGCAATTGTACAATTATCACAATCGCTGAAGGGAGCAGAAATGAGCAACTTGATGGATGACGATATACGGGAGGCCGCGTTCGGTCGTGGCGCGAGGTTGCCAGAGATTTGACCGCCCCCTCCGTTGCTGGGATTCGTTGACAAGAAAAGTCATCGAGGGAGAGAATGTGTTTGCGCGTGATACTGAGTAATGAGGCGGTCTGATAACTAATCGTCCTGTCATGGCCCTCTCCTCATGTATGTCACCACGCGGAAGATATACCGCGCGGGGTCGCCGTATTTCTCACGGAACAGAATGCGCGTCCCGCTAATCGGGTCAGCGGCGATATAGTCATCGCCCTGCTTCCCGCACAGTAAAATCCAATGCTGCTGAACCGCGCCGCCTGGGTAGTAATCAACCTTGACGATAACGGGTATGCCCTCAGCCAGCCGCATGTCAATCAGCGCGAGCGGAGCGGGCACTTTTTCGCAATCCACGTAATCGCGGATGGTGATGTCGGGATAAACCGCCGACAAGCTCCAGAACTTCCACAGGTTGCCGTTGGCGTACCCGTTCACGCGTATCATCGCTTGATTGAGCAGGTCGGGGTTCGTGTTCTTGCCGTAATGAGCGCATACCATCGTTGCCGAAGTCAGCAAGCACCCGTATCCGCCAATCGTGGAATTGGACGTGCCCAGTTTCTTGTACCGCCAGATCGGGTCTTTCTGCGAGAACAGCGGGGTCTCGATAACGCCGCCGCCCCAATCGCGCTTCACCCACGCGGATGCAACCCAGCCCGCTTGATACGGTTCGTCTACTGTCCGCATCCTGTACCAGTTCGGGACAATCTCATAAACGTTCAGCCGTCTACCAGGAAACAAATCCCCCAAGTCTGCTGACTGCGTGGTTGGTAGGGCGCGGATGTTCAGGTGCGGTTCAGCGGTAACAATCCCCTCGAACAGCGGCTCTGTCGGGTCAGGCGGTTCGGGTGGGGGCGGCGGTTCTATTGGACCGTCATACCCGAACCAATTCAGCACCGCCGTATCATCCCCATTCCAGCGGTCATAGTCCAGCGTTCTGCTGGCGACATTGAACAGGGGCGGCGTGTACCCGCCCGTCTGGTGGATGAGCCAGTTCGTTACGCCTGCGGGCAGGCGCGGGGGCGGTGTCTGCTCCGGCGCGTAAGCCGCTCCGGCAGGTATCGGCGCATAATCCGCAAGCCACCACTCAATCCCAGCCGGAAGCCTTGCAACGTCCAGATACGGGTTCACCCACGTTGCCCGTGAGTAAATCATTGGATAACGCCCCGTTCGTGTCTTGACGTACTCCAACGCGCTAATCGTCCAGTTGGTTATCTGCGTGCGGGTCATTCCCTGCGCGTTCTCCAGATCGAGAGCCAGCCGCGTATGCTCATCAGGGCGTACCACGCCAAGAAAAGTAGCCATCTGCGAGGCGTAAGGCGCGGCAGGGTAGCAGTAGTGGTAACTCCCAAAGGGAACGCCAATCCGCGCCGATTCCGCCTTGTAGTAGGCATAACGCGGGTCAACATATCCATACGAGAGCGAAGCCCGCGCGAATATGAAGCTCACTTTTTCGGAGTGCGCCGCAATCGCGTCAAAGTCCACGAGCTTGCTGTCATTCCCGTGGCTACACTGATACTTAGAGAGGTCTATCCCAAAGGCATAATCACTCATCTCAAACCCTTTCATACATAGCTACGCAGTAAATTCGCTTTGTCCCGCTCGTTGTCCACGCGCCCACTCCCATATTCTTATAGAAATCAATCGTCGTGGAGCTTGCAGGGACAACCCAGCGGCTTGCGGCTGTCAACCCTGTTCCGTTATCGATCGCGTAACCGTTCGTTCCGGTGAAGGTCTGTCCGGAAGCCTGAAAAGGCAGCGCGATTTTTGCGGTCGTTGCGTTGCTTGTCCCGGAAGTCATTGAAATCACAAGTAACACGACGTTCCCGAATAGCGCATAGCGGTACGTTCCACCCGGAAGCGCAGTCCAGCCCGCGTAACCTGCAGGCGTGTAAGCCTTCCAAAGCCCTGCAGGTATTTCTCTGCGCTTCAGTTCGTCCACGTCCCGCCGTAGATCCGCGATGTCGTTTGCCATTTTTAGCAGGGTTGCCATAAGTTTATCCATCACGCCACCTCAATTTTTATTTCCAGCGTTCCGTCAGTTTTATAGCTGATTTGCGCGCTCTCAATTTTCACGCTGACAGCCGTGTCGGTAAACGGGTTAATAGCTTTTACCAGATCGCCGACCACGTAATCAACTCCATAATTGCTTGCTTCGGTCTGCAGAATGTCAAATGAGAATGTTTTGACGGCTTTGTTCTCGTCCAGCGCGGCTTCTCCCCTATCTGTCAGTCCATCCGTTGTTTCCACATCAGTCGCGCTCTCAAACATTTCCGCCTGCGTCGCCGCACTGTGATCTGCAGAATAGACCACCGCAGTCAGGCGTTCTGCTTCCTCGCCCTTGCCGCCAACCACAACGGCATTTCTCATTTCTACGCTTGAGACCAGATAACGCGGGTTTGCCACGTTTCCACGTTCCAGCGCGAATATTTGCGTTGCCGTTCTATCCGTGCCGCGCTGCCCCGCGTACCAGCGAAATTCATACCCGCCGGTCACCGGCACCACGTCAAAGTCGCCGCCGCCCACAAGCGCAAGCTCTTGCAGCGTGTCCAGCAGGTTTGCCCACTCGCAGAACCAGTCCAGCGTATTTCCACCAGCCGCGTCCGCTTGCACCGTGAAGCCGGTCATTGCGCCGTTCAAGACCCTTCCGTTGGTGGTGGTCGCGCTTGCGCCCAGGTTGTACAAAACCAGCGTCTTTGCGATAGTTTCTGCTTTTGCCGCCGTGAACGCGCTCCGGTTATTTGTGTTTGCTTTCCACATCACGCAGCGTTTTCCCAGCAAGGAAATCAGCCCGCTTGCTGTAATTGTCACGGTCGCGCGTGCGTCAAACTGCCATAAAAGCTCGTCCACTAACGCGACCATTTCTTTTGCCGTAGTCCCATTCGGAAGTTCGCGCCATATGTCCACGCGCCAGCCGGTATCAAGCCCCGCCAGCGCATCCGTGTCCGCATCCGCCTCAAATGAGACATATCCGGGCTTGTTGACTGCAATCTCATACTCCAGCCAATGAACATCGGTCAGTATGGCTTTCCTGACGCCGCTTGCGTCATACAGGTCGATGTGGAATAATCCGTTCACACAATCCCCATGATTCCGCCGCCGACCTTCAAAGGTCTAAGGCTCACGCAGGCATAGCAGGCGTGCGCGGCTGTCCACGTCCAGCCGATGGTGCTTGTTCCGTTGTCCAGTCCGTTTTTATAGCTTGCCTTGTAAGTGCTCGTGAAAACGTAACTTTGCCCGGAATTAGGCGTGCCCGTGTCGTTGGTCGCTCCGAGTCTGTCCAGCACCATCCCGCCGTATTCTGTCGCGATAATATGCGAATAGCTAGTAGTGCTGCCTACGCTTGCTCGGTACTCGTGCTTTGCAACCAGCGGGCTTGTGCTCACGCCCCCAAGTACTGCTACGTCAAAGCGGTCGGTCAGCGCGTAAGTGCCGGCAGTCCGGACCATCGAAAAAGCCGTTCCTGCCAATGCCGGCGTAACGTGCATTCCCCAAATCGCCACAAGGTAATCACCCTGCCACTCCATTGAAGCCAGCAGGGTCATTGCCGCGCCGCCCAAAGTTATAGAGGTCGCTACGGACCGGGTCGCGCTTGTCAGGTTCTGCCGCTCAAATACAACGTGGTATTCGCCCGCGTTCCCGAATGTTCCGGTGTATACCAGTCCGTTAATAACAGGCGTACTCAAAATGCTAATAGCCATTGCTATGCCTTTGCCAGTGCAATCAAATCAACCTGCAGCCCTTTTGCGCCCGTGCCAGCCGTTTCCACAAAGAACTGGAACAGGTCGCCTTTCGTCAGGGTTGCATATGTCGGGTTCACAACTGGAGGGGTTGCCGCTGTCAAGCTTGTGCGCTCGTTTGCGTCAATCGTGACGTTGGTGCTAAGCACGTTTTGTCCCAGCGTTGCGTTGTACACCCGCACAGTCACCAACCCGCTTGACGAAACCGTAAACACGCCCGCGCTGACGTTCGTCAATACCGCCCCATGCCAGTGTTCCGGAATGATAATTTGACGAACCGGAATACTGGAACTTGCGACCAGCGTTTCTACTTCGCCCACCGCCAGAACCGGCATGGTCTGCGTATTCTCCGCCGGATAGCGTTCATCCGTCACCGTGATAACGCCCGCGCTCGTAACCCGTACTTGCGCGAGAGAAATCTCAAAGTATGAGCCGCGCGTTCGGGTTAGCGCCGGAACAGTCGGGCTGCTCGACGCGACGCCCGTAAGCAGATAACGCCGCACAGTGTAATTGCTCCAGGTCGCCCTAAGAACAATGCGGTCAATGCGCTCCGTTCCCGCTGTTGGCGTGGAGATGGTCACGTCCTCAGCGGCTGAACTTGTGTACCACTTCCCATCTACCAACGCGCCGCCGGTTGCAACCGTCACTTTGCCGCTGCCAGGTGTGACCGCCAGCCCATTCAGATAACCGGTCGCGACCCCGTCCAATCCCTTCGCGCCGGCTGCCAACATGAGCGCGAGGCTGTGATGCGCCTGCGTATAGCTTGCTACCTGGTCGCCGCTTCCCGCGCCTGATGTCGTCCAAAACCCTGATGTTTCTGCCATAAATCTCCTAAATTCCGCCGTAGGCGTTTTTCCACGTCAGCTGCGCCATCGTGGATGAAGTAATTCCTGTTCCTGTCATTGAAATATAATTGCTTGCTCCAGCAAACAACCTGAATGTCGCAAGGTTGCTGTTCGCGCTAAGCGTGCTTATTTTGTTCACGCCGTTGCTGTCCTTAATGGTTTTTACCCCATAGCGCAAGTCAATTTCGTACCAATCGCCCGCCGCTATGGTCGTGCCTGCGAAGTTCAATATTAAACTATAATTTTTGCCTTGCGGCTGAATTGATATCTTTAAATCAGTTACAGGTCCAAATATTTTGATGACCGGATAAGCGTCCGCGTCGCCGACATAATCAACTAATTGCGAAATAAACATGGTTGACGCGCCTACTTTGAAAGGCACAACAGTCGGCACCTCAAAGGTGTCTGAACCGCCGCCAGCGGAGAATGTCACGCTGCTTGATTCTATGTCTTGCCAGAACGGGTCAGAACAATGCAGCACAATTGGAACGGTCTGCGTCAGCCCTTCGCGTTCGCTGCCCGGATATTCCAGCCCTTCCACCGCGTACCCGCTTATTTCCAGACCGCCGCCGCCATTTGAACCACCAACGCCGTCCTCTGTCACCCGCAAGACGCCGGCATCCCCGAATGGGGAGAACCAGCGTGCCAGCTCAGCCCGCTTTTCGTAGTAATCCGCCCAATCATCGGCGAATAACTTCACGTACAGCACCAAATCCCGCGCCGGAAGTTTCATGCCACGGTCAGTGGTCCCATGCTGCAGCGGTCCGCTGTCCTCAATACGCGCCGCCTTTGGGATGCCAAACCCGTCGTGGTCGAAAAGTAAGTAAGGCTTCTGGTCCAGCCGCAGCGTTTGTTTATTGCGTACCCAGCAAATCATGCCCGCCCTCCCAGAGTGCTCAGTATTTTCAAGTGCTGGCTCAACGTCAATACCGGCTCCTGCTTGTATTGCGCGTTGATGTTGTAGGTAATATGCCGCGAATTGTCAGTCGTCACCGCTCCGCCCGTTCGTCCGCCGCCCGCAGTGGAAGCGAACATCGCGTCCCTGATCGCCTGCGCAACCTGATGGTTGTTCATCACCCGTCCGTACTGTTCCGGAACGAACAGCTCGCCCTCGCGGTTCGGCTCCTGCCATAAGTAGGTGTTGTTCGGATATACCGGCCCGCCGATGGCACGCGTTTCTTCCCAAACAGTTCCCGGCACATTCGTCACATTGTAAGTCACGCGCCCAACTTTGTCCGGCGGCTGCCATGCATCAACGCGCGTCTGGTCTATCAGCCATTCCACCAGCCCCTTTTTAGTTTCAGGCTGGTAGTCGTCAACTTCTTCCGTGTTGAGCTTCAGCGTCACATCGCCCGTTTTAGGGTCAATCTCCCAGTCATTGACGCCTTTCATTACATCATCCCAAGCTGCCATTGACTTATCAGCAGCGTCTTGACTATACAATCCAAGCTCAACGCCCATGTCCATGAGGGCTTGAAACTCCGCACGCGTCACCTTTCCGTTCGCCTGAATTGCCTGAGAGAACAAGTCAAAGGTCATCGTTTTGGGGATATTCGCGAGTTCCGCGTTCAGAGCCTCAATCTCTTCCGTCACCCCCCGGACTTTCGAACCGGTTGCCGACCAGCCTTGCGCTATGAGTTTTGCGCGCTCCGCTTCTTTTGCGGCAATCTGATCCATTAAGCCATCATAGGTGGTTGCAAAGCTGACCATCTCATTGAGATTATTTGACAGGTCGAATATTTCCTCAAAGTCCGCCTTGAAAATGCCGGCTTTTTCGAGGAAGTTATCCACCGCAAAAGCGGCAGACTCAGAACTGACCGCAAAGCTCTCTACCGCTTCACCCGCTCCGCTGGCTGCATCAGCCGTCTGGTCGAGCAGCAGCTTTTCCTTCGCGAGTTCAATTTCCAGCGCGATAGTCTTCTCAGCGGTCATGTCTACAGTACCGGCATACCCTTGATACGCGCCGTCTAAAAACTCAAGGGCTTTTTGGAGAGCCGCTGCCGATACGCTTCCCGCGTTGCTGTGGACACCCATTTCCGCGAGCATCCGGCTGTACTCAGCCCCGGAAATGACCCCGGCTTTCTGCGCGCTGTCCAATCGGCTCATCACATCCCGATACTCAACGCCGCGCCGCTGTGTTTCTACCATCCCAACGGCAAGCTGTGTCATCAACGGAATCACGCCTTCCAGCGACTGCGCAAAATCATTTTTTATTGCATCACCAAGATTTTTAAATGCGGCTTCCATTTGCATGAATCCGCCTATGCTGGCGTCCGCCGCGTTCCCAACCTTGCGCACCTGCTCCTCGGCTTGCTGCAGGAACGCCTCTTTGAACGCGTCATTCGCGCTCAAGCCAGCCGCTTTAAGGGACTTTACTTTTTCTTCAAAACCATCGACGCTCACGCCCAACTGGTCAAAGCGCTGCGTGGTTTGGTTCGCCAGCGTGAGCACCAGCTGGTTCATGTCCATATTCAACGCGCCGGCAACAGTCGTCAGACGCACCACTTCTTCGCTGGTCTTTGCCAGCCCAAGAGACATGAAGTCCCCGGCGCTGGCCATCAGCTCCATGTCCGAGCGCGTGCCTTGCGTGGCCTTCCGCAAGTCATTTAGCAGAACATCCGCGGTCGAGCCAGCGGCCAGAGCCAGCCGCTCAAACTTCCCCGCCATAAATTCCAGCTGCGCGCCCTGCTTGGTAAAGTCGTAGACCGCTTTGCCAACCTGCACGACCGTTTGCAGCACGCCAATAGCCTGGTTCACGCCAGTAACCAGCGTTGCCCAGCCTGCGCTGGCCTGCTCAGTGGCTTGCTTGGTCTGTGCCCCCAGCTGCTTGGTATTCTGCACGCTCTTAATTTGCGCGCCATCCACCTGTTTTAGAGCTGCAAGAACACGCTCTTCGCCTTCCGCTTCTATTGCTACAACGATTTCACTGACCCGTGGCATGCTTCCTCATTACTTCCGCATTCAGCCGGTTCTCAATCCACATCGCGTCCTTGTACCCGCTGTAATATACTGCCTGCGCCTGCGCCAGCTCCCAAGCCGGCACTCCTGCCCACTTTGCCACCACAAAAAGTTCATACGCTTCAAAAGCATCTTGCGGCGGCGGATCGTAAACTTGCGGCGCGGACAGGAACGCCGCTATGCGTTTTTTGCATCGTCCCCGATTAGGCGGTCTTCGGCGATTGCTCCTAATATCGAGCTCAACAGGTAGACCGGCACACCAGCCGCCTCGATCGCTTCCGCAGTTATTGGTATCACCTTGTCGTTGTCATCCAGCAAGTCCCAGCTTTTTACAACTTGCGTCACCTGATACACAATTTTGTTCGCGCCCTGTGCCTGTTCAAGTTCTTTCAAAAACCCGAGCGTCACTGCCTGCGTCCGATACTCCACCATCACCGGGAATGTGCCGGAAGTGGTCTTGTAAACCACCTCCAGCATTTTCGTTTCTTTCGTCAGTTCGCTAACGCGCATAACTGCTCCTACAAGGCGCTCAGATTGGTGATAACTTCGATATTGACCGATTTCCCCCAGGTCGCGTCGTGGATCGGTTTCAGTCCAAACTCCATCGTATACACGTTGTCCGTGTCCGTGGGGTCGCCAATCGACTCGATTTGCGCCGGGAAGTCGATTGTGAGCTTATGGTAGTAAGGCGTGGCGATCAGCCCGCCTGTGGCTTCAATTCTGAACCACTTGGTAGAGGATGCCCGCAAAGTGGCGATCAACCCCAGCCCGGCGGTATCCGTGGCCAGCACGATTTTTCCACTCGCGTTCGGTTCGCCTTCCACGGCCACAGCGTCCTGTCCCACTGGCCACGCCAGCCCAAATTTATCGGTCAGGCTCCACTGCATCGAGAACGAATTGGTTAGCGCGGTAGCGCCAGACAAAGCGGCCTGCGTGTCTTCCATGTAGAACTTCAGCATCGTTGGCAATATCGGGACTGGTGCAAGCGCGGTAGGCGTGGCAGTCAGGGTGATGCCTGTTTCCAGCTGTTCACCCACTCCGTTACCGCTCACCTTGATTTCATTCCGTCCAAAGTCAAAGGTCAGCCCGCTCACGCGCGCCCCGGCCACCCGCCAGGCTCTGTCCGCGTCGCCCTGCTCAACGGTGAAAGTCTTGCCAACATCCGCGGCGCTCGTGTTCGAAACGAACGTCCATTTGTAAGCAGCTGTCGCCCCTTGCTGAGCCGGCGCAGCATAGTGCATCAGACCCGAAAGCAGGTAAACGATTTCGTTGAACGTTGGCTGCCCTTCGATGTTGATGGAAGTCCACTCTTTGTTGAGCGAGACAAAACTGGCGTATTTATTGCCCATTGCCCGGAATGGGCTCGTTTCCGTTTGTGGGCTCGGCTTCAGTGAGACGGAAAGCAGCTTCTTGTTGGCCGCCACAGGCGTGCCAGGCGTGCTCTCCACACCCACTTGAATGCCTTGATAAACTGTTGCTGGTAAGGTCATAATAGTTTCACTCCTAACTCGTATAAACTCGGAAGTCCAAGACTACCGATTTGTACATGTTCCCCGCGTCGTCTGTTTCCGACCGCGTGAACTCCGCTTCCAGCACGCTGCTCACCACGTTACTGCCGCGCGTCTTATGCAGCAGGGTACGCAGTCTTGCCGCGATGCTGTTTACTGTCGTATACGTTTTTCCATCATCATACGCGCTGATTTGCCAGCGCTCGCCGTCCATCAAAATATCCGCGAACGCGTTCTTCACAGGCACCGCGTCGATCTGCGTGAACGTGACGAACGGGAAGGTCGCCGCTTCCGGCGCCTGGTCCCGATACACCCGCGTGCCGATCAGCGCGCTCAGCGTTGCGTCCGTCGTCAATGTCGAGTAGATCCAGCTCGCTGCGTTGCTCATAAGTGCGCCGCCAGTGCTTCCATTGCCGCGATGAACCTCGGCTCGTTGATGTCAGCCGCCGGCCGCATATACGCCCTCGGCGCCATCTTGTACGTCCCGAATTCCACGTAACCCGCGTAATCCTTGTGTGGTTCGATGGTTGCCCGCGTCCCGTCAATCTCCGCTTTGATGCTGGCTCGCAGCGCGCCGGTATCCACCGGGCAAAGCGCTTTCGCGTCCGCTTCAATATCCAGCGCGGCCTTTGCCACCACCGCCCGCACAGCGCCCGGAAAGCGCGCCGCGATATCCGGAATGCGGTTGTAGCGGATAGTGGTGCGATAACTCACGTTGATCACTGCGGCGGATCCTTTTTCACGCGTGGCTTTGGCGCAGGCTTCCCGTTTTTCACTTCATGCAGAATTTCCTTCGCCTGCGCATCGTGCAGGTGGAAGTTCTCGTAGAAATGCTGCGAATCCGCCCTCATCTCTTTCACCTCAGCCACCAGCCCCTGAGTAACCTGCGTAAGGTCGGATAACCCCTGGTTGACTTCTCTCATGCAGGCGTTGTTCTCGTTGCGCTGTTCCTTGCTGAACACGCGCCATTGTTCCTCGATTTGAGCAATGAAATTTTGCCACTTCTCGTTTTGCCGAGAGAACCAGGCCAGCAGCCACAGCACCATCACGATGAACAGGCAAACAAAGACAGCCTGAATCCAGGCTTCGGTCGGAAATAATTCCGCGCCGCTCATGGTCTACCCCAGCGGTTTCGTTGCAGCTGATTTAATTGCGTCATATACTTTGCTCGCCACAAGGCCCAGCGCCAATCCAAAGATGCAGGCGCCGAACCAACCGGCAAAGCCAATTGGGACCGCGATGCTGATCTGGTACAGGATGCCCAGCGCCAGCCCGATGCCGAAGCTGGCCGCCGTCAATGCCTTCCCGCCCAATCCGAACGCCTTCACCAGTTCCACCAGTCCCATGACTACAAAGATCAAGGGAACGCCGTTCACAATCTGGTCAAAACTCATATCAAACCTCCGTCACTATCACGCGCAATGCTGTCGCGCAGCTCTTGTTCTTGTTCGTCCAGTGAACGCGGTAGTTCACACCGCTTATCTGTATCTGGTCGCTGTCCTCTATCGCTGTACCAAAGGGCAGCGTGATCACGTTCACCTTCCCAACTTTGATGGTCGCTGCCACCTGCTTTTCAACGTCACCCTTTGGTTCACCCAGCCGCGCGTTCACGGTCGCGTAGGTCGTCCAGGCTTCAGATTGCCCGTCCGCGCCGTTCGTCACCGTCAGCCGCTGAATGTAGGCCGTCTCCGGCAGCAGCTTGTTTTGCTCTGCTCGAATCTTCGCCAGATCAGTAGATGTCATACCGCACCTGCTGCGATATAATGATGCGCTGTTGCCTTCTATACTGAGCAGCCAGATCTTTCAGAGCCTGCTGTTTCTGATTGCGTTTTAGGGACGCCCCGTCAGCATCAACATCGAACTCCAATGCCACCTTTCCAGCCCACATTTCCAGCAAATCAGCAGCCGCGCCGTAGGGATCATACACATTCCCGCTCGCAAGTACAGTCGGTTGGTGAGCCGCAAACGACCATCGCCCGTGCAGCGCGTCGGAACTGGCCGGCGTCAGCCGAGTATAAGCACCGTCACACAGCACAGCATCGCCTTCCCAGTATTGTTCTGCGCTGTACCAGTCGCGATACTCAGTACTACCGCCGATGACTGTGTTCAGTGGTTTCAGCGGCAGGTACCGGAACTCCCAGCGGTGTACATCCAGTGACCGTTCAATCTGATCGTCACTGAACGTCTGCTCGGCTCCGGCGGGGTCGCCGATCAGGTCTCTCACCAGGCTTATCAGCTGCGCCATGCTCGTCCGCGCCATCGCTCACCTCCGGGAATTCCAGTCCTTGCACCTCGTACCAGCGCTGAATCTCTTCCGCAGTAGCCATGCGAAAACCGCGTTTCAAATGATCCTGCAGCCATTCATCCGGGATGCTGTGCACTGCTCCGTGCGGGTTGACAACAATTTGCGCCATTTTTCACCTCGCAATTGGTCGGAGCGGTGAGCAAAGGAGTAACTCTGCCGCTCCGACCGTACCGATAAACAACTAACTCAGCACCACGACACCGGCAGCATCGCGGAGTTCGGCAACGCCGTAGAGCACGTCGAAAGCGACCCGAACGCCTCGGTTGTCCATGTCGTACTGATACAGCACCCGAATCGACAGACCGATCTCAGGGTCGTTGATCTGAGTGGACAGCACACCAGCGCCGGCAGGAATCGGCTTGAATGGTCTAGAGGCAAGGATAAACGCCTCTTTGTGGTAAGCCAGGTTCTTCGTGGAATTCGGAGTACCGCTCACGACCGGCACCAACTGGCTCATATGCGTTTCAAAGCCGTACAGCATTCCGAGTTCCCCACGCTTAACAGCGTCAGGAGCTGCATTGGCGAAAAACGCGGCAAGGTTGGAGTCACCAAGCAGTGCAACGTGATCTTTCGAAGAAATTACCAAATAGCGATCTGTAGTAGGTACCTTCGCGTCGTTGAGCGCTTTCACCGCCGCGCGGATCGTTGCAGCCGTCAGATCTGTGCCGCTCGTCCCAACGCTGGTCGAAAGCCCGGAGTACAGGGCGAACAGATCGCTTTCAATCGCCGTAGCAATCGCGACCGCCGCGGGCTTAGTGTAACGCTGGAGCAAGTCCTGGTTGGACTGCGCTGCGGCAAAATCCTCAACCAGGAAGTCCACCGTCTTGAACTTGTTCAGCGCTACGCTAACCTTCATCCCACCGCTGGGAGCCTGCGGAGAGATTGCAGTTCCATCCGCCTTGTCCTGCGCGGTGAACGTGCCAGGATAGGTGATGTTGATCACATCCCCTGGGTTTTGGGGAGTGTCGAAATCAGTATCCCGCGCAACGGTGCGCGCAAGAATAAGGTCGGGTTTCAGGATCGACAGCACATCCTGCGCCCAGATCTCAGGAACAAAACCAATCGTGTCCATCGAGGACTTCGTGATAGTAGCCATAGTTACACCTCATCAATCTTCTAGAATACGCCCCTCCCGCATGGCTTGCATAATCGCCTCACGGTTGGATGCAAAAAACTTTGGATCGCGTAACTGCGAACGCGTGAAGACCTGCTGACCGGAGACGCGTCCCTGGGCGGGGTTCATCGGTGATGCCACACTGGTGGCTCCCACGAGATAGGATTTCTTAGCCACCAAGTCTTTTAGCACCTTCTCCAAATTCACCGGCTTACCGTCTTCATCGAATTCGACCTGCTTCAGGTCGAGCAGCCGATAAGCCGCCTCTGGATCAACAACACCCAGCCGCGCCGCGTGCAATTTGACCTCGTATTCTAGCGTTCTCCCCTGAAGAAGCTGCTGGTATTCGGTCTCTTTGCGCTCCAGCTCCGCAAGCCGCTTCTGCAGGCGCTCCTGCTCGGTCATCTTGGCTTCTTCCTCTGCCTTGACCTTGCCCTCTAACTCCCGCAGTCGCTTGCGATATTCAGCCGCTTCCGCGCGCAGTTTGCGCACATACTCAGTATCGAAACGTTCTTCCTCCGCCGCCTGGGCTTCGGACTGTGCAACCTCCTGGGTTGCGCCTTCGGTGACCACCTGGGTCTTGGTTTCGTCAGACATTTTTCTTATTCTCCAAAAGTTGGTCTAAAACAAAGTAGAAATCTTTTGCATCACACCCGGGAGCGAGTCTTCCTGTGGCTCTGTAGTGTAGACAAATGTATTCACTGAACAAAGCCGCGCGCTCTTTTCCGGTTTCGAGCACTTTCTCAACGAGAGAAACGATGACCCGCTCAGAATGTGGTTTTCCGTTCATTCAGCCAACCTCTTGATAGATTCTGGAGGCTCTTCCTCCAGTTCTCGGTACAGACGCAGCAATGCCCGCGCAGCCTTACGCTTTTCCTCTGGTGACGCTTTTACCCCACCCCGCGCACCGGCAAGCGCCGCCGCTGCCGCATGTATGCCATTTCTGTTCAAGGTTCCATCCGGTTCCCGCACCGGCAACTTTGCCTGCGCCTTTGCCGAGTATTCGCTCTTTGGCGGCTTGATCAGGCACACTTCGTACCACTGCTCATCGCTGTAATCGCTTTCGCTAAATCGTGACCAGGGCTTTTCACTAATTGACATTGCAACCTCGCTGAGCCAATTTAATTATAACGCAAATCTTGTCAATCCAGTGAACTACCACCCGCTTCAGCGGGGTGGTTTTCTGTACCCAATAATTGTGCCAGGCTCTTCTCGTACCGGTGCGTTCCCCACTCCTTTGAGCGCTTACGGCCCACGACATCAGCAAGAGTAAATTTTCCATCTTTCCACGCTGCGTACTTGGCCGGCCCCAAAATTTTGATTTGCTGCTCAACCGGTAAACCTTCGAAAATATCTGCCCCCATTGGAAAATTAATACTTGTCTCTGAAATACCAGACAAATCAACCCCATACATTTGTCCAATCTCAGACCAGGTCTTGGTTTTCGGTACCATTGCACAACGACCATTGGGATGATCATCGAGTATCTCGTCTATCCGGTGTACCGTACCATGCATCGCCCAACACGCGGCACACGTCCTGGTACCCAATGCGCAGTACCACACCCAACCCGCCACAATATCGCTGTTCGCCTGGTAACTGGCACGTGTAGCTTCCCGGTGCGCCCGCAGCGTCTCAGTCCTCGCAATCGTCAACGCCCTGCTCAGTGTTGTACCAAGCGCGCGCCGCATCTCCCGCGCTACCTGGCGCGGATTTTTCCCCAGCAGCATCCCCCGCACCAGCGCATCTTCTGCCGCCTGCGCGCCATTGCCCGAGATACTCAGTAACAGCCGATGCAACGGACTGTCCGCCTGCGTCATCCCCAGCAGAGTCTCAACCGCATACCGGTCGATCCGGTTCCAGTCAATCGTCAGTCCAGGCGGCGGATTGCCCAAAGCGCGCCGGGTCAACTCTTCCGCACGCCGTTCCGCTGCCTCAATAGCGTCACGCTGCTGTTCGCGCACCTGGTTCTCAGCATACTGGGCAAACGCCAGCAGTTCCCGTTCCACCTGATCCCGAAAAGCCCGCGCCCGATTGAACTGGTAAATCCAGCCAGGCCCCGGCTTCTCTCCGCGCGCTTTCGTCGCCTCATACTCAGTATGCAGGCGCTCCAGCTCTGCTTTAATCCGCTTCCACGCCTCGCCGTAAACGCGCACCAGTTCACTCGCCGCCCGCCGCTCATTACTGAGTAACTCACGGCGGAAGCGCTCGATGGCATCGAAAATTTCACCCTCTGGCATCACTGACCTCGGTCAAACGCCGTCAGCAACTGCTCTCCTAAATCCGTGCTGGCTGCCTCACGCTTCTGCCGCTCCAGATCTGGATCGTAACCCAGCCGCTGCAGTAGCGTATCTTGCGACACACCCAGCTGCATGTCAATCAGCGCCGCCTGGCGCTCTTGCATCGCGTCCTGCGGCAGTATCTCCTGCCAGTGCAATGCGGTGCGTAAATCATCACTAAAGCCGCCAATGGACAGCAGCCGGCGGTTCAATTCGACTAACATATCCCCGTAAAGCAGTCGCTTGGTATTGGTTTTCTCCAGCAGCGGCTGGTACAAAATTTGCAGCGCCACCCCAGACAGCGACCCCGCGCGGTCGAGGTTGCCCGTCGCCACCTCAGGCACACGGCTGACCTCATGGAGCGCCTGGCGCAGCATGTCGAGATACCGCAAACTGGATGCCAGGTCGCTTTGCATCTCCAGATTGCGCAACTCGGCGTTCTCCCCCGGCAGGATGATCGTCTCGTCCACTCCGATGCGCAAATCCCTCGCCGTGAACCCCCGTCCCCAGGTCTTGGGATGTGCGTGGAAACGGATAATCCGCGCCGTATTGCTGGCGATGAAATTGATCGCCCGGATGATCTCGATAACGTCATCCTCAAGGTCGCTCTGTCCCCAAAATTCGCCTGGGGCCGGCAGGTTCTGGCAGTCCACAATCGGAGAAAACTCATACGGCCAAATTGCCTCATTGACCGTTGACCAGGTCAACCGCTCCAGGTCTCCAACCTGGTCGACAATCCGCCAGCGCAATCCGTTACGTTCAATGACTTGACGAATACCAATGGGCTTTTTCGTCTTCGGGTCTTTGCTGGTGTATGAAATTTGATAACTCAGTATCTGCTGGGCATCATCTGGAGCAAGGCTGATGGTCACCGTCTCCGGGTCAATCACGACCAGCCGCGGATACGGCTCGCCGGACACGATCTTGACAAACACGTGCCCAGTCACGCCTCCAACCAGCGCCGCATTCTGCAGCAGGCTCATCTTGCGGTTGGCAGACCACACCGCATCCAGCCACTGCTCCGCGTCGGTCTCCTCGACCTCGTCAATCTCAAAACCAATATCCCGGCCAAAGAGAAACGACACACCCTTGTCAACGACCATGCGCGCGTAATTGATGCGCACGTTGTCATCTATTTGTCCCGGTCGCACCTTGAGCACCAGTGGGAGTTTGCCGTAATACGCCTCCCAACGTTTCCTCATTACTTCAACCCTAGATTGCTCATCACGTCCAAGTACATCTAAAAGGCTTGAGTAGATTGCATTCGGTAACATGTTCTATCTCCAAATACTCTCACCGTACTCAACACGATCTGGAACGGCAAGAGAATTAAATGCACCCGCGGTAGCATCTACCTGATCATCGTGCTCTGAGGCTGGAAAAGCGCAAATCTCATCCAGCCAGGCTCGATTCCATTCCCCTCGAACTAACTTCACCTTTCCCTGTTCGGCTCGCGCCAAAAACGCATTGGCGCGTGTAACTTTATCCTTATGCAACACCACGCCGCGGAACGCCGCCCCACTCAGTGCCGGTTCCGCCTGGAGCAGATCAAGCATCCCCCGTTGCGTTCCAACCGCCTCGACAAACTGAGTACACGAGAGACCATCCGCTCTCGCGGTATTCCCGATGACGCGGATTAAAGCCGGCCATTCCCAGCGCCCACGCACGCAATCTAACACATAAACAGTGCCGTCTTTATCCATACCCACTTTCACACCAGCCGAGTAGTCCGCCAGTGTTTTGGTGCTCGCTGCCAAATCCCAATAGCGCGCCACTCTCTCCATAGCCGGCTCGCCATCCACAATTTCAAAGAATTCCCTGCGGAACAGTGCCCCCTCTAACTGGACAAATTCCGCGTCGTATTCTTGGCGATAAACCAGCGCAGGTAACTGCTTGCGCGCCGACTCTAGTTCTTCCGCATTTAGAAACGGATTTGCGGAAGACGGCAGCTGCCATGACTGCCATGCCGAATCGCTGTCTGCCATTCGAAAGAGATCATAGAAGTAGTTGTATCCTGCCGGTGTAGAAATAAAAACTGCTTTTCCCATCCGATCTGTCAATGCCGGTCGCAATTCGGTTTCCCAAATATCCTTCAAATTCTTGATATGAGCAGCTTCATCCACAACAACAAGCGATAGTCCTTCGCCGCGCAACCCGCCCTCACTGTCGGCCGAATTAATGCTGATCCAGCCTTTAGATGCCGTTGTAAGCCGCCGCTCACCCCGCTTGATGGTAACCAGCCCGGATAGCGATAGACTGAGTTCCTCAAACAGACGCCAGCCGATCATGGCTTTGTCGAATGACGGCGCAACCCACATTACCGATCCGCCACGCAAGGCTTCTTCTAGCGCAAGTAGCACCGCCAGCCGCGTCTTGCCAAAACGACGCCCACAGCAAACTACACGAAAACGTGCTGGGCTAAACGCTATCTCCGCTTGTCTCTCGTGAAGCGCCGGCAGCCGTACGCTGATCGGCATCGACACCCCTCCATTCTACGTCAATTTTGATTGGCTGCCCGCCGGTTGTCAAATCAACGTTGTCGCCAAACTTTGCCCGCCGGGTTCGCGCCAGCCACCACTTCGCACTGTTCTCAT
>ENA-UOYA01002409-UOYA01002409.1-activated-sludge-metagenome-genome-assembly--contig:-NODE-2409-length-18055-cov-10.921611_pt1 | contig 18055 bp, 17 predicted proteins | sample MGYA00238163_ERZ764804 | MGnify/ENA primary metagenome ERZ764804 (study PRJEB28919, sample SAMN05720223) | activated sludge metagenome | isolation source: Anaerobic digester | place: Hong Kong... | reverse complement strand
AGCTCTACTACCGGCTGACAAAGCTTTTGCTGCCCGTAATGCGGCTCTTTCCGTTTAAGATGTACCATAAAATATTCGATATGTGCGCCATGATGTTTTACAAGAGCAAGAAATCAAGGTACCTCATAGACAGCCTGGGCCAGCATATCCATTACGGCAGGTTCCCTAAGGAATGGCTGGAAACGGTTACGTACACAAAGTTCGACGGCGTAACGGCGCCCATACCGACGGGCTATGACGAGTACCTAAGCTTTTTCTACGGCAAGGATTATAAAAACAGCCCGCCGCTTTCATACAGGGCGGCCACCCATAAGCTCTCGCGCATCGACCTCGGCGAATACCTGCTTAGTAGCGACGGCTCGGCAGCGTTCAGGGACGCGGACATAAGAGGCGAGCTTTTTGAACGAGATAAGGCCGGCAAAGCTTGATTTTGCTTTTCAAAAAAGCATATACGAAAGGTGGGACGCGGGCATATATCACCTTTTTCTACCCCGCCCGCGTGCGGTATGAAAAGCGTGGTATGCCCGGCACAATGAATTATCTGGGTATTTTAGCAAGCGGCAACGGCACCCGTATGGGCATAAAGCTTCCCAAGCAATACCTCATGGTGGGCGACTGTCCCGTTGTCATAAGGGTTGTCAGGACCTTCCTGCGCGCAAAGGACGGCTACAGGGTGGTCATCGCCGTCAGTCCCGACTGGAAGGATTACCTTAAAGACCTCCTTGTGGAATACGGCGCCGACCTCGGCCGGATAATCCTCACGGAAGGCGGCGCCACCCGCTTTCTGTCGATGGCGCGGATAGTCGAGGCCTGCGCAGCCGACCTCGGCGAGAGCCTCTCCGACGACGATATGCTCCTGGTCCACGACTGCGCGAGGCTCTTCGTCTCCCAGCGCATAATAAACGATAATTTCGCCATGGCTCGCGAATTCGATATGGTGACGACGTCCATCCCCACAACAGACACGGTGCTCATCGCCCGCAACGGCAGAGAGAGCGACCTTGTGCCCGACCGCAGCACCGTATTCCTCGACCAGGGGCCGCAGACCTTCAGGATAAAGCAGTTTTTGAGTATTTACGAGAAGCTTACACAGGAGCAGATGGCAAGCTATATCGAGGCGGGCAGGATGTACCTTGAGCACGGGCTTAGTGTCGGCATTGTTAAGGGTGAGCAGACCAACTTCAAGATAACCACGGAATTCGACCTTTTGCTGGCGAGGACAATGCTCGAGCAAGACCTTGTCCGTTAGCGCGTACCGGTAAACGAAAGGATGCTAAAACATGGCCAGAAAATGCGTAGCCGTAGGCGATGTGTTCATCACCCCCGACATGATGAAAAAAGGCATAGAGGGCTTTGAAGGCTTAAAGCTCTGCTGCCAGTACTTTTATTTCGGCACCGATAACAGGCACGAGATGCGCAATGTGGTGAAGATTATAGAAACGGGCGGCCTCAACACACTGCCGCTTCCGGAAGGGCTTGAAAAAGCCGTCGCCGACGCCGAGGTAATCATGGTACACCTGTGCCCCGTCACGGAAAAGCTCCTTTCCAAGGCGAAAAAGCTAAAGCTCATACTCTGCAACCGCGGCGGGCACGAGAACATCGACATCGCGGCGGCGACAAGGCGAAAGGTCGCCGTCGTGCTGAACCCCATACATAACGCCAACGCCGTCGCGGAATTCACCGTCGGGCTTATACTAAACGAGGTCCGCAACATCACCCGCTCGGCCATCGCTTTGCAGAACGGGCAATGGCGCGAAAAATATCCTAATTCCGCCGCTATACGCGAGCTTAAAGATATGACGATCGGCATCATCGGCTTCGGGGCCGTGGGCAAGATGCTTTACGACAAGCTCGTCGCCTTCAACTGCAGGTTCCTCCTCAACGACCTGTTTGAAAACCACGCGCTCATCAACAAGAACATCGCCGAGTTCGTCCCGCTTGAAAGGCTGCTTAAGGAGTCCGACATAGTGACGCTCCACGCCCGCATGAGCAAAAAAAGCATCCTTCTGGGGCAGCGGGAATTTAGCATGATGAAGCCGACCGCGTACTTTATCAACACCGCCCGTTCCTACATGGTGGACACCGCCGCGTTGGCCGACGCCCTTCGCAGCGGAAGGATTACGGGCGCCGCCGTCGACGTGTACGACAAGGAGCCTATAGAGCCCGACCACCCGCTTTTAGGGCTTGACAACGTCACCCTCACCAACCACCGCGGCGGCGACACCATCAATTCCTATTCCGACAGCCCCGCCATGATGATGGTCGAGGCGCTCAACTTTTTCAACGGGGATATCCCCCGTTACTGGATAAACCGTTAGAGATAGCCTGCGGGCGGCCTTACAGCCGCCCGCAATTTGATGATAAACCTATAACGTTCTTTTAGGGCGGCTCGGACGAGCCGCCCTTTCTGACTTCCGACCTCCGACCTCTGACCTCTATTACGAAAGCCTTGTCTTGAAATCCTCGTACCCGAAGCGGCGCACCAGCTTGGGCCGCCTGTCGGCGCCCACGGCGTAGATGGACGGCAGCGCCATGCCGTTGAAGGTGTTGGTCTTCACCATGGTATAATGAGCCATGTCGAGAAACACCAGCCGGTCGCCTGCCTTAAGCGGCTTTTCAAACGAATAATCGCCAACGATATCCCCGGCAAGGCAGGTCGGCCCTCCGAGGCGGTAGGTGTACGCCTTCTCTCCCGGCCTGCCGGCGCCCGCGAGCCCCGGCCGGTACGGCATCTCTATCACGTCGGGCATATGGCACGCGGCCGACGCGTCCAGCACCGCTATTTCCATGTCGTTTTTCACGATGTCGGCGACGGTTGTCACAAGATACCCTGCGTCGAGGGCTACGGCCTCCCCCGGCTCAAGGTAAACCTCGGCGCCGTACCTCTCGCGGAAGGCGCGGACGGTGTTTATAAGCAGCTCCGTGTCGTAATCGGCTCTGGTGATATGATGCCCGCCGCCGAAGTTGACCCATTTTAAGCCGTGAAGAAAGTCCCCGAAGCGCTCCTCCACCGCGCCGAGCGTTTTGACGAGGGCGTCGGCGTTCTGCTCGCAAAGGGTGTGAAAATGCAGCCCCTCTATGCCGTCCGGAAGCCTTTTGGGAAAGTTCGCCCGCACCACGCCCAGCCTGGAGGCCGGCGCGCACGGGTCGTAAATGGCGTGGCTTTGGGTGGAGCATTCGGGGTTTATGCGTATGCCGAGGCTGGCGCCGCTTTCTCTCGCCTTTCTTTCGAACCGTTCCCACTGGGAGAAGGAGTTAAACACGATATGGTCGCAGATGCGCGCTATCTCGCCGAATTCCTCCTCGCGGTAGGCGGGCGAGAACACATGGTTCTCCTTTCCCATGGCCTCGAAGCCGAGGCGCGCCTCAAACAGGCCGCTCGCCGCGGTGCCGTGGAGGTAACGCCCGATCAATGGGTAAAAATAATACATGGAAAAGGCTTTTTGCGCCAGCAGTATACGGCATCCGGCGTCCTTTGAAACGGCCCGGAGAATCTCCAGATTCTTTATGAGGCGCGCCTCGTCCACCACGTAACAGGGCGTCTGCAGGCCGCTTATGTCAAAGCCGACTTGCGATTTCACGTCAGTCCACCAGAGCGGGACTAAAGCTCTCTTGCCAGGGCAGGCCCCATTTGTTAAGCGCGTCCATGAACGGGTCGGGATCAAACTGCTCCACATTGAAAACGCCGGGCCTGCGCCACACGCCCGTCATCACCAGCATGGCCCCTATCATGGCGGGCACTCCGGTAGTGTAGGATATGGCCTGCGAGCCCACCTCGCGGTAGCACTCCTGATGGTCGCACACGTTGTAAAGGTAATAGTTGCGCGGCTTGCCGTCCTTTACGCCCGTAAATATACAGCCGATATTGGTCTTGCCCTTTGTGCGCGGGCCCAGTGTGGCCGGGTCGGGCAGCACAGCCTTCAAAAACTGCAGCGGCACGATGGGCCTGCCCTCGTACATGATGGGCTCGATGGAGGTCATGCCCACGTTCTCAAGGCATTTTAAATGGGTCAGGTAGCTCTGCTCGAAGGTCATGAAAAACCTGATGCGCTTTACGCCGCGTATATTGAGCGCCAGCGACTCAATCTCCTCGTGGTACAAAAGGTACATATCCATTTTCCCTATCTCCGGGAAATCGTAAACGCGCTTTATCTCCATGGGCTCGGTCTCCACCCAGCGGCCGTTCTCCCAGTAGCGGCCCTTGGCAGTCACCTCGCGGATGTTGATTTCGGGGTTGAAGTTGGTGGCGAACGGGTAGCCGTGGTCGCCGGCGTTGGCGTCCAGGATGTCTATGGTGTGTATCTCGTCGAAATGATGCTTTTGGGCGTAAGCCGAAAACACGCCGGTGACGCCGGGGTCGAAGCCGCATCCCAAAAGCGCCGTCAGCCCGGCCTTCTCAAACCGCTCGCGGTAGGCCCACTGCCAGCCGTATTCAAATTTGGCCGTATCGCGCGGCTCGTAGTTGGCCGTGTCGATATAATGCGCCCCTGCCTTAAGGCACGCCTCCATGACCGACAGGTCCTGGTAAGGCAGAGCGAGGTTTAATACCGCCTCCGGCCCGTAATCCGCGATAAGCGCGGCGAGGGCGTCGGTGTCGTCGGCGTCTATTTGCGCGGTGGTTATAGCGACGCCCCGCCCCGACAGCTTGTCTTTGAGCGCATCGCACTTTGATTTGGTGCGGCTCGCTATCATGATCTCGTCAAAAACAGCGCTGTTCTGGCAGCATTTGTGGACAGCTACGCTGGCCACGCCGCCGCAACCGATTATCATAATCCTTCCCATAATTTTATACCTTCCTTTCCGGCGCCGTGCGCACCGATAAAAGCAGCTCCCGCAGTATTTTGCAGGCGGCCGCGGTCGAAACGCCGCTCTGGTCGTATACCGGGCAGAGCTCGGTCATGTCCAGACCGACGACCGACAGGCTCCCGATGGACTCAACGGCCCGCATAAGCTCGCAAAACCTTATGCCGCCTGCCTCCGGCGTGCCGGTGCCGGGAAACTCCGACGGGTCCAGCACATCAAGGTCGAGGGTGACATATACCGGCTTGCCGGCAAGGCTCTTTACGCATTCGTCAAGCCCGTCAAGCCCGAAGGGATGCAGGTCGGTGTGCTTTTTTGCGAACAAAAACTCGCTTTTATCGCCCGAGCGTATGCCGAATTGGTGGACCCTGCCGTCGCCCGTAACCTCCCACGCCCTGCGCATGACCGTCGCGTGGGATAGCTTCTGCCCTAAATAATCGTCGCGCAGGTCGGCGTGGGCATCCAGCTGTAAAATGTGCAGCCCGGGGTACCACCGCGCCGCGGCGCGTATGGCCCCCAGCGAGACCAGGTGCTCCCCTCCGATGAGGACCGGCACCTTGCCCTCGGCAAGTATGTCCGACGCAAAAAGCTCTATCTGCGAAACAGCCGCGTCGGCATCGCCTATGCAAAGCTCTAAGTCGCCCGCGTCGTGGGCCAAAATATCCGCAAGGTCGCGGTCCTGATAAGGGCTGTAGGTCTCTATGCCGAAGGATTCGGCGCGGACGGCGCGGCAGCCGAAGCGCGCTCCCGGCCTGTAGGAGGCCGTGGAGTCGAACGGCGCGCCGAACAGCACGAAATCGGCATGCTGGCGCGGCGTGTCGCATGCTATGAACTTGTCACCGCTTACGTTCGGCATCCTTAAGCAGCTCCTCCACATAGTTTGGCAGGGCGAAGGCCCCGGCATGCAGCCGAGTGTTGTAATACCGCGTTTTTATGCCTAAAGCATTCCATTCCTCCGCCCTAAGGTCGCGAACCGGATGCAGGCTGTTGGAGGCGAAGCCGAACAACCAATGCCCCGACGAATAGGTGGGGATGTGTGCCTGGTACAGCTTGCTGATGTCAAAGGATTCCACGATGCGCTTGTGGGCGCGCTGCACCGCGGCGGCGTCATCGGCGTAGAACGGGCTTTCGTGCTGGTTGACGAGTATGCCTCCGGAGCGCAGCGCCTTGCAGCAGTTGCCGTAAAACTCCTTGGCGAAAAGCCCCTCTCCCGGGCCGAACGGGTCGGTGGAATCGACGATAATCACGTCGTACTCGTCCACGCGGCTGCGGACGAATTTGACCCCGTCCTCGTAATGCAGGTTCACACGCGGATCGTCGAATGCGCACGCGACCGACGGCAGATGCCGGCGGCAGACCTCCACGACCATCCTGTCGATCTCCACAAGGTCGATATGCGCGACACACGCATAGCGGCACAGCTCCCGCAGCGTCCCGCCGTCGCCCGCGCCTATGACCAGCACCCGCTCGGCGCACGGGTGCACCGCCATGGGGACATGGACGATCATCTCGTGGTAGATGAACTCGTCCTTTTCGGTCAGCATCATATAGCCGTCGAGGGTCAGAAACCTGCCGAACTCCGGTGACTCGAACACGTCTATGCGCTGGAATTCGCTTCGGACGCTCTCGAGCTGTCTCTCCACCCGGATGGAGAACTTGACGTTGGGCGTATGTCTTTCGAAAAACCAAAGCTCCATACCCGTCACCTCACTTTAATACTTGTATGGTTTCGATGTCCGGATCCTCGGCGCCCGTCAAAAGACAGCCGCGCTCTTTGGCGTACTCTATATGCTCTATGATCTCCGGCGTTACGCGCTCGCCGGGGGCTAAGATGGGTATTCCCGGCGGGTAGCTCATCACAAACTCGCCGCATACCCGTCCGACGCTTTCGGAAAGCGGCACCGGCTGCTTCTCGGCGTAAAAAGCGGCCTGAGGCGCGGTCACCACCACAGGCGGCACATATTCCTGCGTGAGCATGCCCGCCTTGTCCTTTTTGTAGCGCCTGCGTATCTCGGCCAAGGCGCTCACCAGCCGTTCGAGGTCGCGGAGCCTGTCCCCCGCCGAGAGATACGCCAAAATATTGGCGAGGTCGCCAAACTCTATCTGTATGTCGTATTCGTCGCGCAGAAGGTCGTAAACCTCTATACCGGCAAGTCCCATATCGAGCGTGTGGACGGAAAGCTTGGTGGCGTCGAAATCGAAAAACGCGTCGCCGTCCGTAAGCTCGCCGGCGAAGGCGTAATAATCGCCTATGCGGTTGATTTCCTCCCGCGCGTACTGCGCCATCTGCACGACGTGCTCGAATATATCCGCGCCGTTTAAGGCGAGGCTTTTGCGCGACACGTCGAGGCTGGCTAGCAAAAGGTAAGACCCGCTCGTGGTCTGTGTAAGGTTTATTATCTGGCGGATACGATGGACATTTACGCTGTCCTTTGCGAGCAAAAAAGAGCTCTGCGTCAGCGAGCCGCCCGATTTGTGCATGCTCACCGCCGCAAGGTCGGCGCCCGCTGCCATGGCAGAGACGGGCAGTCCCCGCCCGAAATACAGGTGGGTGCCGTGGGCCTCGTCGACCAAGACGAGCATGCCGTGCCTGTGGGCCAAGTCGGTTACGGCCGCAAGGTTGGAGCACACGCCGTAATAGGTCGGGTTGTTTAAAAGCACGGCCTTGGCGTCCGGATTTTGCAGTATGGCGGCCTCGACGTCCGCCATCGCCATCCCGAGCGATATGCCGAGTTTTTGGTGTATGCGCGGGTTGACGTAGACGGGTACGGCCCCGCACAGCACCAGCGCGTTGATGACGCTGCGGTGCACGTTGCGCGGCATGATGATTTTATCGCCGGTCTTACAGGCCGACAGTATCATGGCCTGGACCGCGGAAGTGGTCCCGCCCACCATAAAGAAAGCGTGGCCCGCGCCGAAGGCGTCGGCCGCCAGTCTCTCGGCCTCGAGGATGACCGACACGGGATGGCAGAGGTTGTCCAAAGGCTTCATGGCGTTTACGTCTATCGCCATGCACTGTTCGCCCAGAAGCTCGCACAGCTCGGGATTGCCCCTGCCCCTTTTGTGGCCAGGCACGTCGAACGGTACGACGCGCGCCCGCTTAAACTGCAAAAGCGCTTCCATAATGGGAGCGCGCGACTGGGCGTCCCGGTTCATCCGTCGCTCTCCTTCGGGTATACCCTGGTGCCGCTGAACACCTCGATCATCTCCCGGCGCAGGCCGTTTAGTATCTCCAGCCTCGTTTTGGGTGCAAGCTCGTAAACGTCGGTGTTGAAAAGGTAATTCTGCAGGTCGATTTCCTTAATGAGCATCTTTGTGTGGAACAGGTTGGACTGGTAGACGTTTATGTCGATGGCGTCGTATTTCTCCAGCGTCTTTTTGTCGATATAATCCTGTATGGAGGTGATTTCGTGGTCTATGAAAAGCTTCTCGCCATTTATATCGCGGGTAAAGCCCCTCACCCTGTAATCCATGGTGATGATGTCCGAATCGAAGCTGCCGATAAGGTAATCAAGGGTGCTTAGAGGCGTTATCTCCCCGCAGGTGGACACGTCGATATCCACGCGAAAGGTGGCGATGGACGTCTCCGGGTGGAATTCCGGGAAGGTATGCACGGTGACATGGCTCTTGTTGAGATGGGCCACGACGGCATCTCCCCCGGCCGGCATCATCTTATCCTCTTCGGCTATGAGGAAGGTGACGCTGGCACCCTGCGGGTCGTAATCCTGCTTGGAGATGTTGAGAACGCGCGCGCCTATCATCTCCGTCAGGTTGGTGAGAATGTTTGTCAGCCGTTCGGAGTTGTACTGCTCGTCGATATAAGCGATGTAGTCGCGCTGCGCTCGCTCGCCTTTAGCGTAGCATACATCGTAAATGTTGAAGCTTAGAGATTTCGTTAGATTGTTGAATCCGTACAGTTTGAGCTTTTCACCCATCGCCGTCAGTCCTTTCGAGAAATTAATAAGGCCCAGAGACCGCATGGTTATCCCAACGCAATCACTTGAGCCTTTTTCTCTAAATGTGTTTTATTAAAAAGCGGAATGGCCGCTTTGTTTATTCACCGTGCAGAGATTTCAGAGTCTATATAGCAAGAACTTACTTTTACTACTCTTATTGACCGTTTCACAAGTGTTGTGTATGGAATACACATGGTTATGAAGTAACCAACTTATAAAATTTGAGTCTTTAACTCAATCAATAGACGCGGCTTTCGCCGCAATCGGCAGTCGACCCGGCTGTCCGTATGGCCTTGATTTCCCGCTTAAGGCGGAAAATGGTCGTAATTCTTTGCCGCGGCCGACCCGGTATTTCGGCCGCCGTAGACCCTGCTTCTCCTTTCATGAAACATGATAAATAATACTACATTCGACACCCTTTGTCAAGCATAAAAACCCCAGTCTCAAGACAAAAAACAAAAAGGCTGTAAGACGGCGCGCAAAGGGCCGCCATCATTATATTAACCGCGCGCCGCGGGTTATGACAGCCGCCGCAATTCGCGGGGTGTTTATAGCCTGCCGGAATATCGAAAGGGCGGAGATTGCCGCCCTTTCATAATTTTCCGCTTTTGCCCTATACCTTTCGGGGCTTGTCGAACGCGGGGTTAAAGGCATAGAAGTTTTTCGCGTTCAGTCTGTCCTGCGCCAGTCTGAGTCCCTCTCCGAAACGCTGGAAATGCACGATCTCGCGAGCCCGCAAAAACTTTATGGGGTCCCTCACGTCAGGGTCGTCCGCGAACCTTAAGATATTGTCGTAAACGGTGCGCGCCTTCTGTTCAGCCGCCAGGTCCTCCGTGAGATCGGTTATGACGTCGCCCTTGACTGCGATATAGGCTGCCGTAAACGGCACGCCACTAGCGGCGACCGGATAGATGCCCACGGTATGGTCAACGAAGTAATCGGAAAAACCCTGTTTTTCTATCTCCTCTATGGTGAGGTCACGCGTTAGCTGGTGAACGATGGCAGCCACCATTTCCATATGGGCGAGCTCCTCGGTCCCTATGTCGGTCAATAAGCCTTTCAGTTCGGGGTACGGCATACTGTAACGCTGGCTAAGGTAACGCAAAGAAGCCGCGCCTTCCCCGTCCGGCCCGCCGTACTGGGTTATGATGATCTTTGCCAGTGCGGGGTTGGTTTTGGCTATCTTAACGGGATACTGCAGTTTTTTCTCATAGGTCCACATAAATCATAAGCCCCTTTCCGGCGAGTATTCCCATGGCCACGGATCGGCTATCCAGAGCCATCTGTTGTCCTTGGTCACATCTCTAGTGTTGAGCGGTCCGTATTTGCTCACATATTCCGCCGTGAGCTCGGCGTGCTTGGCTTTATTGGCTTCCAGCATGGCCATTGCCGTTTTGTCGTTGGGATGGCTGTCGAGGAAAAGATGAAGCTCCCACATGGCAAAGCCGTATTGGGATATCCTAAGAAGCAGCTTTTCTCTCTCACTCATGCGACATCATACCCCTTCCCGCCAAAAACGGCTTGTTCAGCTCAGGGTAAAGCGTGCCCTGTTTTAAGGCGACCTCCGGCTCATATACCGGGCTTGGCCTTAGCTGCATAGGCACATACGCCATAGCGAGAGGCGTCTGCGCGGGAAAGCCCTCACAGGCAAAAGCCTCTCCGGACCTGTCCGGTTCCGCCGGATAAAGCCTGCTGAATACATCGTCAGGTACCACTATAAATTTCTCCCTTCAAACGCTGCGTTTTTTATTTTCCACGCCTCCGGGACGCCGCCGCCCGGACGCCGCAGCATAAACGGTAACCGGTATTAACCGCTTTCTACACCATAATATGACGGGCGGTATGATGAGGTTACTGGCGCAAAGCCCATTACCGCATTTTAAGCGCCCGCTTTTATACGCAAAGTGCAGGGGACGGCAAGCGCGCCGCCCCCTGCAAACCCTGTCAGATATTTATTTTTCCCCTACTCCTCCGAACCTATGTCACAGCCCGAAAAGCGCCAGAAGTCTCTGCCAGAAGCCCTTTTTGGCGTTTTCCGCCGGCGGGGTCTTGTCGGGCTGCTGCTTTTCCACCGCCGCGGTGCTCATGACAAACTGCACTCCGGTGATGTTTGTATTTTTTGTACTGACAAAGGAGCCGACGCCCTTTTTATCGGCTTTAAACGGCGCGAGAAGATCGTCTATGCGCTCCCGCATCATGGGCTCTATCGAGCCTACGCCTTTGGAAAGCTGGCCGGCGCCGTCCGAAAGCCCTCCAAGGCCTTCGGTGAACCCGGACATGCCGACGCTTAGCGATACTGCGCCGTCCACAAGCTCGGAAAAACCCTCGCAAAGCCGTCTGTATCCGACCAAAAGCTCGTCGGTACCTGTGACCGATTCCGAGAATCCGCCGTGCAGTTCGCCACAATTCTGCACAATGAGCCCTATGGCATCCTTGAGTCCGGCAAGGCTTCCGACAAGCTCGCTTAGCATATCCGGCAGGCCATTAATCGCATCGTCGAGCTCCCCGTACCGCGCCTTTAAGGCGTTGGCGGCGGCGGCAAGACCGGGATTTGTAGCGGTGCCGTCTCCGCAAATGCCTGCGAGAAGCCCTCTTAAAAGCGCGTCGTTGGCCGAGATAAGCTGCGAAAGGGCCGTTAGCTGCTCTATCTGGGCGGCGTTTGCCACCGGGTCGGCCTGCAGCGCCTCTATCTGCGCGTTGAGGGAGGCTATGGCGGCCTCGTTGGACTGCCAAAGGCCCGCCGCTCCGGCGTCGTCAAGCCCTGCCTTAAGCCCCGTAAGCCCGCCGGCTATCGCGCCGATGGCCTGATACGCCGCCGCCGAGCCCTCGACAAGCTCCGTCAGGTCGGCCGCCGACGCGTCGAGGCTCTCAAGCCTTTCGTTAAGCTCGCTGAGTGCCTCGTATATCCCCTGCGAGCCTTCGAGAAGGGACGCGTTGCCCTCGCTGAGCGCGCCAAAGCCTTCAAGAAGCTCGTCCATGCCGTCGCGCATTGTCTTAAGGCCCTCCGAGAGGCTTTTTGCGCCCTCGCTGAGCGCTCCCGCGCCGTCGCTTGCCGTGCGCACGCCGCCCGCAAGCTCATCTGCGCCCTGCGTCAGCTTGTCAAAACCTCCGGCGAGCTCCTCCGCGTCAAACTCGATATCCAGAGCGAGCGGCACGCCGCTTATGCGTATGCCCGCCATCTTGAAATCCACCGCGTCCATGGATACGCTGTAGTCGGCGTCAAGACCCGGCAGCTTTATGAAGGATACGAGCTTGTTTTTGCCCGCGGTGGCTATCGCGGCGCCCTCTGCGCTTATGTCAAAGCAGCGCGACGCGTCGAGGGTTATCTCCGTCTGGAGCGCGTACTTTTCGGCAAACCTTTTTACGCTTTCGTCGGCGTTCGGGTTTTCCTTTATGGAGATTCGCACCTCCACTCGCCCGCTGGCGCCGGCTATGTCCTTTGCTGTCGTCTTTTTGCCGTCGAGATAGTAGCTCACGTCAAAGACCCATGGGAGGGTGATGCTGTCGAGGTTTCCTTGGTAGTAGAAGCGGCCCGCGGGCGCGTTGACGCTCACCCTGCCGTCGGCAAAGGAGAGCGAGTCCGTGGTGGTCAGGTTAACGACGGAGCTGTAACTGCCGTAATCGGTAAGCTCGCCCGGCTTCGACACCTCAAAGGCGTTTATCACATAGGCTTTGCCGGTGCTGCCGTCGGCGCCCAGCATGACGTAAATGATTTCCTCCTTGGAAACGCCGGCGGCGTTTTCAGGCACCTGCGCCGTATCCGGCGCGTCAGCTCCTTGCGCGCCGACTGGGGCTAAAACTAAAAGCATAAGCGCCAAAACGGCGGCTGCACATTTTCTTAGCTTGATCCGAGTCATCACAAATCCCCCCTGTTTTTGCCGAAAGGCCGCCATGTGGTGACCATAATAAGCCCGTCGAAAACCCAAAGAAGCGCCGGAAGCGCCAGCAGCACCATGCCCGCCGATATGACGGCGCCCCTGCCGAGGATGGCTCCGAACTGGCTGATGATGCCGTTAGAGGAGATGACGCTCAGCATCAGGCCGGCGACGGTGAGTATGAGGGCCGGCGTCAGTATGGAGCCCGCCGTACCCGACACCGTTTGCCGGAGCGCATCCTTCTTGCCGAGGGTCTTCCTGCTTCTCAAGTAATTCTGCGCAAACAGTATGCCGTAATCGACCGTCGCACCGAGCTGCACCGCGCTGATGATTTGGTACCCGATATAGTTTAGCCGCTGGCCGGCAAAGTACGGTACGGCTAAGTTAATCCAAATCGCGCTCTCTATTGTGAACAAAAGCAGAAGCGGTATGCTGAGCGATTTAAAGGACACGAGAATTACAAACCCGATAGCGACTATGGCGGCGACGTTCACCGTGCGGTTGTCGGCGGTGATGGTGTCCATGAGGTCGTGGTTTACCGCGCTCTGCCCGACAAGATAATATTCGTCCCCGAAATGTTCTGCCGAAACGGCCCTTATCTTTTCCACCGCCGAAAAGGCCTCCTGCCCTTCGTCAGGCGTGTTCACATATAAGATTATGCGGTCGTAGCCCCCTGAGGAAAACTGCTTTAGCTGGTCTTTAGATAGGTACTCCGGCGGCACCTGCACGCCCACGGTGTTGGCATAGGACACGACCGAGCTTACCTCCGGCAGCCTTGCGAGCGCGTCCGAAAGGGCGGCCTCGTCGGCCATGCGGCCCGCTGGGACGAGCAGGACCATCTGCATCGATTCCCCGAACACGGCCTTGATTTCGCTTTCCTCTTTTTTCACAATCGAGTCCTCGCCGTGCATGCCGGACGTGCCGTAGACAAACTCGTTGCTTTTTTGGGCGAGGTACCCGGGCACGACGAGCAGGACCGCCGCCAGCGCAAACGGCGCGCAAAAACGAACCACCACCTTGCCAAAGCGTTCAAAGGACGGCAGAAACGGCCGGTGGCGCGTGCGGTCTATGGCTCGGCTCGTGACGAGCACCAGCACGGGAAGTAGCCCTATGACGCACAGAAAGCTCACCGTAACGCCCTTGGCAAGCACGATACCCATATCGGCGCCTATCTTAAAGCGCATGAGCGTAAGCACGAGAAAGCCGAGCACAGTGGTCGCCGCGCTCGCCGCAATGCACATAAAGGACTCGTTCATGGCGGCGGCCATGGCGCGCCGCAGGTCGGGCTCCTCCTTGCGTATGCGCCCGAAGCTGTGCAGCAGGAACACGGCGTAATCCATAGATATTGCGAGCTGTAAGACGGCGCTCGTCGCCCTTGTGATAAACGAGACCTCGCCCAAAAAGATGTTCGTGCCTTCGTTTATGACTATGGCGATCCCTATTGTCGCCAGAAAGAGCACCGGTTCAAGCCATGAGCTCGTAGACAGGAGCAGTATGGCAAACCCGAGCGGCACCACGAACAGGATAATCTTGGGCATCTCGCTTGTGAGGGTCCTCCGGACGTCGGAGTAGTTTACGGCTTCTCCGGCCAGAGCGCCGCGATTCTTTACCATGTCGCGCAGCGCGTTCACCGAATCGGTCTGCCAGCCCTCCGCCACAGTGACGGAATAAAGCGCGCCGCCGCCCTTGTACCACGCCTCCACCGTCTTGGCGTCGGCCGTCTCCAGCGGCTCGCAGACATCTATGACGTCGTCGAGCCACAGCACTTCTGTAACTCCCGGCACTTTTGCGATTTCGGCCTTGAACGAGAGCGCCTCGGCTATGCTCACGTCTTTTATGTAAACCGACACGTTGGGCAGACCCTCAGAAAAACTCTCCTCCATCACCTTGATGGCGACGGTCGACGGCGCGTTTTCAGGCAGGTAATCGGCGAGCTCGAAGTTGGTCTTGACGCCCGGTATGAGGGCAAGGCATATTAGCGCGACCGCGGCGAAACCAGCCAGTATGATTTTGGGACGCTTTAAAAACTTATAGGCAAGGAGGTTCACGTTTTTTCACTCCACAAATCGACAAGATGTTGATTTCAAGGCACATGTATAGTATAATGGAAGGCGTCCGAGACATCAATAATCAATATGCGCCGCTGTGTTGAGTTTTAAACACCGGACTCAATGCATGACCAGTTTTCGAAAAAGCCCAAAGCGGCGGCACTGGAGGGACTACTGTGGACAAACCGAGGTCGGGCACAAAGGCGCCGCCGTCAGACAGGCGCGTGCGCAAGACAAAAGCTATTCTGCGCCAGTCTTTAAGCCAGCTTCTGATGCAAAAAAGCTTAAAGGATATCACCGTCTCCGAGCTCGCCGAGCTGGCAGACGTAAACCGCGGCACGTTTTATCTGCATTACAAGGATATCTACGATCTTTTCGAGCAGATGGAATCGGATATTTACGAGCATTTCAAGAACATCCTCGAAAAGCAGAAAAAGATACAGATCAAATGGTACCCGTTGCTGCTCGACATATTCCGCTATATCCACGACAACGCCGAGACCATACGCGCCATATTACAGACGCCCGAGAGCACGGTGCTGTCGCGCATCATAGAGCAAAACCGCCCGCAGGGCAGGGACGAATGGGTACAGCTTCTCGGCGACAAAAGCGAGCCGGCGTGCGAATATTACTATTCGTTCATCGTGTCGGGCTGCGTGGCCGTAATCCGCCGCTGGCTCACAGAGGGCATGGCGGAATCGCCTGAATCGGTGGCCGCCTTCACCGAAAGGATGATGGTGAGCTGCATACGCGGTCTTTCGTAAAGCTCTGTTCTGGAATGTATAGCCATGTATTGCAGGCTGGAATACGGCCTTAGCAAACTACGCCTTTTGACATAAAAAGCCCCCTGCGCGTAACCCGCACAGGGGGCTAAAAGCTCCGTCAAGCCTCTCAAACGTATTTTTGGTTTAGCTTAGCACATATACGCGCACGCTTCTGCGCCCGAAATTGTATACGTCCTTTTTCGACGGCAAAAAGAGGTCGACCCTGTTGCCCTTTATGGCGCCTCCGGTGTCCAGCGCGGTGCAGTAGCCGTATGTGAACTTGCCGTCGACGGTCTCGATATAAAGCTTGGACCCGAGTTTGATGACCTTTGGGTCCACCGCTACGGCGCCTACCCGCACACGGGAGCCGGTGGCGGTATAGTTGCCTCCGGAGCTGTGATAGGTGTAAGCCGTGGCGGTGGCGGTGAGCACGCGGTCGTATTTTTTGGGCTTTCCGCTGCCGAGGTTTAAAAGATGGCGCACATCGGAGTAAACCACGCCGGAGGTGGGCTCTCTTATCACCGTCTCGGAGATGGTCTCCACCTTCTCCACGACCCCGTCGACGATATACTCCTGCTTCACCAGGCGCTTCAGCCCGTCCTTGCCAGCCCTGTTTTTCGGGGTGTAGCGGCTGTAGGAGTAGGAAAAAAGCATGGGCAGCACGCTGTCGGTATGCTTGATCGCTATCTCCTCGGTATAGACGCGGTATTCCACCCTCGACACCTTGATGTGCATGCCCTCTGTAAGCGGCGCGTCCAGCGGTTGGTTAACATAATCGTGCTCGGTCAGCTTGATGCCCAGCTCGTCAAGCAAGTCTTTCACCGTGCCGCCCAGCACCGTGCGGTAGATATAGGCCCCGTCGGCGCAGACGCTGACCATAAAGGAACGCTTAAGGTCGAGCACGATATCCGAGCTCGGGGTTTTTGTCACAGTCAGCTTGTCGCCGGGCATGATATCGACGCCCAGCGTATCCATAACCCGAAAAGCGTCGGGCTCATAGGTGACCACAGTGTTGACGGCGTTGTCCGTCCGCACGACATAGGTTTTGAGTAAAAGCGATGTCAGCAGCAGGGTGACAAGGCATACCAAAACAAAGGCTGATGTAATGAAATATTTATTTCGCAAAACGACAGAAGCCTTTTTTAAAAAAGCAACCAGCCGTTTCGACCTTTCCGGATGCATACGGTAATTTTCCCCTTTATAAAGATATTTCTTCTACCTTCCAATTGTTGACCGCACGGGAAGATATTATGCAAATATCGATATTTTTTCGTGAAAGCCTCCGTCGCAGGGATATTTGCCACGTCGGCTCTCCTGGGCGTCATATACTACTTGCATCGAGGGTCGGGAAAACGATCGCAGACGCTTTATATAAAAAGTACGGCGCGTTTTTATACCGGCCGCACTTCTGTCGTTTTAAAATTATGCCGTGGCCCGAAAACATACGCTTTCCCCTGCACGCGTCTTCACCCGGGGAGCATGCCGGAACCGGCGCGTTATCTCTTGGAGAACTGCGGCGCTCTTCTGGCCGCCTTAAGCCCGTATTTCTTTCTCTCCTTCATCCTTGGGTCACGGGTGAGAAAGCCGGCCTTCTTAAGGGGAAGGCGAAGCTCCTCGTCCGCCTGCAGCAGCGCGCGGGAAAGCCCGTGACGGATGGCTCCGGCCTGGCCGGACACGCCGCCGCCTATGACCTTGGCCACCACATCGTACTTGCCGATAGTGCCTGTGAGGTTAAGAGGCTGCCTGACGATGAGCTTGAGGGTGTCCAACCCGAAATAGTCGTCTATAGGCCTATCGTTAATCGTGATGTTTCCAGTCCCGGGATAAAGGCGGACGCGCGCGACGGACTTCTTCCTGCGGCCGGTGCCGTAAAAATAAGGCTTTTTTGTGGTATACATAACGAAAATCCCCCTTACTCAACGTTCCAAATTTCGGGCTTTTGCGCGGCGTGCTCATGCTTGTCGCCGCTGTAGACGCGAAGGCGCTTTAGCGCCGAACGCCCGAGGGAGTTTTTCGGGAGCATGCCCTTTACGGCAAGGGTAAACGCAAGCTCGGGGCGTTTTGCCATAAGCGTGCGGTACTTAATCTCCTTGAGGTGGCCCACATAACCGGTGTGATAGCGGTAATACTTCTGATCGAGCTTTTTGCCGGTAAGCACGGCCTTCCCGGCATTGAGCACAATCACATAATCCCCGCCGTCCACATGGGGGGTAAAATCGGTCTTATGTTTACCCCTCAGCAGCACCGCCACCTGCGCCGCCACCCTGCCGAGGGGTTTATCTGCCGCGTCGACTACGTACCACTTGCGCACGACTGTCTGCGGATTTGCCATGGTTGTTGACATAAGGCACCCTCCGTTATATTTGGAAAGGACGGCCGGCCCGACGGGGCCAACGCCTTCCTAATAGTTCCGTTTTCTCAAACATGAAGATTATATACAGAAAGCGTCGGGTTGTCAAGTCCCTTCGCCAAATTTTTAATTTATCCTCATTATATTGCGTATTGCTCGCTTTATTGCGTTTTTTCTTATCGTCTTGAGCTTGCCTGTTTAAAATTTATTTTTCGACACCTAGGCTAATGTGGCGCGCGCATAAGCCGGGGCGCGGTATGAC
>ENA-UOYA01002407-UOYA01002407.1-activated-sludge-metagenome-genome-assembly--contig:-NODE-2407-length-18065-cov-8.900611_pt1 | contig 18065 bp, 17 predicted proteins | sample MGYA00238163_ERZ764804 | MGnify/ENA primary metagenome ERZ764804 (study PRJEB28919, sample SAMN05720223) | activated sludge metagenome | isolation source: Anaerobic digester | place: Hong Kong... | reverse complement strand
TTGATTGTGGCAGGCTTGCACCTTCACTTGGTGTATCGCTATACCGGACATGGAATTTTCAGCACATTCCTATTCTATATTTTAGGATGGTTAATGGTCTTGTATTCCACTTTCCTTACCCGTAGCGGTATTTTGGGCGATACATCCGTTCATGCATTTACAGATTTAGGCATGTCGGGGCAACTGATTATATATGGTATAGCCTATTTAGTTCCGGCAGTTGCATTGATGGCATTTCGTTATCCTTCATTCCCAAAAATGGAAAAGGAAGAGCCTTTCTTTTCGCGCGAATTCTGGATGTTTGTTGGCGCTTTATTGTTGCTACTTTCAGCGGTACAAATGACCTTTACCACTTCTATTCCGGTTTGGAATAAAGTATTTGGTACTAAACTCGCACCTCCTGCCGATGTTGTGTCGCACTACAATAGTATTCAACTGTGGATTGGTTTATTTGTGGCCGTCTTCACGGCAAAGATTCAGTTCTTGGCCTATAAGTCGTCTAAAATTCCATCAGGTGTAAAATGGTTAGCGTATAGCGCAGCCATTGCTGTGGTGCTGGCTGCCTTTATTGCATGGGGTTGTGATATTCGCTTTATGTTGCCGATATCAGAAAGTATTTCTTTTATATCGCCTTACTTTTTATTCCTATTGGCTTCTGTATTTGCTGTGGTGGCCAATCTCATTTATCTTATTTTTATCATAAAAGGAAAGTGGAATTTAAGTGGCGGTAGCATTACACACTTTGGTTTCGGACTTTTTTTAGTGGGTGTTTTAATTTCACAGCATAAAAAAGAAGTTGTTTCTATCAATACCCGTGGCGATAATTTCGGGAAAGGATTCGATGCAAAAGAACTCGTAGAAAATGTGTTGTTGATGAAAGATTCAACCTATAAGATGAGTGGCTACGATGTAACGTATACGGGACGAACAGACGATAAACATGAACAGATTTTTAATGTAAACTATCGCAAGTTAGATAAAGAAGGTAAAGCAGAAGTGGAGAATTTTACACTTACGCCTAACATCGTTCACAACAAAAAAATGGGCGATTCTCCGAACCCAAGTACAAAGCATTATTTGTCGAAAGATGTATTTACGCATGTTACAGCAGCATCTGATAATTCAAATGCCAAAGACACAACCATTTTAAGTGATGTGGCAGTTGGCGATACTTTTTATTTGAATAAATACTTTGTTGTGTTTGAGTCGATTAATCCCCATCCACATGTTGAACCACAGGATAAGGATAAGTTAGCTGTACAAGCAAATTTAACTATTAAAGATTTAAGGGGTAATTCGGTTGCTTCTACACCTGTCTTTTTTATTGATGTAGAACATGGTAATGAAACGTCTTCTCATGCTTTCGATAATGAGCAATGGGGTGTTTCCATTGATATTGCCCGTATTAATCCGGAAACCAAAAAGTTTTCATTCATAATTCATCAAAAGGAATTACAACAAGAGTTTATCATCTTAAAGGCAATTGTTTTTCCTTATATCAATTTAGTGTGGCTAGGAGGTATTATTACCTTCTTAGGTATTTTTATCAGTGCTTGGCGTAGAAGAAATTAATTATAGAAAATGACAGATTCCATTTCAATAGCAATTGTTGGGGCAGGAAATGTAGCTACTAATTTGGCGTTATCGCTGTTTGAGTCTGGTGTGAATATTCGTTGTGTCTATTCTCGAAATGCTGAAAATACGCGTGTTTTAGCAACAAAAGTGAATGCAAGTGCTATTTCATCTTTGGCAGAAATAAATCCGGATGTTGCCGTGATTATTATTGCTGTTTCCGATGATGAAATTGGACATGTAGCGCATCAGTTGCATGATCATTCAGCGCTGGTGGTGCATTGCTCTGGTTCAGTAGATATGGAGGTGCTAAAGGGTTGTAAAAACTATGGCGTGCTTTATCCGTTTGTAGTTATGCGAAAGGCAGTTAGAACTGATTTTACAAACGTTGATTTTTTTATTGAGGCGAATGATGAAATTCATCTTTCTTTATTGAAGGAACTTGCAAAAAAGTTAAGTAATAATGTAAAGCCATTGAGCTCAAAAGCCAGATTAGCGCTTCACATAGCTGGAGTGTTTGCCAATAATTTTGTAAATATTCAATTTATCACAGCCCAACAATTACTCAACGAAAACGGAATGGATTTTGATGTACTTCGTCCAATGTTATCGAATTATTTTCAATTGTTGTTGCAATCTAATCCTGCGGAAATACAAACCGGTCCTGCTATTCGCCACGATGATCGCGTCATTCAAAAGCACTTAGAACTGTTAGTCGGACATCCTGATGTTAAAGAGCTATACCGTTTGTTGACGGCACAAATTCAAAAACTTCCACCACAATAATTCATTATGGTAGCGCATTTGAAAAACACATTTAAACTCGTTCGCGGAGGAAATTTGATCATTGTTGTTTTGTGTATGTACTTCTTCCAATACTTTGTATTGAAGCCGCAATTCATGCAAATTCCCTTAATCCCTTCCGTTGATAATACACTGTTCTTTTTGCTTACGCTTGGCGTAGTCATGATTACAGCAGCCGGTTATATCATCAACGATTTTTTTGATTTTGAAATCGACAAAGAATTCAAGGCCAATCGAAATGTTTTAGGTGTATGGCTTTCATTAGACAATGCATTCAATTTGCAATTGGCGTTGAATTTAATCGGTCTCGGTTTGTGTTATTATGTGGGTTGGCAATTGGGGAATTATTCACTTGGCAACTATGCGCTTTTTTGTGTGCTACTACTCGTTATATATTCTATGTTTTTAAAGAAGTATTTCTTGATTGGAAATATTGTTGTGGCTGCGCTTTCGGCATTTGTTTTTGTACTCGTGGTGCTATACGAATACAAGTTTTTCTACAACACTTACATCAACGGGAATGAATATTATTTCGGTAAAGTGATGCAGCAACTAAGAGGTTATGCTTTTTTTGCCTTTTTTGTTTCCCTGATTCGTGAAATTGTAAAAGACGCTGAGGATAAAGAAGGTGACCGCGCAGCAGGAATGAAAACTTTGCCTGTTGTGCTTTCTGTTCGTATCACCAATCTTGTTATTGGTTTCTTGATTTTGCTTTTAATGCTAACATTAGGTTGGGTACAATATCAATATTACTTGGCCGGTGATATGAAACCGTTTTGGTATATTTTGTTCTTTATTCAGCTCACGTTATCTACGAATCTCATTACGTTATTTAGTACTTCAACACAAGCCGATTACCATAATTTATCGGTATTTATGAAGTTGGTTATTTTGTTTGGTGTGTTTGCAATGCCGCTTTTTTATTACTTTGAATTATACGGATAAGGCATGAAAATAATTTTGGCATCGGCTTCTCCACGCAGAAGCGATTTAATGAAAATGGCCGGATTTTCTTTTGACGTTCGCGTAAAAAATACTCCGGAAACACATCCTGAAGAAGCTATCATTGAAGCTATTCCTCAACACCTAGCCGAGCGAAAGGCAATGGCCTTTTTTGATGAAATAGCAGAGGACGAAGTAATTGTAGCAGCTGATACTATAGTTATTTTAAACGGAAAGATTTTTGAGAAGCCACAACATCGTGAAGAAGCAATAGCTATGCTTACTTCATTAGGCGGACAAACCCATAAGGTAGTTACGGGTGTATGTTTGTTGTCAAAAAGTAAGAAAGTTGCATTTCGTGATGAAACAAAAGTTACGTTTAATGCATTGACCGAAAGCGAGATAGCTTTTTATGTCGATAATTTTAAGCCTTACGATAAAGCCGGTGCATATGCTTGCCAGGAGTGGATTGGTGCAGTAGCCATTGCAAAATTTGAAGGCGATTATTTTAATGTGGTGGGATTGCCCGTGAATAAAGTATACCAGCACCTCAAAGAATTTGATGTGAACAATTAAACAAATTCTCTTTTTTGTTGTTATTTGGTTGAGGAAAGCGGAATTTGATTAGTAGTAGATAGTATGGGAAAGTATTCAATAAAAGATTTAGAGTCGTTGTCGGGTGTGAAAGCGCACACCATTCGTATTTGGGAGCAACGCTATCAGTTGTTGCATCCCTCTCGAACGCCCACCAACATTCGCTATTATACCGATGAAGATTTGAAAACGTTGTTGAACGTTTCCTTATTGAACAAACATGGTATAAAGATCTCCAGTATTGCCCACATGGATAAGAGCGAGATGGGTGAAAAGGTATTAAGTGTAACATCTGCTTCTTCAGACGAGGATGTGCTTACTGAATCGCTATTGCGGTCTATGCTCGATTTTGACGAAGATCGTTTTGAAAAAGCATTGAATACCGCGATTATGCGCGAAGGTTTTGAAAAAGCTTTTGTTCATGTTTTACTTCCACTCATGCAACGTACTGGTGTGCTATGGGTTTCCGGATCAGTGAAACCTTCACAAGAACATTTCATATCCAATTTGATTCGAAGAAAATTGTGCGTGGCGGTCGACAATATTTTTCACGATAAAGAAAAGCCATCAAAAAAGTTCTTACTTTTTTTACCGGAAGGAGAAACACATGAATTACTGTTGTTGTTTACCGAATATATTCTACGGAAAAACAATCATCAGGTGGCCTATATCGGTTCCTCACTTCCTTCCGATGATATCCCTTTTGTGCATCGTAAGTTTAAGCCTGATGTGTTGTTGACCTATGTTACTGTTCCTTTAAAATCGGTATCTGTACAACAATTTATTGATGGGCTGTCAGACACATTTCCTGCACTAAAAATTATTGTTGGTGGGCACCAAATGAATGATGAATCGCTAAAACTTCCACATAATGTTGAGCGTATCAACTCTATGGAAGATTTAATACGTGTCATGTAAATCCTTACAATGAATGCCTGAAATCTATGTTGTGCTTATGTTTTAGCGCATCTATTTTTAATTTGCAGTTGTCTAAAAGCTTTTGATGTGCAATTGAATTTTCGTTACGTGGACGATGATGTATTATTTTCTGAATGTCTTCAATCTCTTTATTAATCCCAATCGTATTCGAATCGAAATAACATTCTGCTAATTTATTCCACACATATTCTATGGCTATTGCATTCGGATGAATCATATCTTCCGCATAAAAACGATAATCACGTAATTCATCCAAAATTATTTCATAAGCCGGGAAATAGGAGAAAGCAGCATTGGTAGCTATTAGTTCTCCAATGGATGTAAACAGATGTGCTTTACTAAGCGAATTTTCAAAGTGGCCGAATGCAAAGTAGCGTACCGGACTCACCGTAAATATCACTTTCAGTTTTGGATTTACTTCCATTAATACAAATAATGCGGTGTTCAACGCATCAACTATTTCGTTGGGTGTAGCTAATTTTTGATGGAATGTTTTGGAAGGAAACTTGTGGCAGTTGGATACAATCTTACTGCTTTCTATATGCTCAAAATAATGTGCTGTACCGAAGGTTAGAAAAAGGTAATTGGCATGAAGCAAAGCATGAGCGGACTTGCGAAACGCTTGATTGATATGTTGCAAAGCATCGACTTCGTTAGCCGAAGAAAAATCGCTGTGATGATCGAACGAGTGATATAATTCGTTGTGAAATATTAAATCGCTATTGGTGTATTCCTTATTGCGCAATAGGCGTTCTATTCCTGCCGCAACTGACAGCGGATTGTATTGCTGCCCAAATGGATTTACCTGAATATTAAATTTGAAGTAGTTGAACTTCCTCCCAATGTTTTCTGAAAAGCACGAGCCTATAGACAATAAAGAATGCTGATGATCTATTGTGAAATCGGGATTAGGTAATTTTACTTTTGTCTGCAATTCCATGAATCAAGTCTTTATTACGTTATCCCTCAATTTTACTTATTTTTGATGAATGTCGTTATGTAATGATATATCAAAATGGAGAAATGAAAAAGGTTGCTGTATATCGAAAAGCGAATTTCAATGCGGCTCACCGCTTATATCGAGAAGATTGGAGTGACGAGCAAAATAAAGCTGTATTTGGATTATGTGCCAACAAAAATTACCACGGACATAATTACACACTTGAAGTGAAAGTTGTTGGTGAGATTGATCCTGAAACAGGATATGTGATAGATTTAAAGTTGTTGAACGATTTAATTGAAAGTGAGGTACACGAAAAACTCGATCACAATAATTTGAATTTAGATGTTCCGGAATTCAATAATTTGAATCCTACCGGTGAAAACATCGTTTGGGTTATCTATGATTTACTTAGAGCTAAATTGGATCCACGTTACGATTTGAAGATAAAACTCTGGGAAACAGAAAGAAATTACTTTGAATATCCTGTTAACTGACGAAAATCATATAGTTTTTATTTAGATTAAGTCTAAATAACTTGTTTTTCTGAAAAAAACCAATATAATTTGCACCGTATTTTAGAACTAATCTAAATAGCGTATGCAAAACAACAGTACAATTCTATTATCGTTAATTCTTCTTTTTTCTGTGCAGAATACTGTTTCTGCCCAAAAAGACTCCACAAAAACAGTCCGATTTTCGGATGTTGAAATTCGAGCAGTCCGCACGGTAAATGGAACCGGGCACTTGGGCGAAGTGCACGATGAAATGATTTTTGCAGGAAAGAAAAACGAAGTGATTATCACCGATAGCATTAATGCCAACAAAGCGGTAAACAACACTCGACAGATTATTGGCCGAATTCCGGGGTTGAATATTGTTGAATCGGAGACTGGAGGTTTTTCGGCTAATGGAATTGGTTTTCGAGGTTTGAATCCTGTACAATCGTTGGAAGTAAATACACGGCAGAATGGCTATAACATTGCCGCTGATATTTACGGTTATAACGAGGCTTATTATGTTCCGGCTATGGAAGCGGTGGAGCGCATTGAAGTGGTAAGAGGTGCATCCTCACTGCAGTTCGGTCCGCATTTTGGCGGGATGGTGAACTATGAAGTGAAGCAAGCCCCTGAAAACAAAAAGGTAGAATTTAATTCATCACTTACTACTGGCAGTTTTGGTTTATTCAATGCATTTGCATCGCTAGGTGGAACGGTGAAAAAGTTTAGTTATTATGGTTTCGGACAATATCGTTATTTCGATGGATGGCGTCCCAATTCCCGTCAAACACAGTGGTCGGGCTTTGCTCGATTAGAATACAAACCTATCAATAAACTCACGTTGGGTTTAGAATATTCTCTGTTACGCAGCAAAATTCAAATGCCCGGAGGATTGTCGGATGATCAATACCTTGCCAATCCGCGAGCTTCTTTTCGTGCCAGAAACTGGGTTACTACACCTTGGAATATTTTAGCATTTACCACACGTTATACATTTTCGGAAAATACTTCTCTTAGTTTAAAAGCGGTTTACAACCATAGTGGACGAAATGTAATTTGGCGTAACGAAGATGGTGGACCTCAAGCCCTTGATGTTATTGATCCCACTACAGGCGACTATATACCACGCGAATTGGGAAAATCGGTAGTAAACAGCATCACAACTGAAGTGCGTTTTCTTACGAACTATTCTATTCTGAAAACAAAGCAAACATTAGCGGCTGGGGTTCGTGTAGCTTATTCAAAGTTTCATCGTCAGGGAGGGGGAGAAGGTACCACAGGTTTCGACTATAACTTTACACTAGTAAGTAGTCAATTTGAATATGATTTGATATTTACCACTTTGAACGTAGCGCCATATTTTGAAAATACTTTCCGTATCGGCAACAACTTTTCAATTACTCCGGGTGTGCGTTTTGAATATCTAAATTCAAAGGCCTCAGGGTATAAAATCAAAGATGATGTTCAACTTAATACAAATGATAGTAGAAATCGATACATACCGCTGGCTGGTATAGGGCTGGAATATAAAGTAGCGCGTACAACAAACGTATATGCAAATTTTAGCCAAGCCTACAAACCTTTCGACTATAGTGATTTGACTCCATTTGGTGTAACTTCAAAAATAGACCCAAACATGAAAGATGCTTATGGTTGGAATGCAGATTTGGGATATAGAGGAACAATTAAAAATATCCTCAATTTTGATTTAGGAGGATTTTGCATGCAGTACAACAAGCGCATTGGTATTGTTTTGAAGACAGATGCAGTAACAGGAAAACAATATACACTCCGCACGAATGTAGCAAATAGCTTACATGTTGGGGTAGAAAGTTATATCGAATTGAATTTGATGAAGTGGTTAGCGCCCAATTCAAAATTTGGCAATATTAGTGTTTTCAATTCATTCGCCTATGTGCATGCACGTTACACAACAGGCGATTACAAAGGCAATCGCGTGGAGTATGCACCTGATATTATTAATCGGGTTGGTGTTTCTTATGCTGTGAAAGGCTTCTCTACAACATTCCAAGTGGGTAATCAAACCAAAGCGTATGGCGATGCTACAAATGCTATCGGGGGCGATAACCCTGCAGCGGGTATCATTCCTGCGTATTATGTTATCGATTGGTCGGCTTCCTACAAAGTGAAAATGTTTACCCTCAAAGCCGGCTTGAATAATTTAACCGATCAGAAATATTTTACGCAACGTGCCGATGAATATCCAGGTCCCGGAATTATTCCGTCTATAGGAAGAAATTTTTATGTAGGCTTTAGTGTTAAATTATAATTCAAAATAGAGTTGAATATGCTTAAAAAAGTACAGTATCATTTCGTTGTATTGTTTTGTTTATCCTTCCTGCTTTCTGCTTGTAAAAAAGAGCAAGTGGTTGGTGGTATAAGTAATCGAAAGGCAGAGCTAGGTAAGAAAATATTTTTTGACAAAAGGCTTTCCAATCCTGAAGGACAGGCATGTGCCAGTTGTCATGCCCCTGAAAAGGCATTCAGCGATCCTCTCGGAAGCTTAATTTCTGAAGGTGCAGTAAAAGGCTTATTTGGAAAGCGCAATGGACCAAGTATAATGTACGCAATGTTCACACCTCCTTTAAACTATAATGCTGATGATTCAACTTATGTAGGTGGTTTGTTTTTAGATGGCAGAACGAATAGCTTACAAGAACAGGCATTAAAACCTTTCTTAAGCAATGTGGAAATGAATATGAAAGATGTTCATGCCATCGTGGCTAAAGTGAAGAATGCCGATTATTACAATGAACTAACAACACTCTACGGTAATTCTGTAAGTGATGATGTGTTGATGAGTTATGTTGCTGATGCTATTGCAAACTTCGAGCAATCACAAGCGTTTCGACCGTTTTCTTCTAAGTACGATTTTTATTTGAAGGGCCAAGCTCAGCTTACTCCGCAAGAATTAAATGGATTAAAACTTTTTCAAGACACTGCAAAAGGAAAATGTGCTAACTGCCATATCACCGATCGAGATGAGGTTGCAGGGAATGCACTCTTTACTGATTTCACTTATGATAATGTGGGAGTGCCCAAAAATAACAATAGTCCGTTTCTTCAGCTTGGCCCACCGTTCAATGATTTAGGGATTAATTTCATCGATTACGGATTGGCTGTAACAGTAAACTCTCCTGCTGAAAACGGGAAGTTTAAAGTGCCAACACTTCGTAATGTTGCCGTTACAGCTCCTTATTTCCACAACGGATTTTATACAACGCTGGAAGAAGCAGTGCATTTCTATAATTCACGAGATGTTGATCCTACTATTCCTAAGCCTGAAGTGCCGATGAATGTGAATAAAGATGAATTGGGCAATCTTAAACTCACCGCACAAGAGGAAGCTGATATTGTTGCTTTTCTCAAAACGCTAACTGACGGATACAAATAAATTAGCTGTTCGGTTTTGAAGAAGGCTCTCCGCAAGAAGCACAGAATGGGAGGTGCGCAAAGTTCTTATTGCCGCAAGAACTACAGTTTTTAAACAATTCTAAACCGCAATGGCGACAATAATTCGTTACCAGTTTGTATACATCTGAGTCGTTATTCTTTGTTGGCGTTTCCCATTTTTTGATAAGGAAATCTTTGCCGCAGCTTGGACAGAAGTGATTATCTAGAGCCTTTTCTGCCACTTCGGTTTGCACATTTTTCGCGCGTTCCTGTGTTGAGATTTTCAACTCTGCTTGTTTTTGTTCTATAAACTGACGAATCGTTTTAATCGCGTAATAGCCCAATCCGAGTGATAGGATAATGCCTACAGCGTAATGTACGTATCCTCCATAGCTAGGAAGATACGGCACTAGTCCAAAGAAAAATGTGTAGATGGAGAATAAAGTAAATCCGAAAAATAAAGGCCAAAATTTATGTCGTCTGTAACGAATAAAAAAGAAAATACCCAATGCTAAGATGGGGCCAACAAAAAGTAAACGAATCAAAAATACTTTCAACTCGTATTGCTTATAGGCTTTATCGTATTGGACACTACCCGCAAGAATTTCTTTGTCGATTTTTTGCTGAATAAGCGCTTGCTCTTTTTCTTTTTGCTCAAGTTCTGTTTGCTTGGCATTCAGCTGAGCTCTCCACTCTTGTTCAATTTTATAGAATTCATCCAGTTGTTTTGCTCTTGAAATTACTTCCTGATCTTTATCGGGAGAACCCAGTGTTTTTCTGGTTTGTAGCCAATTGTCGAACGATTGCTTTTCATTCGTATAATTCTCTTTGGCGGTTGCGATTGTTTTTTCAAGCAACGCTTTTTTGTTATTCAAGTTATCGATTTCAATGGCCATTATTTCCATTTTCTTGTCCAATTCTTTACGTATTGTTTTGTTTTCGAATTGGTCTTGCATCGGACTTTCCGTAAGCCGATCTATATCATCAATAATTCGATTGGATAATAACACCAAGAAAAAACAAAGCATTGTTGATATGGTGAAATAAATAATGCGGGAAGTGCGCTCTAATTTCTTGCTGTTAAGTTCCATAATAGTTTGAATTGTAATGTAATTTAAGATTTATGCTGTATTCATTTATGTTTTTGAAGAAGTATCTCTCATCCTTTATTTCCATTCAAGTTGATCCAAACATCTTGCACCCTCAATAAAAATTGACTAAGTTTGTTCAGATGGCTTCAGTACAGACTTACACCTACAAACAAATGCATATTAAGGGGCTACTTGTAATGCTCCTATTGGCTGTTATTTCAAATGCATTTAGTCAATTTCAATACGATGAAAATTTCATCGATAAAATTTCAATTTCCGAACAGCAACATCGGAAACTCAATACCGATGGAATTGTGTTGGCGAATTCGGCTAACTATGATTTGAAATATGCAAAAATAACCATCAACCCATTGGCTGTTTTTTCGGGAGGGAATTTATCGGGATCAGTACTATACATCTTGCACCGTACTTCAGGTAATCAATTAGAATTTGATTTAAGTACTGGAATGCAAGCAGATTCTGTTTTTATTAATGGAGTGGCTGCTGTTACAACACAATATGGAGATATTATTACAGTTAAACTTCCAAGTACTTTTTCTTCCTTAGAAGATACAGTTGTAATACATTACTCCGGTAGAGTTACTTCTTCAGGCTTTGGTTCATTTGGGAATACGAAACAAGGGGCTGATAGTGTGCCAGTGCTTTGGACGCTCTCTGAACCTTATGGAGCGCGAGATTGGCTGCCATGCAAAATGACATTAACGGATAAGATAGATTCCTTTGATTTGTTTATTCATTCGCGTGGAAATTATAAAGGGATTTCAAATGGTGTGCTAAAAGCATTGATTCCACAACCCAATGGCGATACTGTTTATCATTGGCATCACAGTTATCCTATCGCAACATATCTAATCGCTATTGCACTTACCAATTATGATACATTCTCGAGAGTAGTGAATACAAGTCATGGACCATTACCTATTCACTATTACCATTATCCACAAAGTAAAGTAGAGTGGGAGCGTGATGAAGTGAATGTGACTAATGCGATGCTGTTCTATGATTCTTTGTTTGGCGAGTATCCTTTCATGCGTGATCATTATGGGCAAACACAATTCAGTTGGGGTGGTGGAATGGAACATCAATCCAATTCCTTTATGTACAATATTTTTTTCGATTTATCTGCCCATGAATTGGCCCATCAATGGTTTGGCGATAAACTTACTTGTGCTTCATGGAAAGAAATTTGGTTGAATGAAGGCTTTGCTACATACTGCTCCGGTCTTTGCTTTCAACGTTATCAACCACAATATTGGGATATATTTTTGAAAAGCAATCAAGAGCGTGGATGCAGAGAAAAGAATGGCAGTGTAGCTGTAGATGATACCACTAGTGTACCTCGAATTTTCAGTAGCTATTTAAGTTATAGTAAAGGCGCTTACGTATTGCATATGTTACGCGGACAATTGGGCGACAGTTTATTTTTTCTGTCGTTGCGAAATTACCTGTCTGATGCTGCATTAACCTACAACTACACACGTACAGTAGACTTACAACGCAATTTGGAGCAAACATCCGGTAAAGCGTTGAATCGTTTTTTTGATCAATGGGTATTTAAGCGCGGCTATCCTTCGTATCAATTGTTATGGTCCAAAAATGAGCATAAAGTGGACGTTCAATTATTTCAAACAACTTCCGATACTTCCATTGCTTTTTTCGAAATGAATACCCCGATTTATTTTAAAAGTACGGATTGGGATACTACCATTTGGGTAAATCATAACGCTTCTGGTCAACAATGGACTTGGCATTTGTCGCATACCATCGATTCTGTGTATTTTGATCCGCAGCGTTGGATTTTATCGGCAGATAATGTGGTATATGAAGTGCCCGATTTGAATGATGAAAGCAAAATTTTACTCTTTCCCAATCCTGCCACACAACAATTAAATGTGTTGCTTAACGGACATGCTGCTGATGTCTATTCGGTTTCAGTATTTGACGTGCAAGGGAAGTTGGTCGTGTCTGAACAAACATTCAGTAATCAATATGTTTTACCCATAGATGTAAGCACCCTTTCGCAAGGTGAATACACAGTAAAAGTGTTGGCGGATAAAAAGTATTTAAAGTCGATGAGGTTCTTTAAAAAGTGAAAAATTTTCAGAAAAGTACAATGTTTTAGTACTTGAGAATAGAATTTGTTTTTCTAGTTTTGTAAAAACTCATTATTATGAAAAAGTATTCCCCTTTTGCTTTGCTGTTTTCGGCAACTATTATTATTTCAAACTTATCTTCTTGCAAAAAGCAGTCTTGTGTTACACTTAAGTGTGGCTATGTTATTGTCATGGATGGGAATTACGGTGGACAAACCGTAGCGCAATCACCAACGGAGTGTTCTACTCAAGAGGCTTGGGATAAAGCAATAAGCGACTTTCGTGCTTCATACTCTAGCAGTAGGTATGGTATTTATTTTCGTGAAAGTTCGACAAAAGAAAATTGCACTAATTAATTGATTTGTTCTTTTTATAGTTAAGGTTTGTATTCAAAAATACAACCTTAACTAAACTATGCCATTGCTTCAATTAAATCAAACTCTGTTATAATCGCTAAATCTCCGGTTGGTTTTGTTACTAAAACAGCCGAATTATCTTTTGTAATATGTTTTGAAATATCAGTGGATGTTGAGTTCCAATCTACAAAAGGGAAAGCCTTAGCCATCACATCACCAACTTTTGCTGTTTTTGCATTAGGGTTGTCAATCAACAAATGAAGAATTTTGTTTTCAGAAATGCTGCCCAACACTTTTTCGTTTTCGATTACCGGCAATTGTGTTAGTCCTTTTTCTTTCATCTTGTGAAAGGCTTCAATGATACTGTCTTCAGCAGAAGCACTAATCAAAAGATTCAAATCTTTTTTGCGTTCGATGATAGATTTAGCTGTAATTACTTCGTCTTTCAAAAAGCCACGTTCGCGCATCCAATCATCGTTGTATACTTTACCTACATAACGGCTACCATGATCGTGAAATATAATCACCACATTATCGCCTTCTTTGAAACGATCGGCCATTTGCAAAACGCCCTGCATTACAGCACCGCCTGAATAGCCCGTGAATAGGCCTTCTTCGCGCGCTAATCTTCTACACATCAAAGCGGCATCTTTATCGTTTACCTGCTCTACATAATCAATCACTGAAAAATCGAAATTCCCCGGAATGATATCTTGCCCGATACCTTCTATCAAATACGGATATACTTCTTTGTAATCCATTTCACCGGTTTCCTTGAATCGTTTCAATAGTGAACCGTATGAATCGACAGCCAGTGTATGAATGTTTTTGTTTTTCTCTTTTAAATAGGTAGCCGTTCCGGTCATTGTTCCACCTGTTCCAATAGTGGCTACAAAATGAGTGATTTGTCCATCAGTTTGATTCCAAATTTCCGGACCTGTAGTTAAATAATGCGCTTTACGGTTCGATAAATTCTCGTATTGATTGATAAAACAAGAGTTCGGAATTTCATGCGAAAGACGATGCGCAACAGAGTGGTAGTTTCTTGGGTCATCGTTAGCTACGTTAGTCGGACAAACAATTACTTCCGCACCAATAGCACGTAAGATGTCGATTTTTTCTTTCGATTGTTTATCGGTAGTAGTGAAGATACATTTATATCCTTTTACTGCGGCTGCAAGGGCCAATCCCATTCCTGTATTCCCTGATGTACATTCGATAATGGTTCCCCCTGGTTTTAATGCTCCGGAAGCTTCTGCATCCAATACCATCTGCAAGCCAATGCGGTCTTTAATGGAATTCCCCGGATTGAAGTATTCTACCTTAGCAAAAAGGTTGGCTTTGATAATATCTTTTCCAATTTTATTGATGCGAACGAGGGGGGTATTTCCAATAGTATCTAAAATAGAGTCAAAAACTTGCATGCGTATATTTTTCGTAAAGATAATATTTACGGTTAAGTCTCTAAGTTATGGTGTGGATAAGGTAGGATTACTACTTAGTTGTCATTGCTTTTTCCAATCGCTCAATAGTGGCTAGTGTAGCCGGACAGTATTGCAAGTTATTGGTGTAAACTTTAGTTTGATCGAGGAAATCTTTGCGTTTCAAATGCGGAAAGCCACTACAGTCAATAGGTCTGATAGCATACACGCTACATTTGTTGGTGCGGAGATTGAGGTGTTGACAAGGTTGATTTTGATTTACAATATCGCCATTGTCTTCATCAATCTTCAAATATTTTTTGAAATATTGATCATAGGTCATGCCCACATGTTCAGCAATCTTCTTCACTTCCGATTTTTTGAATGTTGGTGTCATTGTTCGGCAACAATTCGAACATTCTAGGCAATCCACTTCCTTCCAAACCTGTGTTTCGATTTGTTTTACTTCTTTCAGTAGGTGAGCGGGCTTTCTTCGGGCTAGTTTTTTAAGAAATTCTCCTAAGTGTTTTTTCTTTTGGTGAGCTCTTCTGATTAATTGTTGAAGTGGTAATGTTTTATTCATCGTTAAGCGACAGCTGATTCTTGGATTGAAGAAATAGTTGAAATAAAAAAGTCCCGAACAATTAGTCGGGACTCCTTTATCTTTTGAAGAGTTAGATTACTTCTTAACCGCTTCTTTAACTGCAGTAGCAGCTTCAGCAGTTTTAGCAGCAGCAGTGTCAACAGCTGCAACAGCTGTAGAATCAACAACAGCAGCAGTTTCAGTAGCAACTTCAGTTACTGCAGTAGCAGCAGAATCAACAGCAGCAGTAGCAGCTTCTTCAGCTGGTTTGTTGTTACAAGCAGCTAATACTACACCAGCAACAACTGCGAAAGAGAAGAATAATTTTTTCATTTCTTTTTGAGTTTTTTAAATTTGGGTTAAATAATTGACGTGCGAATGTAATATGACTTTTTGATAAAATATAACAATTATTTGTTAAAATTTTATTTTTCTCGGAAAATGATGCTAATCGGCACCCCTTTCAACGGGAAATGCTTCCTTAATTGGTTCTCCAAAAAGTGCTTATAGCTATCGCCTATATACTTAGGATGGTTCGCAAAGAAGGCAAAAGTGGGCGTTCTTGACGGAATTTGCGTTATATATTTGATGGTCACCAATTTTCCGGAAACCGCAGGCGGATGGTAGCGCTCAATTTCCTTCAACATAATCTCGTTCAGTTTTGCAGTTGGGATTTTGATATTCATATTACCGTAAATCTCTTCAATCATATCCACCAACTTGAAAATACGTTGTTTTTCAAGTGCAGAAATGAACAAAAGCGGTATATCATTAAAAGGGGCCAACTTGCGTTTCAGTTCATCTTCAAACTTAAGAATAGTCTTGTCGTCCTTTTTGACCAAATCCCATTTATTGATACATATAATAATGCCTCGTTTCTTTTTTACAGCCATTCTGAAAATGGTCAAATCTTGCTGCGATAGCTCGGTAGTAGCATCAAAAACCACTACAGCCACATCCGACTCATCTACGGCTTTCACTGCCCGAATTACCGAATAGAACTCTAAGTCCTCATGAACTTTAGCTTTTCTTCTTATTCCGGCTGTATCGATTAACCAGAATTTTTTATCGAACTTAGAATATAAGGTATGTATAGAATCGCGGGTTGTGCCGGCTATATTCGTAACAATGTTGCGATCTTCGCCTAGCAAGGCGTTCACCAACGATGATTTTCCAACATTTGGTTGCCCGATAATACATACTTTCGGAATGTTCTCGTCTTTCTTTTCAACGATTTCATCAGGGATTAATTCTACCAATGCATCCAAAACTTCACCCGTTCCGCTACCGGTCATGGCCGAAAGACTGAACATGTTTTCAAAGCCTAAGCTGTAAAACTCGTTGGCGTTCATCAATCGCTCGAAATTATCGCATTTATTCACCACCAAAAACACTTTCTTCGGTGAACGTCTGAGGATATTGGCAAATTCATCGTCCAAATCTGTGATTCCGCAAGTGGCATCAACAACGAAAAAAAGGATAGATGCCTCTTCCATCGCAATCATCACCTGATCGCGAATGTTTTTCTCGAAAACATCTTGCGAACGGGGCACAAAACCACCGGTATCAATAATGTTGAATTTCTTTCCACCCCATTCACCTTCACCGTAAATTCGATCGCGAGTTACCCCGCTAACATCATCAATGATGGCTTTACGCTCTTCGATGAGACGATTAAAAAGGGTTGATTTTCCGACATTTGGTCGGCCGACAATAGCTACAGTAAAACTCATAATATGGGGTAAATGTACTCGTTTTTTTTAAAGAACTTAAACGAGTGACGATATATACGCTGCATTAATGTCTTCATGAGAAGCATTATAGATGCATTTGCCGTCTTTTAGCAGTAATGCTTGTGGCGATTGGTGCACCACCGATAGCTTATCTGCAATCAAATTGGAAACGGAACGATAAGCTATCAAATCCAATAGATAGACCTCTGCATTAGCCGAAGTAGGCCACGCTTGCTCAAAGGAACGCTTTGCCATCGCACTCACCGAACAGCGAGTGCTATGCTTGAAAATTAAAACGGGATTGATTTTAGATTGTTCTAGAAGGGAAGCGAACTTTTCTTCAGTGGTAAGAGCTATCCATTGCATAGAAATACTTGTGCTTATGCTCTTGGTTCAGCAGTTTTGTTTTCTACCTTTGAATAGGCCGGACATGAGTGACGCTCACATGAAGAAAGCGCTGCAGACAATGCTACTACTACACCCAAAACGATTAAGAATTTCTTGCTCATAACTCCTGATTTAGTTTAAGAACGTAAATGTAAATTTTTTATTGTAAACCAAAAGTATTGGGAAATTGTTTATTTGCAGTCTATAAAAAGCTCGTAAAATGAGAATACACTTTATTGCGATTGGGGGTGCCATTATGCACAATATGGCCATAGTACTGAAACGTCAAGGGCACCAAGTTACAGGTTCTGATGATAAGATTGCCGATCCGGCTAAAACTAATCTTGATAAAGAAGGGCTTTTGCCTGAATCCATCGGTTTCTATGCAGAGCGAATAACTTCAGATATCGATGCGATTATTTTAGGGATGCATGCTCATGAAGATAATGAAGAGTTAAAACGAGCACAGGAATTAGGCGTGAAAATCTATTCTTTCCCTCACTTTATCTATGAAATTGCCAAGAATAAAAAGCGTGTGGTGATTGCAGGAAGCCATGGTAAAACCTCCATCACATCTATGGTGATGCATGCGCTTAAAGCGAATGGACTGCAATTCGATTATCTGGTAGATCGGAAGAGCGTCGTGTAGGGAAAGAGTGTATGCCTGTGTGTAGA
>ENA-UOYA01002406-UOYA01002406.1-activated-sludge-metagenome-genome-assembly--contig:-NODE-2406-length-18066-cov-6.756593_pt1 | contig 18066 bp, 15 predicted proteins | sample MGYA00238163_ERZ764804 | MGnify/ENA primary metagenome ERZ764804 (study PRJEB28919, sample SAMN05720223) | activated sludge metagenome | isolation source: Anaerobic digester | place: Hong Kong... | reverse complement strand
CATTGGGGGCTTATGCATTAATGAATAATTCTGGTGGTTTTGAAAACACAGCAATTGGAACCAGTGCTTTAAGAGCTAATTTGATGGGGCAATATAATGTTGCTGTTGGTAAAAGAGCTTTATTTAGTTCTACAATAGGAGAAGGGAATACCGCAGTAGGCTATCATTCTTTATATTTAAATGTAGGAGATTATAACGTGGCAATTGGCTCATCTGCATTAAGAAATTGTACTTACGGGAATGGGAATGTAGCAGTAGGAAGAGAAGCACTTTTTTATAACACTGGGTACGGAAATGTAGCCTTAGGTGATAGAGCTCTTTACTATCTTGAATCAAATAGTAGCGCTAATGTTTGTATTGGAGACTGGTCTGGTGCTGGATTGCGAACAGGTATTTCAAATACATGTATTGGTGGTTCTTGTGGAGGATTGGTAAGTTCTGCAAATTCTTCTAATTTTAGTTGTTTTGGATATAATTCTGGAGAGGTTGGTGGAAATTCTAACACTATTGAACTCGGAAACACCAGTGTAAGCTGGATTGGTGGACAAGTTGGTTTCTTTAATTATAGCGACGGTCGTATCAAGAAAAATGTTCAGGAAAATGTGCCAGGATTAGCTTTTATAACAAAACTTCGCCCAATAACTTACCATTTTGACCTTCATAAACAAAATGAAATGGTTTATAAGGACCAAAAACAAGAAACTTGGGAAGGGAAATACGATTTAGAAAAAGAACTCCAAACAGGTTTTATTGCTCAAGAAGTTGAGGAAACCGCCAAAAAAATTGGGTTCGAATTTAATGGTGTAAGAGCTCCAAAACATGACAAAGATTTGTATAGTGTGCAATACGCTTCTTTTGTTGTCCCGTTGGTAAAAGCCGTTCAAGAGCAACAAGTAATCATAGAATATCAAAACTCCAAAATCCAATTGCTTGAGGATCGATTAAAAGCATTGGAAGAAAAATTAAGTAAGTAGTTTTTTCGAATTGGCTTGGGATTATTTTCAAATAATTCTGAGCCTTTTTTATTTTGAAAGTTTCAAAGTGATGGTTGTTCCTTCATTTAACTTTGATTCAACAAAAATTTCACAATCAATGGCTTTTGCCAAATCGCGAATCAAATGCAAACCCAAACCAGTTTTAATGCCTACAACAACTTTTTCGTCGTACAAGGCTTTAAATTTTTCTAGACTTGCTCCAGGACCATTGTCATGAATTGATAAATGAATTTTTTCATTTTCACTCCAAGCTTTCCAAATAATTGTTGGGTTTTGAGTTGAGGTAAAAACATTTATAGCATTACTCGTTAGGTTTCGAACAATTGTTTTCAAATAATCAATATCAGTAGTCAGCGCTATGTCATCAGGATTGTGATATTCAAAGCTGATATTATGATAACCTGAAAAGACTTTTTTTGTATCATTAAAAACATCATCAATTTGAATTAGCTTGGGTGCAGGTTTAAAATTTTCCATTTGACCTTTGCTCCAAAGTAATAAATCTTCCATCGAAGTTAATAAGTTTTCCGCACCATCAATGGTTTGTTCTTGCAATCTTTTGTTGGTTTCTTCATCCAGAATGTCTGGATGTTTTTGTAGTTGGAGATAGCTAATAATTTTCGAAACTGGACCGCGCAAATCGTGGTTCAAAATGCTAAAAAAACGCGTTTTAACACGGTTTGCTTGGTCGAGCTCTTCGTTGAGCTGGCGTAATTGAATGTTGCGTTTTTTTCTAATACTACTCAAATACCAAAATAAACCTCCTAAAACAGCAAGTGCCAACGCTACAACAATCAAAAATAAACGTTGCTTTTCTTTTGATTGCAATTCGAGTTGTTGAATCTTAAGTTGTTGATTTTTAATTTTTATCAAGTATTGATTTTCGATATTTTGTGCTGTTGATTTTGTTGAAGATGTAAATACATTATCATCAAGTTCTTTGGCTTTTTTTTGATAAAAACTTGCTTGCTTGTAATCACCAAGAAGTTCGTATAATTCGCCAAGGTTAGAAGCACTTTCTGTTGCGTTTAAATATTGTTTTTCAGCAATAAAAGTGGGAAATGCTTTTTTATAATAATCAATGGCTTTGTGCAAGTCTGTGAAAGATTGTGTTTTGTTTCTTAAAGTAAAATAGTAGTCTCCAAAGTGTTTTAAAATATCAGCTTCAAGGATTTTATTTTCCATTTTCTGGGCTAATGTCAATGCTTCAGATAATTGTACTTTTGCATCTGTAAATTTCCCTTTTTGAATGTTTATTTTGCCCAACGCAAGCAAATCACGGCTTTTTTTGAATGGATCTTCGTTTAAACTTTTATCTTCTAATTTTTTTTCTAAATAAGTAGCTGCCAAAACATCGTGATTGGTAGGTTTTTCTGATGGTGTTTCCTTGTTTGTGGGTAAAAGATTTTCAACAGGCGCTTTTTGTTTGTCTAATAACTCTTTAACAGCCAAGGCTTTATTTTTATACTCTTTGTATTTTTCAATTTCATTGAGTTGGATGTAAGTGTTGGCAATATTGTATAGTGTAACGTATTGCAAATCATACGATTGTGTTTTTTCAAACAATTCTAAAGCTTTGAATTGGTATTCCACACATCCTAAAAAATCAGAAGTTTCGGCTTTTAACCGACCTATACTGCCATAAATTTGCCCAAGTACTTTTTGGCTTTTAGCGGCAGCAAGTGCTTTGTTGAAGTGGTTATGAGCTTCATCGTATTTCCCTTGATTCATGGCGACGATACCCAAATTTCGATAAGCAGTAGCAGTTCCGTCAACATAGTGGTTTTTCTGAGCCAAATCCAAAGCTCTTTGCGATAAAGTATTGGCTGTGTTAAAATCTTTGGATTTATATTTTAAAGCAAATTCGTTTAGTTGGTCTACTTGATTTTTTGGGTTAAGTTCTTTTTGAACAATCGAATATAGTGAATCGATAGTCGAGTTTTGAGAAAAAGTAAGTTGCCAAGCCAAGAGAATAAATGAAATAATTCCCTTTTCAATAATGATGTTTCTAAATATTTTCTTTAACAAGCTACAATACAATTTTTCTATGTTTGTGGAAATTTGTTTACCAAATGTACAAAAAGATGATTGAAGAAATACAAACATATAAATACTTCAGGATGAAATTTGATTAAAATACTTTTAGTAATAGTTTGTCATAAAGGTTTTTAAACAAAGGCACAAGAAATATAGAATTCATTATCTTTACCAGATGAATTTAGAAAAACAAAAAGAATTAATTTCAGAGTTCAAGCACCTGGAACTTTTGGCAAATCAGGTGGTTGAAGGATTTATTTCTGGAATGCATAAATCACCGTTTCATGGTTTTTCTGCAGAGTTTGCAGAGCATAAGATTTATAATTCTGGCGAAAGCACTAAGAATATCGACTGGAAACTTTTTGCTAAAACAGATAGATTGTATAGTAAAAGATATGAAGAAGAAACGAATCTTCGTTGCCATTTGATTATAGACAATTCATCATCGATGCATTACCCTAAGTTATCTTCTAACGAACTTTTTTATAAAAATAAAATAGGATTTTCGGTACTAGCATCAGCTGTTTTAATGAATTTATTAAAAAAACAGCGAGATGCAGTTGGTCTAAGTGTATATTCGGATACATATGAATATTATTCTCCAGAAAAAGGAAGTGATCGTCATCATCGAACGATTCTCAATAAACTAGAAGATTTGCTTCAAAACCCAAAAGAAGCTAAACAAACTGACACTGTGACTTTCTTGCATCAAATAGCAGAAAAAATTCATCGTCGTTCAATGATTATTTTGTTTACAGATATGTTTCAAAATGGTGATAAAGAAAAACTATTTACAGCACTTCAGCATTTAAAACACAACAAACATAGAGTTGTCATTTTTCACGTTTTTGATAGTAAAACAGAATTGCATTTTGATTATGACAATTCTCCAAGGAAATTTATAGATTTAGAAAGTGGTGTTGAGATTAATGTTTTTGCAGATAACATTCAGAAGGAGTATGAAAAAAAAGTGAAAGAGTATTTTCATGAGGTAGCATTAACCTGTGCTCAAAACAAAATTAAATACGTTCCTGTAGCTGTTTCTGATGATTTTGAAAAAATACTAACAACATATTTGGTTGAAAAGCAAATGTTTGGCTAACCAAAAAGAATAATTATTCAAAAAATTAATAAAAAGTCTTGCAGATATAAAAAACCGTTGTATATTTGCAACCGCAATTAAGCGAAGGTTTGGTAGTTCAGTTGGTTAGAATACATGCCTGTCACGCATGGGGTCGCGGGTTCGAGTCCCGTCCAGACCGCTAAAATTGGGAAAGGTTTTCAGAAATGAAAACCTTTTTTGCCCAAAAAAGTATTTAAGATTAGTTGTGTTGTTTCGTTCCGAGAAATCGGAACAAAGGTTTAGTAGTTAGACCAATGAAAAGCTTTCCCATTTTTGGGATGGCTTTTTTGTTTTTAGATAAAAACGTATGTTTTATACTTATATCATATTTTCAAAATCTTTACAAGTTTATTATAAAGGATATTCAGCAGATTTAACTCAAAGACTGGAAAAACATAATAGCGGGAATAGTACTTACACTTCAAAAGTGAATGATTGGGAAATGGTTTACTGGAAATCGTTTTTGACCAAAAAGGAAGCTTTAATAGAGGAAAAAAGGCTAAAAAAGCTAAATGTAAATTCTCTCCAAAAATTGATTTCAGAATTTAAAAAAGACGAAAAGGTTTAGTAGTCTCGTTGTACCAACGAGATGAAAAGCTTTCCCATTTTTGGGATGGCTTTTTTGTTTTTAGATAAAAACGTATGTTTTATACTTATATCATATTTTCAAAATCTTTACAAGTTTATTATAAAGGATATTCAGCAGATTTAACTCAAAGACTGGAAAAACATAATAGCGGGAATAGTACTTACACTTCAAAAGTGAATGATTGGGAAATGGTTTACTGGAAATCGTTTTTGACCAAAAAGGAAGCTTTAATAGAGGAAAAAAGGCTAAAAAAGCTAAATGTAAATTCTCTCCAAAAATTGATTTCAGAATTTAAAAAAGACGAAAAGGTTTAGTAGTCTCGTTGTACCAACGAGATGAAAAGCTTTCCCATTTTTGGGATGGCTTTTTTGTTTTGTATATGTTGTAATTGTTTGAAAGTTTGTATATTGGCATTACTTTTCAATCAAAAACCAACAACATGAAAAAAAAATTACTTCTACTTTTTGTATTACTTACTTTTATCAAAGGTTTTTCTCAAGGGTTTAATCAACCAACAAGTTTCAATAATGTTTGTGATGATTCTACCAATGATGGTTTTGCAACCTTTTATTTAGGAGAAATATCTTATGAAATTTTAATGCAACAAAATGCTCAAAACTTTGTTGTAACTCACCATCTATCACAAGGCGATGCAGCTGAAAATATAAATCCTTTACCAAATGATTACATAAATGTCTCTAACCCGCAATTAATTTTTGCAAGGATTTTCGACATTACTACATCAGAGGTTACAATTATGGCCTATAATCTAACTGTAAATCCAGCACCAACTGCATTTGCTACTTCAATAACTATTTGCAATGAGAATGCGAATAGTTGTGTTGATTTAACTCAGCTTGAACCTTCCTTGTCAGGTGGTGCAACGTCATTTCAAATTGCTTTTTTTGAAACTCAAACAGACGCTGAAATTGGATCTAATATGATAGCAACTCCATCTTGTTATCTTCCTGTTTCTCAAATGGCAGCATACAGAATCACTAACACTGTTACAAACTGTTATTCAATAGGTACTATCTCTTTTATTTATGAAGATTGCGGTGTTGCTACTTGCCCTATGCCAACAGTAACGAGCACACAAGTTACACAAAACTCTGCGACAATTGCTTGGACTGGAACAGGAAATGAAACTGGATTTGAAGTTGAAATTAATGGTGTTCCAATCACTCAAGCTACTAATCCAATAGTTTTAACTGGGCTGAATTGTGGAACAATTTACACTGTAGCTATTAGAGCAAATTGTGTTGATAATACCTACAGTCAATGGAATTATTATACTTTTTTAACAGAATATTGCCCATCACCAGGTCAAGCACAAAGCTACAATCAGTGTGTAGAAACTGGTCAGCAAGCATGCTTTGATTTGCAACAAAATGATGTTAATGTTATAGGAACTTTAAATCCATTAAACTATACTGTTTCATATTTTATGGATCAAGCATGTACAGTTCCTGCTCCTTCACCATACTGCATGACACAAGGATTTCAAATGCTTTTTTCAAGAGTAGAAAATAATGCAAACCCAAGTGAATACTTCATAAGTCAGTTTTCTCTAAATGTATTTGACTTCAATTATATTCAAACCACATTACAACCTATGGTTCAATGTGATGATAATAATGACCAGTTAGTGATATTCGACCTAACAACATCTCAAACTCAAATTAATTCTACAAATTCATTAGAATATTATACGAGTTCTTTAGATGCACAGAATCAAGAAAATGTTATTACAAATCCTAGTGCTTTTTCTGTTAGCACTATGAATACTAGTCAAACAATTATTTTTATTAGAGAAATAATTGATGGTGGTTGTGATAACATTTATACAATGCCTCTAACAGCTTCATCTAATTGCAACAATGCCTCCAATTGTATACAAGCAAATTCACTATGTAATGCTTTGGGAGTTCCTTTTAATAACACTATCAACTCTACTGTAAATGAGCCTGGAGCAAGTTATGGTTGTCTTTTTAGTCATCCTAATCCAACATGGTTCTACCTGCCAGTAAGCCAAGCTGGACAAATTAATTTAGTTGTTCAACAAAATACAAGTATTGACTTTTTGGGTACAATGCGAGATGTTGATTATATAGTCTATGGACCATTTAGTTCTCCAACAACTCCTTGTTATAGCCAACTTACTCAAAACGCTATAGTGTCATGTAGTTATTCGGCTTCATCTATTGAATATCCTGTAATACCAAATGCTTTACCGGGTCAATATTATTTAATTATGGTGACTAATTTTAGTAATCAACCGGGTTATATAAAAATAGAAGAATTGGGAAGTTCGTCAGCTGAAATTGATTGTACAGGAATGAGACTGAATGCTTTCTTAGACAACAATAATAATGGCGTTCAAGACAATGGTGAAAACAACTTTCCTCTTGGGCAGTTTCATTATGAAATAAATAATAACGGAGCAGTGCATGATATTACCTCACCAACAGGAATTTATAACATTTATGATATTAACCCTAATAATTCTTATGATTTAAGCTATACAATTAATTCATCCTATGCTTCAATGTACTCTATCTCAACGGCTAATTTTAACGATGTGAATGTTATTGTTGGTGGAGGAATGATTACATATAATTTTCCAGTAACTATTGTTCAAAGTTATAATGACTTGTCAGTAGCAATTGTTCCATCAAATGCACCAAGACCTGGATTCACATATTTGAACAGAATTGTTTATTCAAACATGGGTAATCAAACTATTTCGAGTGGAATAATTACTTTCACAAAAGATAATGCTGTTTCAGTTAGTGCAGTTACTCCATCAAATGTAATTAACACAACAACTGGTTTCACCTATAATTTCACCAATCTTTTGCCTTTTGAAACAAGAACCGTTGATGTAAATCTTCAAGTTCCAACAATCCCAACGGTTGAAGCAGGTCAATATTTAACAAATTCAGTTTCAATTGAACCTACAGCAGGCGATGTTGTACTTGAAAACAACCAGAATTCAGTAACTCAAATGGTTGTCAATGCTTATGATCCAAATGATAAAATGGAGGCAAGAGGAGAACAAATTTTGATTTCATCTTTCACACAAAATGATTATTTGTATTACACCAATAGATTTGAAAATACTGGAAATGCAAGTGCTATAAATGTTAGAGTAAACGATGTTTTGAATGATCAACTCGATGCATCAACTGTGCGAATGGTTAGTGCAAGTCATCCATATATTTTGGATCAAGTTGATAATAACTTAACTTGGAGATTTGATAATATTCAATTGCCTGTATCCATTGCAAATACAAGTATCGGTAAAGGTTATATTACTTTTAAAGTAAAACCAATGCTTGGTTATGCTGTTGGAGATATTATTCCAAACTCTGCTGCAATTTATTTCGATTATAACCCAGCAATTGTAACAAATACTTACACTACTGAATTTGTAAATCAATTGTCAATTGGTGAAAACGAGTTGAGTAATTTTATTCTTTCGCCAAATCCGGCAAAAGAGTCTTTCACTATTTCACTTGCAGATAATTCTCATGCCATCAAAGATGTTTTTGTGTATGACGTTGCAGGTAAAATTGTTTTAACCAAAAAAGCAATAAACTTCTACACAACTTCTGTTGATGTTTCGAACATAAGCTCTGGTATGTATTTCGTTGAAATTGTCTCTGACCAAAAAAATAAAGTCACCAAAAAACTAATAATTAAATAAAAAAAATGCTCCGATTTTCGGAGCATTTTTTTTGAACAATAGAATGAATAAATGACTTAGCTGATTATTGAAGGTAAATTTATTACATTTGAAAAATCAAATAAATTTTCGTTCCAGCGAATATGAGAAAACTTTTTGTAATTCTTTTTTTGTCTAATTTCTTATTCACCTCTTGTCAGCTTTTTGATAAAAAAGTTCCAGATGAAAATGAATTGCTAAAAAAACAATTGAATGAGATTAATTGGAATGAAGTTGATGAATATCCATCAATAGTTGATTGCGAAAAAATAGCTGATAAAGAACAAAGAAAAAGATGTTTTTTTGAGTTTATGACAAGCACTATTGAACAAAAATTAAATATAGACTCGCTTTCGACTGCATTTCCAAAACTTGATACGATAGAAGTAAAAGTTACAGTTTTTCCAACTTCTGAAGTAGCTTTTGAACCGCAGTTTCCAAAAGATAGTGTTGCTTATGACACCATCAAAATAGATAGTATTCTCCACGCTAGGTTGTTAGATTTTCCAAAAGTAAATCCGGCAATAAAACGTGGAATTCCTGTGAAAACACAATTTGTGTTGCCAGTAATTATAAAGCAAGAGTAAATTACTTTTTATAAAATCTTCCTTTCCAAGAAAATTTTCCAACGAGAGAATAAATCCCAACTATAACAGCATAGAAAGGGTAAATGATACTGCTGGCTAACGGAATAATCAATTTCTTTTTCTGCAAAAAAGCATTTGCTTTATTGATTAATAAAAAGTCAATAAGGTATTTTATTAAAAAAATAACGAGGAATATTTCTAAATCAATTTTCCCAACTACCATCAACCAACAACCAAGAACCAAACTCAAATTCATTAGAAAAACGATTATTGCTAGAAACTGAGCATAACCGCTTTTATAACCAGTTGTTTTTGCAGCCCAGCGAACTCTTTGCATAAAAAATTTGAACAAATCATTTTCTGGTTTTGTCTTTACAGTCGCTTGATTGTTTTTTAAATAGTGAACTTTTTCGGGATATTTTATAACTGCTTTTTGAAGTAAAAAAACATCATCGCCACTAGAAATTTTATCGTTACCGCTGAAACCACCAAGTTCATTGAAAAGTCTTTTGGTGTAAATAAAATTGGCTCCGTTGCACATAAACGGCTTTTGAATACCAAAACTACCGATAGTTGTTCCTTGTAAACTCAACATGTCCAATTGCTGAAAGATATGAAACCAATTGTTTTTAGTTTTATAAATTACACTACTAGCAATCATTTCTACATCATGGTTTTGGATGTAATTATCAATCACTTTAAGCCAATTTCTCTTCACAACACAATCAGCATCGGTTGTGATGATCCAATCATGTTTAGCAATCGGCATTGCTCTCGATATAGCGTCTTTTTTGGGTGAATTGGTCAGTTTGAGATTTTCGAGTAGAGTAGTATCAATATCATTATTTTGCATTCTCCAGTTGATGTAAACACGCTCCGATTTGTCTTTGGAAAAATCATCTACCATGATGATTTCAATCAAATGATGCGGATAATCAAGGTTAGAAAACGATTCAAGTAATCTGGGTAAATTTTTTTCTTCATTTCGGAATGGAACGATGATAGTGAACGCTGTTTTGGGCAACTTATCATCTGGTGAAAAAGTTTTGATTTTTTCGAAACCAAAGACCAGCTGAAGTATCAAAAAAGAATAAATCGCGAGGATGATTATAATGATTATGAGTTCCATCTTGGTTTGTATTTAAGTACATAAAAGCAACCTATAACAACTGGTATTACTACATTTAAAAACCACATCAAAGTAGCGATGAAAACCACAATCCATTCGCTAACATCCAGTTTGCCAAAGAAAAAAGCCGCTACACTTCCTTTTACGGCAAAATCCAAAAACTGAAAACTTGGTAATGACGAAGCCAAAAAATAAACAACAGCTATTGTTGCCATCAAGGTTGCGTAGGGTAAATCTACATCAAAAACTAGAAATAAAAAATAATATTGATGCGAAAAAACGATATATCTGCCTATTGCCAATAGATTGTTTTTCCTGTGAATTGTTTTAGGAATTTCATTGATTTTTGAAATAAGTTTTTCAATTGAATATCCTTTTACTTTTATTGACTTCGTCAAAAAAGAAATTCCAAAAAGTAAAAAGCAAATTCCAATAATGACTATCGCATAAAACGTGTAACCCAGAAAAAATAATCCAATAGTTCCAAAAAGTATCGTTAATATCATTTGGATACCGTTACAAATCAGATTCAGAAATACTATTGTTTTAGTTTGACCTTTATCAAAGTAAAGTGCTTTTCCAGCATATTCTCCAATGCCGTTTGGAGTAAAAATTCCTGCTGCAAGTGCTGCCAAAACTTGTTTTGTTGCTTCGCTAGTAGAAATGATTTTGATAAATGAAACAAGATTTTTCCACTTTAGAATTTCCAAAAAACGGTTCAAAAAACTCATAAAAAGCAAAACGGAGATTACACTGAAAGTAAATTTGTGTTGTGCAACATTCCAAAACTTTTCCCAGTTTAAACTTTCATCATGAGCTAGTTTATCATAGATAAAATAAAATGCACCAATTACAATCAAAAGTTTGATTGAAAAAACGCTGAATTGTTTAGCTTTGTGAGAAATGGAAATCATTGGCGCAAAGAAACGAAAACTTTGAACTAGAAATTTGAAACTTGAAACAAAATTTGGCAAACGAACGCATCATATTAGGAATCGACCCAGGAACAACCATCATGGGTTTTGGATTGATAAAAGTAGTCAACAAGAAAATGGAATTCATTCAGTTGAATGAACTTTTATTGAGTAAATACGACGATCATTACCTCAAATTAAAAAAGATTTTTGAACGCACAATCGAGCTGATTGATACTTTTAATCCAGATGAAATTGCGATTGAAGCACCATTTTTTGGTAAAAATGTGCAATCTATGTTGAAACTTGGAAGAGCGCAAGGTGTTGCCATGGCAGCAGGTTTGTCGCGCCAAATTCCGATTACAGAATATGAACCCAAAAAAATAAAAATGGCAATCACGGGGAATGGAAATGCGAGCAAAGAACAAGTTGCCAAAATGCTTCAACAGCTTCTTGGATTGAAAGAATTACCAAAAAACCTCGATAGTACTGATGGTTTGGCGGCTGCCGTTTGTCATTTTTTTAATTCTGGAAAAATTACCGCTGGGAAAAGTTATAGTGGTTGGGAAGCTTTTGTGAAACAGAATGAGGAACGTGTTAAGAAATAGTGCTCAGTGTTCAGTTTTTAGTGTTCAGTCAAAAATATATTTATGAGATTTCAAGATTTATTAGCTTACAAGAAAGGGTTTGAAGTTGCGATGGAAATTTTTGAAGTGACCAAAAGTTTTCCAAAAGAGGAGAAATATTCTTTAACAGATCAAATAAGAAGAAGTTCAAGAAGTGTAACTGTTACAATTTCTGAAGCGTATCGAAAAAGAGAATATCCAAAATATTTTCATAGTAAATTAACAGATGCTGATGCTGAAAATTCCGAAACTCAAGGTTGGTTAGAATATGCTTTTGCATGTAAATATATTACGCAAGTAACATTTGATTATTTGACAGAAAAGTCAAAGGAAGTTGGAAGATTAATAAATTATATGATTTTAAATCCAGAAAAATTCGGTTCAAAATCTGAAAACTGAATATTATTGCATCATCACTGAACACTAACTACTGAACACTGAATACTAATAAAATGTCTGGCATTTATATTCATATCCCTTTCTGCAAGCAAGCTTGCCATTATTGCGACTTTCATTTTTCGACTTCGCTGAAGAAGAAAGATGAAATGCTACAAGCATTGGCTAAAGAAATTTATTTGCGAAAAGAAGAGTTTAGAAATGAAATTGTAGAAACCATTTACTTTGGCGGCGGAACACCTTCGATATTAACGATTGAAGATATTAGATTTTTGATTGATGAGGTTTACAAACATTATAATGTTGCGGAAAATCCCGAAATAACTCTTGAAGCCAATCCTGATGATTTGTCAGAAAATCAAATAATCGAATTCTCAAAAAATCAAATCAACAGATTATCAATAGGTATTCAATCTTTTTTTGAAGACGATTTGAAATTGATGAATCGCGCACACAATGCTGATGAAGCTAAAAAATGCCTACAAAAAGCAACACAGTATTTCGATAATATTTCCATCGATTTGATTTATGGAATGCCCAATATGAGTAACGAAAAATGGTTGCAAAACATCGAAACAGCTTTGTCTTTTAACGTTCCACACATTTCGAGTTATGCCTTAACGGTCGAACCCAAAACGGCATTGTATTCGTTTATTAAAAAAGGAATTATTCCACAACCAGATGATGAAGTGGCTCAAGAACATTTTCATATTTTGGTCGATAAACTTCAGGAACATGGATTTATTCATTATGAATTATCCAATTTTGGGAAAGAAAATTATTTCTCCAAAAACAATTCGAGTTATTGGTTGGGCAAAAAATACATAGGAATTGGACCTTCGGCACACAGTTATGATGGAAAAAATCGAGGTTGGAATATTTCAAATAATTCGCTCTATATCAAATCGCTTCATGATGATAAATTGCCAATTGAAATGGAAACGTTGACTAAAACCGATCGTTACAACGAATACATCATGACTGGTTTACGAACGATTTGGGGTGTTTCATTAGAAAGAATTGAAACGGAATTTGGCATTACTTATCTTAATTATCTAAACAAGCAAGCAGCAAAGTTTATAAAAGATCATTTGCTGTTTGTAGATGATAATGTCTTGTACACTACAAAAAAAGGAAAGTTTCTAAGCGATGGAATTGCGAGTGATTTATTCTACATAGACTTAGCTACTTTTCTTTAATCAACAGCCAATTTGTTCCGTAATTCAAATCTATCCTTTTTGTTTTAAAATCTTTTGTTATAGAACTAAAAATGAGCTTGCATGAATACTTTTCTAGTTCAAAGGTGATCGATAAATCTTCTACATCTACAGTTCCTCTTCTCTTGCCTTTTTCAGCAAACAGGTTGTTTATTTGAGGAGAAATATCGACACTCGAGTTGTTAATTTCGATAATTATTTTTTCAGAACTTTCGTTTTCATTGATCATTCTTATAGCCATTTTGTCAAAATCATAACTTTGTCTGTACAATGAGGTAATTTCGAGTGCTTTGTCATAGCCTTTAATGTCTATTAACCCTTCAGGTGATCTCAATGTGAGCAGATTGGCTTGATAATTATTGTCATGAGCATAGGTTATTTGAGAAAAATATTCAGATGAATTCCAAAAATATCCTTCTTTAAATTCCTTTTTTTCTTGAACATTTTTCGGGACTAAAGTTTCTAAAAAAGGTTTTTCATTTCTTTCGTTCAAGTATTCGAATTTATCCAGAATATTGTTAGCGGTTGTATCACTGATTTTTTTATCAAAATTTATCTTTCCATTTTCAATCAGTTTTTCAGAATTTAATAACGAAATCAACTCTGCCTTTTGGCTTTTTACTGATACTGAAAAGGCATTCAAAAAAGGGAATAACAAACCAAAAATTCCAAAGCAAAAAAGTGAAATAGGAATAAATTTTATGGAAGCTTTTTTATAGAAAATGTAATAAATAGTCAATGTTGCAAGCCATATGGCTAGGATAAGAACGTAATATCGAGCTTCAGTAAAACCATATTGTAATACTCTCGTGAAAATTGCAGCAAACAGGAGAATTAATAGCGGCAACAAGCTGTAATAAAAAACTTTGGAAAAGATAACAACCCAAGATTTTGCCTTTATCTCTTTTAACGGATAAACCAGCAACAGAGCCAAAATACCTACTATAGAAAATGCCATAACTAGATAAGTAACCCAACCTCTAGGCAATTCCCAAGCGAGAAGAATTTTCCCTGAATAAAAGTATAATATTACCAAATAGATTATTAATAATGGGATAAGAACAAATTGAGTAAAAAACTTTAAAATAACTGGGTATTGACTTTCTTTTTCAAGATTTGACAGACCTTTTGCATTGAATAGTAAGAAAATAAAAGTACTGCCAAAAATAGCCATGGATAATCCAGTTTCTGGATATATTTTTTCGTCAAAATGAAAAGCAAAAAGTTTTTCTACAGCTAATATGGCAAGTAAAACTCCCAATATCAATACCTGAGTAAAAATTGTTGTCAATATAAAATTGATAAATAGATTTTTGTTGTATTCCCAGAAACCTTTTTCTCGGTAAGATTTGCCAACAAAAGGAATAAAAGCCACAAAAAGATGAGACAGAACATACATTGGAAAAACTACAAAAACATATCGATCAGTGAATTGTTTTTCATTATTTGGTAAAACAAAATAATAAACAGCTAATAATAAAAATCCACCCAAACTCAATAAAATTTCTTTTCCAACTCTTTCCGAAAGCATTTTGATCCCAAAAAAAAGCGATATTCCGAGTGAACTTGTTAAGAGTAATTTCACTAAAAAGAAATTTTCTTTTTTGACGTTTTCGGTCTCAATCATATAACACACAACAAATGTCATCACAAAAGACATCAACAAGACCAAAGGATATTTTTGAATAATAGTTTTTGCAGAATGGATTATTTCTTCAAGTTTTTTGTTCATAATCTTGATTGTTGAAAGATTCAAATGTAAATTTACAAAAATATGCAGTCATTTATGGTTTCAACGATACGTATTAACTCTAATGAATATAATTTAGATTTATCAAAACCGATTGATATTTCTATTCCAATCACAAATGATGATAAAAATCCTATTGCATGGTATATCGAAAAACCAGTGATTGAGCCTGTTGTTTTTGGCGAATGGATAGGAAAAGTTTCTGAAGGAAGTTCTACTAATTTCAATAATATTTTCTTCAATCCTCATGGACACGGAACGCATACCGAATGTCTCGGACACATCACGCGAGAGTTTTATTCGATAAATCAATGTTTGAAACAATTTTTCTTTACGGCAGAATTGATTTCGATTACTCCAGAAAATATTGATGGTGATTTGGTAATTACATCAAAAAGCATCTCGACTGCGCTCGATGTGACATTTAAATTAGGTGTTCCAAAAGAAGCATTAATCATCAGAACATTGCCAAATATTGAAGAAAAAAAACATAAAAACTATTCGCATACCAATCCGCCATATCTTTCGGAAGAAGCCGCAATTTTCATTCGAGAAATCGGAATAAAGCACCTTTTAATTGATTTGCCAAGTGTTGATAGAGAAGAAGATGAGGGCAAATTATTGGCGCACAAAGCTTTTTGGAATGTAAAAAATGTTACTAATTTGAACGATGACGCACGATTAGATTGTACAATTACCGAAATGATTTTTGTGCCAAATGAAATTCCCGATGGTTATTATTTATTAAATATTCAAATTGCCTCTTTTGAAAATGATGCATCGCCAAGTAAACCAGTTTTGTATAGTTTGAAGTAATGAGTAATGAGTTTGGAGTTTTAGTAAGGAAAAAAAAGTTTTATGGATTATAGAGATTTATTGGCGTATAAAAAATCATTTGATTTAGCGATGAAAATATTTGAAGTTTCAAAGTTTTTTCCAAAAGAAGAGAAATATTCTTTAACAGACCAAATCAGGAGAAGTTCTAGAAGTGTTACTGTTACCATAAGTGAAGCTTATAGAAAAAGAGTTTATCCTAAAAACTTTTTTAGCAAGTTAACAGATGCCGAAGCTGAAAATACTGAAACTCAAGTTTGGTTGAATTTTGCTTTAGCTTGTGGTTATCTTGAACAGTTAAAATTTGATGAGTTAACGGCTTTAAATAATGAAGTTGGAAAATTACTCTATTACATGATGAATAATCCAGATAAATTTGGTTCATCAAGAATTTAATTTTTTAATCATAAACTATTCACTCCATACTACAATCTCCAAACTCCAAACTCAAAAAAAATGAACATCCAACAACTCTACGAATTCTGCTTATCTAAAAAAGGTGTAACCGAACATTTTCCGTTTGATGAAGATACTTTAGTCTTTAAAGTTGGTGGAAAAATGTTTTGTTTGACATCATTAAAAGAATGGGAAAAAGGAACGCCATCGTTGAATTTAAAATGCGATCCAGAGAGAGCTTTAGAACTTCGAGCGGAATATGAAGCGATAAATCCAGGTTATCATATGAGTAAAATTCATTGGAATACAGTTGATTTTAATAGTGATGTTAATGATAAAATGATGCTTGAACTGATAAATCATTCTTATGAATTGGTTTTTAAAAGTTTAACTAAAAAAATCCAAAACGAAATCCTCAAAAAAGAGAATTAGGCATTACTTTTGTACAAGTTTTGACAAAAAATAGAATCATGCTAGATAATTTAAAGAAAATATTAAACGAAGACCAAGATCCAAAAGCAATAGAAAAAATTACCTCCAAATTAGATAATTTACTAATGTCAAATGAAGAAGTGGGTTACATTGCTGTTCAGAAAAAACCAGCAGTTACCATTTTGCCCGATAGTGTAGTGGTTACTAATAAAAGAATAATACTTTGCAAACCCAAAAACCTTGGGTTATCGATGGAGTTTATTGATTATGATTGGGATGATATTGCAGCAAGTTTTGTAAAAGAAGGAATTCTTGGAGCCGATTTTACTTTTTCTACCAAATCCGATTTAACTCACACAGTAGATTATTTGCCTAAAAATCAAGCGAGAAAATTGTACACTTATGCTAAAGAACAGCTAGATTTATTGAAAAATCCTGTGGCTTTTTCTGCTCCAATTGCTGAAGAAGTAAAGCCTGTTGAAGTCTTACAAATGCAACCTGAAATTGTAGAAGAAGTTATTGAGGAAATTCCAACAGAAGAAGTTACCGATTTTGCTGAAATTGTTCCAGTTTCTGGTTATAGAGATGAAAAACAATTCCCTGAAGATAAAACAGAAATCACAGATAAAAGTTTAGGAGAATTATCTCAAGATGAACTTTTTGAAAAACTTCAGAGTTATAAAAAATTGTTAGATAATGGGTTAATTCTTCAAGGTGAATATGACAAACTAAAAGCCGAAATTTTAAAATATATCTAATATTTTTTTAAAAAAAAGTTAACCGACTGTGACTAAAAACAGTCGGTTTTTTTTATGTTCTTATGTAACATTTGATACCTTCTATTTATTGATACTGAAGTAACTTTATACCACTAAAAATCAATAATCATGACAACAACAGTAGTAGTAGGAGGAAGTTTTGCTGGTATGACTGCAGCGCTTGAAATTAAAAGAAAAGGCAAAAACGAACATAAAGTAATATTAATTGATAAATCACCACTTTTTTTGTTCATTCCTTCATTGATTTGGATACCTTTTAGAAGAAGAGAAATGAAAGATATTTCATTTAAAAAAGAAGAAATTCTAACTAAAAAAGGAGTTGATTTTGTTCATGCAGAGGCGTTATCAGTGGATACTGAAACCCAAGTTGTAAAAACCGATAAAGGCGATTTTAAATATGATAATTTGGTTGTTGCAACTGGTCCAAAAGTAAAATTTGACATTGCTCCAGGAGTTGCAGAATATTCTCATTATGTAGGAACTCCAAATGGTGCAATGAAATTGAGAACAGCATTAGAAGAATTCAAAAAAAATC
>ENA-UOYA01002404-UOYA01002404.1-activated-sludge-metagenome-genome-assembly--contig:-NODE-2404-length-18069-cov-15.791051_pt1 | contig 18069 bp, 24 predicted proteins | sample MGYA00238163_ERZ764804 | MGnify/ENA primary metagenome ERZ764804 (study PRJEB28919, sample SAMN05720223) | activated sludge metagenome | isolation source: Anaerobic digester | place: Hong Kong... | reverse complement strand
CTAATCAACTATGGCTTTTACAAGCCCCCGCCTCTTTAGGCGGTGGGTAGTTGACTACTTTTCTTGCCCATGAACTTCACATCCCCCAAATAAGAATGTTACTTTTTCTTGCCCTTTTTCTTGCAAGCCATAAACATCCACCTCCTTATTTGGGTGCAGAAATAACTTTCTGAACAGCAGGTTCGCCTTCATCTGTAATAAGATTTTCGACTGGAGGTGTGACCGGTCCATTTACATTTGAAGAGCTATCTTTTGTAACCTTAATACAGATATGAATAACTTCACAATCCTCTTTTACATCATCTGAAGTTGGCGGTTTCTTGCTATTGATAATATCCTTTACTGGATCACCCTCTATAGGCTCCCCATTGGGGTCGTTGGGATCTACAATAATGGGTGGTTCTTTTTCTTCTACTTCTCTAACGGGTATTTTAATCTTATTCACACGGATTACCCCCTCTCTCATATTTTCGTTGGGGTTATATTCTAAAGACTCTATAAAATTTGAAAACGTATCGCTTATCGGTGTAGTCTTAGATTCTTCATGATTCCAAAAAGAAATAACGGGGTTTCCTCTTTGGTAATCCAAACAAAACATATTACCCCCACCATCCATTGCGAAGGGGCAAAGTTTTTCTGTTACACCCCATCCTTTTTCAGTATCATGAAAATCTTTAAACTGCACAAAGGCATTGCGCGGGTCTTTTGGCGAAAAACTAAACATGGTATAAAGAGTGGCATCACAACCCACATCTTTCATCATGGTTCTAGATACCTTTGCTTTGGCTGGAACTTTGCCGTTGTTTTGTTTAATGTAGTTTTTAAAATCGTTCGGCAGTTTGCATCCGCATAGTTGTTCGTATTGAATCAAATCATCGTCCGTAACCGGTGTAATTACTTCTTCTTCCCAAACCCACCCATTGCGTATATTTCCTTCTTTAAACTTTTTGGTTGTTTGATCTTCGTTTTTTGTTTGTGGATCTTTTTGTGTTATGGGTTCGTTGTCTTTTTCGCTACTACCCCACGCTTCAAGCTTGTCATATGCATTATCTAGCGGGGCTGTACTAAAATCTCTGTAGTTGCTTTGTATCACTTGAATCAACCATTGGTTGTACGCACTATCAAACACGCGCTGTCCAACGGGTGTTAAATCGTCACTAGTAATTTTTGTGTTTGCACCATCCAATTTTGGATCTTGAATGATTTTTCCCAAACGTTCCGCACCTTGCTTACTCAATAAACGTTTAGACCCCGCCCACTGTATTGCTGTTTTGATTGTTAACAGAGAGGTTTCTATGTTCTTACCCCTCTGCATGTGAAAGGACGCCTGATCGTACACTTTAGACATTTTGTGTTTCCTTTCTTTTGAAAGCCCCTGAGAAAATTATCAACATCAAAATAATATAAGAAGCAATAGATACACCAATAAGAATGGGGTCAACACCCATAGCCACCATAACACCCGTCCCTACAGTTGAATAAATAATAACCAACACAGTCAGAGCAGTTCTTGCCTCACTACTAACGGGGGATGTTAACTCGTCAATCTTAGACACAAATGTTTCAACCGTTTTACTATCATACTTCCCACCGTTTAGATGAAACTTGAAAAGAATATCCATCATAATAACGTTTGTGTTGCACCACGCTACTTTAGGATCATCTAATTTCTGAAACTGTTCAAAACAATGCATCATGTTGAACGTTAACAGCGATTTTTCTGCATTGGTTAGAACAACTTTCAAATTACATTCCTTGATTATGTAATCTATATTTCCCTCTAGTGTTTTTTGATTTTGCTGTTCTTGATTTACAAATACCTCAGTTATTTTTTTGGCGGTCATTCTTGCGGCGGGAGTTGTCTTTTTTAAATCGTTTGTAAGGTCTTCCAGTTTCATAACAATCCCCCTTTAAGTTGTAAATATTCCACCGTCTGCTTTACACCCTCTTCCAAGGTTATAATGGGTTTATAATTCAACATCTCTTCTGCTTTGGTGAAAGGAGCAAAAATAGATTTGACATCTCCTTTTCGGTATGATTCTGTAAAATCCACTCCAAACCTCGTGTTAAACATATCACACAACAGTGTGTATAATTGCATCAATGTTGTAGGTTTGCTTCCGCCAATATTAAAAATTGGCAAACGCTGGTCGCAGTTTGTTTGAAGAGCAAGATGAACAGCTTCACATGCATTGAAAATATGTGTAAACATGCGTTTCTGCAAACCATCGCCATGTATTTTGAAACGCCTGTTGGCTACTGCGTTTTCTATAAAACGAATAACCACAGGTTTAGCTTCTCCCATCAATTCTTGTCTGGGACCAAATAAATCATTGAATCTTAAAATACACACATTTTCTATTTGGCTTTTTAACACAATATATTCCGCTGCTAGTTTGCTTACTGCATAAGGAGAAACGGGGTAACATATAGAATCTTCCAACATAGGTGTTGGTGCTTTACCATAAACTGCTGTACTGGACGCCAACACAAACTTAGGTATGTTTAATTCTTTTGCGCAATCAAACACGACATGCGTACCATACACATTTGTGTGAAAAACATCCTCTTCTTGTTTAAAAGACAGTGGAACAGATGTTTTAGCTGCTAAATGAACCACCGCATCACAACCAGCCATATATTTTTTAACAAGGTTGTAATCTAAAATAGATGCAATATTTAAAACATAGTTGTCTTTTTGAACGACAGAAGCAATATTGTGTACATTTCCCGTACTCATATCATCCAAACCAACAACGCTATAATTTCTATTAATTAGATATTCTGAAAGATGAGAACCGAAAACACCCGCAGCACCAGTAATAAAAACCTTCATCATAATACCCCCATATGACCCATGTGCTTGATGAGAGCATCTAAATTCCATTTTGGGAAATGGGATTTGTTTAACACAAAAGGTTGTCTCAAAGGTAAGTCCTGTGTAGTTACTTTCTTTTTTAAACCATCGCTAATATCAAACAAAATTACGGGTTTATCATAAAACCAAAACTCGAAAGGCAAACGGGGCATGTAATCTACATAACGCAAATAGACAAATCCACTGCAAACATGTTCTGGTGTAGAAAATCTACCCGTAAGATAGCGTTTGTGATTATCTACCAACCATTGTTTTGCTTTGGGCCATGTTTCGGAATGTTCCATTTCGCCAATATCATACCTTCTATAAACATAGTAAGAATCTACGCGCGTGTTTGCATGTTGTTTCCAATAATTTGTGTATATTCCACGTTTGATGTTTATAACTTCATTATGAAACCAACGTACATTTAGTAAACTATTTTCAAAACCTTCTTCACTCAATAAAAAAATTTTACTAAAGAGTTTTGAAAGCAATAACAATGCATGTTGATTTTTCTTAAACCATTTCTTTAAAACCTCAAACGTTTTAAACGCATTGATGATATATATGACTTTGGCGTTTATCAGAACGGATGGGTTGTTTTCTAACAAATATGTAAACAAATTTACGGTTGTAAAAAATATATCATTTTTTTCTATAGAAGTCATTTCAGGGAACAAAAAAGTGTATTTGTTATTAAAATAAAGCTGCCTGATATTTTTTTCTTGGGGTATAATGTATTCTTCCGTAGGAATATGAAGCGTATCATACAACGCTTGCATCATTTCCAATGGATAAAAACACATACCAGATACGCCGCGTATAGAATAAAAACGAGTTCCAAAAACAAAACGCACTGCTAATCACTACCATCTTCGCCAGTGTTTGGGTTTTGTTTAAAAAGCATAATATCAACAGATGGTTCGGGTATATCTTCTATAACATAGGGGTAATTCCAAATCTGATGATGAGTTAGTTTTCTAAATGATGGATCGCTGTCAAACATTACAACGGGTTTGTTCGCCAAACTAAATTCAAACATAATTCTACCGCTGTAATCCACGTTGCGTGTGTACAGCAAACCATCGTACTCATTCCACGGGTCTAAACAACATTTTATATCTTGTATAAAATGTACTTTGTTTTCTTTAGCCCAATGTTTAGCTCTTTCTACAACATCCAACTGACTTTGCCCTTTGTATGTTTTGGCGTACATAAACCATTTACCGGATTTTCGCGATTTGATAATAATATCTCTACTAACACCCCAATTATAGGTGTGCGTGTGACCCATATTAGAAAATGTTTGCCACAAATTACTTCCCTCTAACAGATTCTTCAATCGTGTGTCGTATAAAAAATGAAGCTTGTCTTTATATTTCAATAAACACGCTCCACCATCTGCTGTTAAAACATTAAGAATACCGTCTGTTACAACCAAGAAAATATTTTTGGCTTTGTCTAAAACAGAAGTATTGTGACTTGGTAAAACATAAGACAAAAAATTGAAGTTTTTGGGAAACACACCATCGCTCAAATACGGCAATGTTTTTGTATAACGTTGTGTATAATCCAATTCGTTATGTAAGCCATCGGTCCAGTGAAACACATCAAAACCGTTGTTTTGTAAAAACAAACCCAGCTCATATATATGAAAATATGAACCGTTTATGCGCTCCCAAGACGATTGTGTTAAAACTACCACAGATGGGTGTTTCACATATTTAACCCCCTACTCCAACATATAAAAAATATCTTTAGGTATACACCATTGGGGAAACAATTCTCTTTTATAAATAAATGGTGTCACTAAAGGTATAAAATTAGTATCTTCACCAAACCAACAATTTAAAGATTTGTCGTTAGAAAAGAAAATGACAGGTTTTTGATAAAACCAAAATTCAAATGGTGTTCTGTTTCTTGTTTTAGTTGGTAAATGCAAATAACCAAAATATTTGGCTGCTGGGTTTAATTCGGAATCATCATTCCAAATATCAGAATCTATTTTGGCGTTTTCGTTATATGCTATCAACCAACTCAACAATCTATTAACAAGATGATCTTCTATATTGTCTTTTAAAGTCATATACCACATATCATTATCTTCATCAATATTGTCTCTTTTCCAAAAACGTGTTTCAAAACCAACGTCAATATAAGAAACGTTTGGATGGTCTATATCGCCTATCAACGATACGTTTTCGGTAAAAGCGTAATCTAGGTTTGTTTGGCTATCAACCAAAGCTACAATCTTTTTGATATTTTTACACCATAAACGAGGTAAAGTTTGTAAATATGTTGCGGAGGTCAACACAGAATGGGATTGATACACTTCGTTTGTAAATGGAAAAGCTTGTGTGTATCTAGCTTTATACAATTCTCTTAAATTTTTTTCTATATTGGGTGTTCCAGCAAAATGAAATATTTCATCCATTCCATTCAACTGAAACAGTTGTGCCATTTCAATTAAAAACAAAGAAGTAGAAGAAACTAGTTCGTCTGGATCTGTTATAATAATCATTTATCGCTTTTAACCCCCTAATTCAAAAAAGAAACATGGGACAAATCCCATTGTGGTATGTATGTTTTGTCTAATACAACGGGGTTGCCGTCTGCTTGAATGTTGGGCACGCGTTTAATCAAACCATCGCTTAAAGCAAAACATCTTACAGGTTTTTCATAATGCCAAAATTCAAAAGGCAAACGTGGCATAAAATCCGTTTTTCTAATATAAACCAGCCCCGCATATTTGTTGGCTGGGTTTAATGAATCGTAAACATCTACAGCTACATCGATTTTATTTTCGTGTAATAGCTGAAGAGTTTCTTGTTTCTTGTCTTCCGTTGCAAACACCCCAGCATAGTTGTTTTGATATAGATACCAAATGGTAGAAGTGTTTTCTTTTAAAACATAATGTTTAAAATAAAACCCCCGTTTTATAGGTAACAAACGTTGATCCTCAAACCAGCAACTTTTCATAGCCGTTGTTTCAAATCCGGGCTCATAAAGCAAATAACACTTATGACGTATTTTTTGCATGGTGGTTAAATCTACTTGCGCTTCTCTAAGAGCCACATGTGTAAATGCGGTGTTGAATATAAGTATGTTTTGCGCTTTGTTTAACCACTCTTTATAGGAACGCACCAGAAGTGGAAAGCTGGCACCACTTACAAGCAATGTAGTGCCAGCTTCAAATTCTGTCTTTGTTATGGAAGGTATTCTAAACGTATATCTCGTGTCAAGCCTCAACTCATCCCCATCTGGAATATAGCGTTTGGTGTCTATGCCCAAATCGTACAAGTATTGGCCTAACTCTTCCATATAAAAAAAGCTGCCCGTCATTGGGATATGCTGTTGAGGATTTTGAAAGAAATGATAAAAAAGAACAACAGGTCCCATTTTAATTTCCTATACTATACTATTTGGCTCGATGCATAGCGTATTTTGATTACTGCTTTGCGGGTTGACTCATACACATCATTTTTTGTTGTTGCTTTAGATATGGTGTATAAATCAAACATAACGTTAAACAACATACGTTTGTAATCCCTAGACGCTTTAAGCAGCGAAGCAATGACATTAATTTCGTCATTAGACAAAACGTTGAAATCTATATCTACCAATATCAAACTGTGGCATGTTTGAAGAAAATCAAGAAAAACAGAATCTGTGGCTTCTGCATCGCTGGCTTGAAGCTCTTTCATAAACTCCGCAATTGCGGGATGGAGAGGTTCTGTGGTGATAGGCGCACATTCGATTTTGAGTGCACCGCTTGTGATATGTTTTTGCAGTTTAAAAAGCAGCACGTTGGTAATATATTGCTGTGCGGGTGAAGTCAGGTTCATAACAGCATTGAGAATATACTGCCGTGCTGCGCTTTTAAGAGCAGATAAATCATCCATTTCCACAAGTTTAATATCTTCCTGTGTGGCTATAAAATTCTTCTCTATAGGAACAGAAACCAACTGTTCCCCGCTCTTCAAAACGTCTATTAGAGTGTCTGCAAGTTCATGAGTAACCGCAACCACATCACCGCTATCCAAACGGTTCATCCATCCCGCATCATACAAACCATAAAACCCATTACCCAAAAACACAAATTTTTCATCTTCTTGAATACCCGGAAAGTTTGCACCGATAACAGAAGACAAAACGCGCATTCCCAATTGCTCGTCATAAACGGTGGAAAAATAAATTACTTCAACATCAGACAAAAAAGGAAAATCTGCATTATTAAAAAGGTCAAGCATTAGTTATAACTCCCCCCACATCATGTTAGCAACCACCATCTCCAGAATCGTAAGAACTATTGTTGCTCGATCTGTGAACACTTCTATTTGATGTGTAATGTGCGCTTCTATGTGTGACCCTGTTTGCAGCGTTGTCCGTAGTATAGTGTGTTAAGTTGTGCGTTGCGTAGTGGCCCCAACAAAAATCCGTATCTAGATAGTTGCAAAAATCTCTTAAGTTGGTAATATGCGCTATACGAACAAGCACGTTTGACAAATCGTTATCAACCCAAACTGTAGGTCTTGCCATTTACGTCACCACCTTAAGAGTAGGAACTGTTTTTGCTAGAATAATAGGTACTATTGTGAGTAGAATAATGACCCGAGTTGTGTGTAGAAAAAACTGTGGCGTAATGGTTAGTCTTATTAACCATATACGTAGCCGTAGCCAATGCTTCTATAGCTAGAAGTTCTGTTCTTAATTGGTCTGTTACGGCGTGGGATGGGGTTGTTCCCAACGCCAACCAACTTACTGCACTCAATCCCAATGTTGTGCGCATGGTATTGATCGCATTTTTAATATCCAACCACTCGTCATCGTCTATAGAAGATTGTAATGGTGTGAGGGTGGGGTGCGTCCACGTCCAGTTAAAAGCCATCAAACACGCACCTCCTTTAAATTATTAAGCTTCCTGAAGCAAACGTAAAATCATCGTGCCATCATCGCGCAAATCTATACGCTGAATGACTACACGCAAAGATGCAACTGTTGTGCGCCCATTTTTAAGCACGAACGTTTGTGCTTCCCAGTTTGTTAATTCCACATCAATCTTTGGTATTTCAAGAATAAAACCCGTCTTTTCCTCAATGCGAATAACACTCACACTAGAAACATCAAATGTTTTTTCTCCCAGCTTTGCCTTAAACATCATTGCTTCACCCTTTCAAGCACTTGTGTTAGTTTCATATTCATCAGTTCATCCATCCTAGAAACCAACACCAATTTTAGAACAATATCCGCAATAGCTTTAGGCAATGTTTCATCTGCCAGCAGAGATTCTAGTTGCGGAACGGACTCTGCAAAAAACTTGGCTTGATCGTTATCAATAGTTCTTAACGCACACGCAAAAATAACATCGTTTAGCAATTTCCCAATTTCTTCTTTATTAATCATTATTTTTCACCTCAAACTTATATTCAAAATTGGGAGTCCACCAACTGTTGTTTTGATTCTCCTCTTGTGGAACGCAAGGTACAAGATTGTCTATGCGCAAAATCTTACCCAACAAACTTTCTTCAGAAGTTATTTTAAGCAATTCTTCCAGCAATTCGGAGTTATCGTATTCCCTTTTGATGATTAGCGCATAAATATTCATTTGTTCACCTCATTTGCTTTTTTATACAACCACCACTCACTCAATACATTGTCAAACGACCATGGAGTAAGTTGTTTGGTAGATATACTAGGTAGCAATTGTGTATCTACCTCTAAAACAGAATCATTCTTTGGTTGTTTATCTACTTTAAGATATACGGAAATAAGCTGTATTTTACCCAACAATGTTTTTTCCGCACCGGGTTCTTCCACTATTTGTTCTGAAATACTATCGTACTTGCGAAATAGAAGATTTTTCCAAAAATTATCCATTTTGTGCACCCACCCACGCCACATCATATACACGCTTCCAATGAGGAAGTGATTTCTGGTATGCCTGGCATCTGTAATGGTCGTAAAACATGGGCATTGAATCCAAAGATAGGTTGCTTGGTGGACACGCCATGCAAATGCTTCCCGTTATACCGCCGTTTCTAAGATCACATGTGGCGCATATAGCAGAAGAAACATGGTTGCATCGGAACATGTCCAAATTGGTTATGATGGCTTTAAAATCGAAATACATGTGTTTCAAGCTACCCAACACACAATAAGGCTTAATGGATGTTGTTGTAATTGGGCCGTGACACATATAAATCAACCCATCTATATCCACCGCCAATTGGGACCGCATGGCAGAACAATTGGCACAACCCATTGTTCTGGATTTATTAAAAAACAAATTGTGTGTATAATAGTCCATATATGGTGCGCCGTATTCCCTGCTTTTCTCAATGAGACGGTTTGCTCCCCGCCTCATTGTTTCTTCAAAAATAGCAACATGCTTCGATTCATACATCACATGATTTTCGACACGCATAGGCATTGTATGGCATGAAAACAGCGTATGTGGTTCTGCAAAAAAGTCTATACAATCTTCATAATATTTAGGTGTTTTTTCGTTGAGATATAGCGTGGAACATAAATTGTACAAACGTTTGTCAATTTTTAAATCGCTTTGAATATGCGATAGTGCTTCTAAAAACTCTACCACGACATTAAACGTTTGACCTGTTTTTGACAAGTACGGCCTGTACTCGTTTTGAATATAAGGGGGGCCGTCCAGAGAAACTTGTAGGTCTCTCAACACCCCGCTCTTGAATGCTTTTTCCAAAACGGGCAAGGATGCCATAATAGTACCATTTGTGGAGGTACTCAATTGTGCTTTTTTGTCTATACAAAAATCGACAAGATATTCGAGCGTATCTAAATTTATGCAGGGTTCTGCGCCCCACGCAGATAGATATTTTTGTTCATGTTTGTTATAGAAAAATAGCTTGTCCCACGCCAAGTTTACAATGTGATCAATTTCTTGAACCGTAACATGAGTGTTTTTTAGCCACTTTTCACGTATGTAACAGTATTTGCAATCCAAATTGCAAACAAGACTAGACGGAACTTCAAACGCAGCAATACCACGTAACCACCGTTCTACAATATCTTTTGCCTTGGATGGATCTATGTCCTTTGGAATTCCAGTGAGGTTCATTTCATTATCGAGTTTAATAGAATGTGTAGCACATTGTGCTACTCCTCCGAATTTTCCTATAACAGAATTAAACATTTGTATATACCTTCTCCATTAAAGAATCATACACATTATCACCAAAATAATGTTTACATGCGTGTATGGCTTCATCTAAATCAAAAGATAGTTGTTTCCATTCCTCAAACATCATTGTCAACGCACTATACTTGAGCAAATAATACGCACAAACAGATGGAATGGGGGTACTCATAGCGCCGTTCCAGTATTCGTCCATAGCGCCTACGCACATGGTGGGACACACGTTTCTAATAGGACACTGCATACAAGACGCGCTGTTGTGGAAATTGTAACCAGCACCCAACGCTACAAATTTGCGCATATTGATTTGTTTTGTAACCACATCAGCAATAAGATATTTTTCATTCAACAAACGATGACAAAAATACACCTTGCCGTCTGTGTTGATAGAAAGGTTTGTTAATGCAGAACATGGTAACCCACGCATGGTAGTGTGGGGTTGAGTAGTGTTGAACGTGTTGGGTATATTTTTTTCCTTACATGTTTTGAGGATTTTGGCAATTTCCACAACACCCTGTACCAGTTTTTCTTTTTCATCGACAGGATGTCTTACTTCCAAAAGATATAAATGAACGCCTTCTTTTTGAAAGAAATTCCACACGTTAAACCAATCGTAAACTTCTTCAAAATCGAGCATAGGATGAAATCCCATATGAAACTTTTTTGCCATATCAAACACGCGTTTCCAATCTCTCCCCTGTTTGAAACCCTGCATGTGACCAAAGGCAGAAAGCGGTCTATTGAACGGTTCAGAAATGCCGTCAATAGACAAACTAAACATCAGTTTGGCGGGGGCTGCGTTATCTATCATTTCTTGAATATGAATATCTGACAATCTTTCCAGCATGCGTCCATTGGTGGGAATAGAAAAGAAATTCGTGTCCTGTTTAAATTCATCAACCCAACCGTTAAACGCATCCATATCTATCATTGGATCTCCACCAAAAAATTCTATTTGATTGGGTCTGTCAATCAATCCCATTTCACGTGCGTTATCAAAATAAATACGCATGCGTTCCCTGTTTAGTGGGAGAATGGGTCCTTCGTTTTGAAAACGGGTTCTATAACAATACCTACAAGCGTTTTGACATTTGGTTCCTACGATAAATTCCATAGTAGAAAATCTACTATATTTTTTTACTTCATCCACAACGTCTTTAGAATTGCACGATATCATATTTTACCTCCACACAATTGGTTATAACCAACGCATTTTCAAACGGCAAATTGATAAGTTTGTCTTCTGGATGTACATGGAATGTCATACGGGGCGCATTACCGCTCACACCAAAATATTGTGCTAGCTGTGCCTGCGTTCTGGGCAAACTAAAATGCTCCCACATAAAGGCTTGCGCTGTTGTGTTACCCCCAACCTTTGCTTTATACGTTTGGTGGATATAGGACCACATCGTATGAGCATTGGTTGCGGGAATAACATGGTTTCTAAATTGCGCATATACATTCGACCTGTTATCATATGCAACCACATCACACCCACAGGTCAATGCTTCTCCCGCAACCAAATTGATGCACTCTTGTGTGGATGGGTGTATCAGCAATTCTGTATTATAAAGCATGTCGTAAATTTTGTTTATAAGTATGCTGGATGAAAACACTTCAACCGCATAATCTTTTGCGCATTCGGGTGTATCTGTTACAATATAATCCAGTTTTTCGTTTGTTTGTTTGAGTAGCTCACAAAATGCAGGATCAAACTTTTCAGGTATAAATCTTCCAATAAAACCTCTCTTGTATGTGCGTTTTCCAGTATTGCACTTGTATATATTTCTGTTATAAGCAAATGGGTAATTGAGCGGAAAAAGCAAATTGGCATTTTTATTAAACCACGCATGGTATGGGTAATTGAGAGACAAACACTTGACGTACTTGGGAGCAACGTCTGGATTGGCATGAATGATGGCCCAAGTGTTTTTAAAAGTATGTGCTTGCATTCTATTAAAAATGTCTTTATGGGGTTCGTTTAAAACCAACGCGTCATATTGCTGTGCATACTTCGATGTTTGTTTTTGTGTTTCAACATCTTGCGTAACAAACACATCTACGGTATGCCCCAACCTATAAAGCATCCACGCAAACACATATCCTATTTGTTCAATGCCAGACCCGCAATTAGGTTGCCAATACAATATGCGCATACTGTTTTTGTCACTTAACAAAATTATAAAATTCGTTTAAACGCAGACCGCGTTCTTTTACGGGTAGATAATTTTGCGTCATAACATAATCCACAACAGTCTGTGTTTTTTCATCAACGTCCACAGCAACATAACCATATTTTTCAAAATTAATAATCATAACGTTATTCCTCCCGTTATAAGTGATCTTCTTTATAAGCACTGTATGAATTGAGATGAATATCTCTGCTGGCCTGAATAATGATATCTCCATCCTTAGTCATTTCGATGTAACTACCGCTTTTATGTTGTATTCTTACACGGCTGTTTGCCGTGTCCAACAAAAAGAACTGGCCTTCTGTATCCTTTACAATGACATACTCTTCGCCGGACTTATCCCATATTTCAATATACGCACTATCTTTGGGCAAGCGCGGATCTCCCTCTATAGTACGGGAACCCCTGTTTTTATATTTGCCTCTTATAATAACGGATTCATCATCTGGATCATCCGAAAGCATAACAACACGACCCTGTGGTGTTTTAAGCAAAACCCATTTGTCGTGATATTTGCCACCTTGTTGATTTTCTACAGGTACAGATTCGTCTATATCTAAATGCAACCCGCTTACATAATACGCGTTATTAAAATCTTCATCTTCAAAATAAACCCACACAAGCGTATCCTTGGGTGGTGGAGCGCACATACCACAATCATCCTTACCCACATCTCCACTATCATTGATACCGCTCATTGGAGAATTCATAGGTTTAGCCCAAATACCTTCAGATTCTGATACTTTACCATACATCAAGTCGGGTACCCACACCTTAACGCGGCCCCTCTTTTTGGGGTCTTTAACATCTACCACTTTGGCTCTACACATCTTGCCCATTTTCACGCCCTGTTTGGACGCATGGCCTTGTGTAGATGCCATCATATCCAACTGCTGTTTGCTAATAGTCATATAGACACACCCCTAAAAACCATCAGATAAAGCAGTTTCAATCGTGTTTGCATCTTGTCCATATTGTTCTGCTATTGCTTTTTGTTTAGCTTCACATAAGTTTCTCCAATGTTCGTTTTTAACTTCATCAAAAACTTCATACAACATATCTGTCAAATAAGAAGAAATATTTTCATAGCAATCCTTGGGTACATTTAAAGATACCGTACCCGATCTAAAATAATTTTCACCACCCATTTTTTCTGCCATCTTTCCAGCCAAATCCCCCTTGCTGGTCAGGTTGACATAAACAAGGCCATCGGAAGAAAAATCCCACAGTGCAATCAGTGCAATATCTTCCCTGTACTTGTGCAAGATGGTTCCTTCAACGGTGTCTTTTAAATCAAACCCCGCTTTGCATACAACGAGCTCTTCTTTTCTTTCCATTGCTATATCCAGTATGTTATCTACAATGCTGTTAACATTCTTCCTGTAAAGAAGAGCCAATTGCTGTTCATACTTGCTCAACTTGATATTTGGATCTCCTACAAAGCGGGAAACAAACCCAGAAAACCCCAACGCTTTGTACAAATAATAGTAAAGATCTTGCTCTTCTGTTAGATAACCAGATACAAATGCATCTGCAATGGACACCATAGGGTAAAGCAGCATGTCCGCATGCAAATAGTTATACAACAAATGAGATCGAGAAATACGATCCCCAGTTATGTATGTAGGATGATTTTCATACAAATAATTGGAAGCCTTGGTGTTATCTATAACAACTGTGTGCTGTGGCAAGACATCCGGATTTACACGCAAGCCAACAAGAAACTCTGGTTGGTGAACAGAAATCAATACCTCAGCATGCTTGTTGCTGGTTGAAAGGAAATCCAATGCGCCCGTATGATGAAAATAAATAGCTTGACAAAAAGCACAATCAATACCATAAGAAGTAATAATCATAAGATCAATTCGCTCCAAAAATTGTCTTGATCTGCTGAGTTTGGCTGACAAGCCAAGTTTTCCCAAACAATTGTTTTTTCTGGATAATATTTGAGCATATCGGAAAAACTAATTTCCCACGTTTTATCGTTTTCCCTATGTGTTTTCCAATCTTTTAATTTGCATCTGCCTCTATCAACAGCGTCCATCATATCGTCTACATCATATACACCCAAATTGTAAATACAATCTACGGGTCTTATACTTTCAAGCTCCACATACGCCTTTTGCCTAACCATTTCGTCTTCGTCCAACGTTTTTAAAAAAAGCGCTTTGATGCGAAATTTTACAAACGCTTGTACGGATAACGATTTTGTAACACCACCGTTTTCTTTTGCCAGTTTAACCGTTTCATATTCTGAAAATTTAAAACCAAAACAACGAAATGGTTTCTTTTCAAATCTCATCCGAGAACCCACAGCTATGTTGTATTTTTGTCCAACGGGTCTAAAAAAATAATCTATACCAGAAGTTACATCTAAAGAAAAGCATGCTTTTTCTGTTTTACCTTCATTGACTATCCAAAGTCCGGGGAACCACCCGGACGTTTTAAGGACAGGCAATACATACATTTGAAAAGCTTGACTTGAAATGTATTTTCTTATTTGCGCCTTTCTATCGGTTTCATTGTTATTTTTATAAATCAAATCCAAATCGAAATTACTAAAGCGTTCCATAACTCATAACACCACCTACATAATTTGTTCTGCATGAATTACGGACTCAACATATGTAGGTAGTTCTAAAAAAGCACGAATGCTGCTATCTACACATTTCGCCAAATCATCTGGTTCTTGGTCTGCCCACACAGTGCATTGGTTAATTTTTGGATGCCTAGAGTAAAAATTCTTAAATTCTTGGCAAAGGGAATCCAAAAATGCATAACGTTCATATGTAGATTTAACTTCATTCCGCAATTCAATGCGCTGCATGAGTATTCGTGGATCTGCCCATAACAAAACTTCCAGTGTAACAGTGGGTATCAATTTTAAAGATTCTTCACATATCATGCGTATAGTATATTCATCAAACGTTTTGCTTTCTATCATGGACGTTACGCCATACACGTATCCTGTTGTTCGATACCGGTCAACCAAGTAAATATCTGTGCTTTGATTTAGTTCCTCAATCAGCGGTGCGTGAACAACCTTATCAACAACGTTTGCCATTTGAAAAAGAAAATCGCCTATTTCTTCTCGTTTTCCTTCCATCAAATAATCTTTGAGAAGTGTTCGAACATGCATTGGTGTTGCTGAAGTTTTTTCCAGTTTATATGTGGGGAATGCTGTGGGAAATGGTTTGTAATTATACTTTTGAATAAGGGTTTTGATACACGTTGTCTTCCCTACACCGTCCGCACCTTCAATAACAACAATCATTTATCTAACCCTCGCTTAGTAAAATTAGAATTATATTGAAATTCTGCCAACAGTTCGTTCAAACCTTTATCCAAACTGATGCGCTTAGCTACGGCATGACACGTTGCCGTATCTAACGCATATGTGCCTATCACACACGATATACCACACATAACAGCCCAATCACAAATAATCATATCTTTTTCCACGTCGTCGAACGTATATCCGTTAAAAGGAAGCACTACAATATCTTTGTGATGTATCTTATGTTTCAATGGTTCAAATTCTGATGCAAATGCAGCGTAACTTGTACATTGAAACGGACGATCCATTCCGTTGTCACTCTCATCCCGCCACGCCAACACGTTCCACCAATCATCTCTGTTCAATGTTTCTGGATTTGATACATCTAGCGGAAACTCATTGTATTTGGAAGGAACACGCCAGTGAAACCACCCATGATTCAACCTTCGTTTTATAGGTATGTCTTCGATTGGTATAAAGAAATCATTTGTACCGATGAGGTTGAGTGTATGGGCGGCGGGTAGTGTACCTTGATATTTTTCACCAGATTCATATAAAGCCGGTATTGCCGAAGCACGACCAATAACAGCAAAATATACGGTTTCATCTTCTATGTACGGTCTTGTTTCCTCCAATGCGTCATCTGCAATAATACAATAACATGGTGTTTCTGATGCTTTGCAGACCTTGTCAATGGGCGCCCATTCGTAACCTATCTTGTTTTCTAAAAACATGCGCGCCGCATTGAGGGTGGCTGGTTTGTAAAAATGCGTGTAAAGAATAATATTTTTTAGTGGTTTGTCATAAAAATCAGAATCATATTTACATTTATCAAACATGATCGTACCCATCACCCCACGAATTTAGCGTGCAATTGCTTCTAGCTATCCTATATTTGTTCTGACAAAAAGCGCGTTTTTAGATTTTTTATGTGATATTCCCAAAAATAAAAAATAAATGGGTACGCTTCATTTGGAGAAAGCGCACCCATTCCGCACATAAAAACAGTTTTTATTTTATATCAAAGACTGTTGGTAATACCCACCAAACGTATCCAAACTCATCCCCAAGTTGGGCGTACTAACAGGAACAATATCTGTAGACGAAACAATAATTTTACCAATAGGTATCAACTGACGTTTAACCCATGTACCCGTATCGTCAAACATGTAATAAATTTCCCCATTGTCTACTTTGGAACGAATGGGAGAAGTGATGGTATAAGGCATAAGAGTTTTAACATAACAACCATCTGTACCCCAAACGCGCAAACCAATATACCAACCGGGAACAAAACCGCTCATGTTGTTTTTGGTGTACACGCCCTGACCAGAGCTAGGCGTATCACGAAAAGTAATGCCCGTACCGTCTGGTCTTATTCCCTCCAAACGGGAACTGTATCCACCATATACTGCCCAAGCGTAATAAACATCTTTAACATAAAACGCTCTATTGTCTGCTCGTGATAACATGATATAGCCATTCCAAGATATTTGCGCAGACGTTCCATCATCACCATCAAACGCCTGCCTAGCTGGTCGTATAGTAGACCCAGCGGTGTATGCAGTACATTTCCACGCACCAACAATGGATGGGTTAGCATCTGTAAATGGAATGCCTCCGCTTGTTGGATAGGAACTAATTTGTACACCCTGACCGTAACCGTAATACCACAATAAGGCTACCTTTACAGACAAATCCCCCGTTTGTGTATTGCGTTCCAAAAACACACCCAACGGCAACGTGCTAGTTGGTGTTACCGCATTCAGCGCGTCCGCTGTATCTTGATTGATGGCAGCATCTATCAAATTTTGGCGTGTTAGTTTTAAAGGAGATTCCAAAGAACCTATGACTGGTATTGGTTTGGTTGCGAAACACGCGGTGAGCGGTGTGGATTTAGATGCATTAATAATCATACCCGTGCGTTCAACCTCAGACGCCGGACGTAGAAACCGCAACAATGTTAAGGTTAAAATAGAAGCGGAGCTAGCCAATATGGTTAGCTTGTAATAGAGAAACTCGTCCGTCGAACCCCCATCAATGGCAAACACCTTGGATTCATACGTAGCACCCCACACACCCAAATCGCTAGAATTGAAAACTTCAAACCAAGTATCGTCATCATTGCTACCCTCAACCTTTACTTGTGTTGGGCATGAATCGCTTTTGGATCTCAGAATAAAGGCACCCAACCGTTTAGCGCTAGGCAGTTTTACTTTTATCCAATGGTTAACGCCGTTGCCACCGGGCTGCCACAACCAACTGTCTGGCACGTTGGTGTAATCCAGTATGCCACACGCATAATTTGTATCGTTGCTGGCTGTGATTTTGCCAATAGAACTGTTTTGTCCGGGAAACTGTCTTGTTAAATGAACAGGAACAATATCAGAAGATTCTATGATGGACGGAAACTGTAAATTGCTGTCGTAAAACGAATGGTTTATTAGTCCAACTCTCGCCAATAAATTCCCAAATGGATTGTTGGTGACAACATTTTTTAGTTTTCTAACAGGCATTCAAATCCCCCTTTCTTAAATAAAAAGTTTAATACGGTGGATAGAATGGCGCA
>ENA-UOYA01002401-UOYA01002401.1-activated-sludge-metagenome-genome-assembly--contig:-NODE-2401-length-18081-cov-33.965161_pt1 | contig 18081 bp, 20 predicted proteins | sample MGYA00238163_ERZ764804 | MGnify/ENA primary metagenome ERZ764804 (study PRJEB28919, sample SAMN05720223) | activated sludge metagenome | isolation source: Anaerobic digester | place: Hong Kong... | reverse complement strand
GGTTAAAATTAGAAAGGATGGCAATTGTAATGGAAGATAGTTACATATTGGAAAGAACTCAAGGCAAAAGTAAAAGATGGAGAGCACTAATACAGTTTAATCGCACCGATGTCAAGCTGGGGTTGTTTGATTTTAAAGACCAGGCTATTACCGCAATTAAAGCTGCATTAGTGGCAAAACAAACTCCAGACGAATTTGAAGATTGGTATGAAAACTACAAACAATATACACTGGGGTATAAGATACGGCAAAAAGTGGAGTTGCCACAAGATATAGCTAGACGACTAAAAAGATTACCTCTAAAAGAACAAGAACACATTGCAGGCAAATACTATGGGTGCCGAAAAGTTTGGAATGAGTAATTGGCTGGAGGTAAAAAAATGACCGCAAAAGAGTATTTGCAACAAGCTTTTTACATAGACCGTAAAATCAACCTCAACCTGCAAAAGGTTGAGGAGATGAAACGGGCTTTATACGGTAAAGCTGTTAGCTATACAAATAACGGGATCAAAAACGCCACTAAAGCAAATAACATGGAATGTGTTGTTATGCGCGTTTTGGAGTATGAGGAGCAAATTAACTCGGAGATAGATAAACTTGTTGACCTACGCATACAAATAGAGGCTGTTATTAGCAAGCTAACAAACGAGCAACAAAAAGAGGTCCTCACAAGGCGGTATCTGCTATACCAAAAATGGGAGCAAATAGCGGTTGAAATGGGCATTACTTTTCAATGGGCACATATTTTACACAAAAGAGCATTAAAAAATATAAGAATTCCTGCTACAGTTGATTGTAATTGATTATCGGCATATGATATTATTATAATAGCAAAGCATATATAAATACATCCGCCTGTCAGTGTTTATCAAAGATAGGCCAGACCGCGGATAACTAAATTGTTTTAGATTGCCCTGCCGCAATAGTGGTAGGGCAACAAGCTTTGCAACGCAATGCTCTTTAGGAGTAGTAAATACAAGCCCTGACTAAGAAAGAGAGGTGATTTAGAAATGGCAAATAAGGCTTATAAATTTAGATTATATCCTAATAAGGAGCAAGAAATTCTTTTCAATAAAACTTTTGGATGTGTTAGATTTATCTTTAATAAAATGCTTGGTGATAAAATTGAGCATTGTAAAGAAACAAAAGAGAAATTAAATAACACTCCTGCACAATATAAAAAAGAGTTTGAATGGCTTAAAGAAGTTGATAGTTTAGCTTTAGCAAATGCACAAATGAATTTACAAACAGCTTATAATAATTTCTTTCGTAGCCCTAAAATTGGCTTTCCAAAGTTTAAGAGTAAAAAGAAAAACAAAAATTCTTATACTACAAATAATCAAAGTGGAACAATTGATATTGTTGATAAACAAATTAAACTACCTAAAATAGGTTTAGTTAAAATGAAACAACACAGAATTATTCCATCTGAACAAAAGATTAAGTCTGCTACTGTTTCTAAAACACCTTCAGGAAAATATTATGTTAGTATTCTTGTTGAGTATGATTTTATTCCTCCTGTAATATCTCTTGATAAAAATAAAGCATTAGGATTAGATTATGCTAGTCATAGTTTCTATGTTGATAGCCAAAACAGAGAAGCAGATTATCCTAAATTCTATCGTATTGCTTTAGATAAATTAGCAAAAGAACAAAGAAAATTATCTCTTATGAAATATAGTAGTAATAACTATTATAAACAAAAATTAAAAGTTGCTAAATTACATGAGCATATTTCAAATCAGCGTAAGGATTGGATACACAAATTAAGTACAGAATTAGCAAATCAATATGATTATATTTGTGTTGAAGATATTAATATGCAAAATATGGCACAGTCGCTTAAACTAGGAAAATCAACTAACGATAATGGCTTTGGAATGTTTAGGACAATATTAGATTATAAGCTTTCTGAAAGAGGTAAGAAATTAATTAAAATTGATAAATGGTTTCCATCGAGTAAAACTTGTCATGTGTGTGGAATGGTTAATAAAGAATTGACTCTCAAGGATAGAGATTGGATTTGTCAATGTGGAACACATCATGATAGAGATTGGAACGCAGCAATAAATATAAGAAACGAAGGATTACGTATAATCATTGCGTAACAAGAAATAACCGTAGGGACTATAGAGATGAAAACGCAGCTATAAATATAATGAATGTTGGACTAAGTATGGTCTGAAAATAAATTAAAAACCGTTGGAATGACGGGGTTAGCCTGTTGATACTTCTATCAGTAGATAGATTGAGCAGGAAGCCAATTGGTCTTTAGCCAATTGGTAGTTCACATACTCTATAAGCTTGTTTATGTTAATAAGGTATTTTTCCCCTAGTAACGGCTTTTTTCGTCATGTAGATATCAGACGTTACATCGCCCCCAACCCATGATATTTTTAAACGGTGATTATATGTTAAAGGCATGCCCTTATTGTGGCAAGATACATCAAACAAATTACAACTGCCCACATAAACCACGTTATTGCAAGCATAATGCGCAATTTGTACGTTTTCGTAACTCTAAGCTTTGGGCGGCAAAGCGGGTGGAGATTACACAACGAGATTTGCATATGTGCAGACTATGCGCTATAGGATATGATAATCAGCCGGTTAAGTATAATAACGATATATCAGTGCATCATATCATCCCGTTGGCGGAGGATTATAGCAAACGGCTTGATAATAATAATCTAATAAGTCTGTGTGCATATCATCATGAGCTTGCGGAGTGTGGTAAAATCCCGAGGGCGATACAGCAAAACGTTATAGCAACACCCCCCTGCCCTCAAAGCGGTAGTACCGTAGAAATTAAAAAACCGACCGCAGCCCTCTGTAAATGATGTTGTCCCAGAACGAAAATTTGTATTTTTTTTGGAAGGTGATAAAAAATGGCTAGACCGTCTAAGCCGGCAGCAGTGTTAGAAACAGAAAAAAAATCACATAGGACTAAAGCAGAATTAGAGCACCGAAAGCAAAGTGAAGCAGCCTTGCTTTCTGGGACCCCGCTTTACGAACGCGAAGAGGTTAAAAAAAATAAAGTGGCGCATAATGAGTTTATCAGGGTTTGTGAGTTAATGCGGTCAATCGGCAAAGACGATGCTTTGTACTCATCTGGCATTAATACATATTGCCAGTTATATGCAGAAATATCTGATTTAAAAGAACAAAAAAACAAAATTATTGCGCTTGCAGAGGAACTGAGAATAAAATTTGATACAATCGTGGTGATTGAATATGATGATATATTGCAATTTACAAAACAAATAACAAAACTAATTAATATGCAGCTTGCTATTAGCAGTGAAATAGATAAAAAAAGGCGGCTTATGCTTGCTATTGATAAAGAGAACGTAATGACGATATCAGCAGCGTTGAGAAGTATACCCAAAACGCCTGAAAAAGCTGAAAATCCGTTGATTAAAGCACTGGCGTTTGACGAAGAATAAAAAAAAGGCAAAAAATAATATGACTATTTTTAACAGCAAAGCAATTGCTTATGCAAACTGGTGCTTAGAGCCGGGCAACAAAAAAGTGCCTAAATATGTAAAAAAGCAATGCCAAGCGTGGCTTGATATCGTTAACGGCAGAGATAACGACGCTTATATTGACGATAAGATGTTTAACAAGCTTTGCAAGCTGCTTAAGCTGATAATACATCCAGATTTGCACCAGCCGTTAATAGACTGTATGGAGGATTATGCGTGGTTGCTAATTGTAGCAGTGTTTTGTACTAAGTGCAAAGCTGATAATACCCGCTATTATCGGACGGCACTTTTAGAGATTTGCCGCAAAAACTTTAAGACGTTTTATAGCGGAGTTATTTTTATCATCGGTATGCTTACAGAGGGTAAGTTTTGCCGATTTTTTTCCGTTGCCCCAGATTTAAAACTATCTAAAGAGCTGCAAATAGCAATAAAAAAAATAATTAAATCCTCTCCCGCATTATCAGAAGAAGTGTTTAAAACGCTACGAAGCGAAATCCGGTGTCTAATCAACGAAAGCGAATACACTCCGCTAGCGTACTCAGAGGACAAAATGGACGGCAAAATGGCTAATATCTTTTTAGCAGATGAGGCGGGCGCAATGGACGATTACCCAGTAGAGGCTATGCGGTCATCACAAATTACGCTAAAAAACAAGCTTGGCATAATAATTAGCACTCAATACCCAAACGACAATAACGTAATGCTAACAGAGATAGATATTGCAAAAAAAACGCTTGACGGGCTTATGCCAAGCAAACGCTATTTTGCTTTGCTTTATGAGCCAGACGATGAGTATCTTGTTAACGACAGGTGGCAAACAGAGGACACAGTTATTTATCAGTCAAATCCGGTTGCCATAACCCATCCGTATATTTTTGAAAATTTGCTGGAAAAGCGCAATATTGCAGTTTTATACGAAAATAAGCGAGAAAATTATCTTTGCAAACACAACAACATCAAATATAAGTCGCTTGGCGTAGAAGGCTTTGTTGATATAATAAAGCTGCGCGAATGCAAAATTAAAGAGGATTTATCCTTTTGGGAGGGTAAACGGGTATGGCTTGGCCTTGACCTCGCACAAACAGAAGACAATGTTGCTGTTGCTATGGTTACGGAGCACAACGGCATTATTTATGCCAAAACGTGGGGTTTTATCCCCGCTGACAGAATAGAGTTAAAGTCATCGAGAGAAAATGTTGATTATAGAAAACTTATACGTGACGGCGTATGCTTTTCCTGTGGTGACAGCGTAATTGATTACAGTTATGTAGAGGATTTTATTTTAAGCCTGCCGAAAAAATACGGTGTACAAATTATTAATCTAGGCTTTGACCGCTACAACGCTATATCAACAGTGCAGAAGCTTGAAAGCGACATTAAAAATCCTATAGAGTGCGTTGAAATCAAACAGCACTCAAGCGTATTACACCGTCCGACAAAGCTACTAAAGGAAAGCATACTTAGCAAAAATTTTAGATATGACGAAAATGAAATGTTGGAAATCAATTTCCAAAATGCCCGATGCACTGAGGATACAAACTTGAATAAGTATGTTAACAAAAAAAAGTCTGCGGGCAAGGTTGACTGCGTTGTTGCACTAATTAACGCACTGTATTTGCTGCAACTCGAAATAGAAACTCCAAAAGCATGGGGTGCGCAGGTATTTTAATAAAAAAGGGGGCGATAAAATGGGAATATTTAAAAAAAAAGAAAAAAGAGCGGAAGAAGCAGGGGTTGTATCGTATGAAGACAGCTTGTTAACCGCAATAATAAATGGCAGCAAGCAATATATTACACGCGAAAATGCGTTAAAAATACCAACTGTGGCGGCGTGCATTAATCTAATCGCAGAAAAAATAGCAGCATTGCCAATAAGACTATACGAAAAAGCAGACGGGGAAATACGTGAAATTGAAAATGACAATCGCGTGAAGCTGCTAAATGGGGATACAGGAGACACTATTAACGCAACAGAGATGCGCAAGCGTTGGATTGCTGATTATTTTTTAGGCAAGGGGGCTTATACATACATCGACACAAATATATACGGCGATGTTATCGGCTTATATTATGTTGATGAGCAAGCAATATCTGTTACAAGCAGTGCAGAGCAGATATATAAGTCCTATACAATCCTATGTGCTGGCAAGTCGTATTTCCCACATCAGTTTTTGAAAATCCTGCGTAACACTAAAGGCAAGGGCGTGGGGACAAGCATTATAGCCGAGAGCCCGGTTGTACTTAATATCTTATACAACACAATGCTGTTTGAAAATGGCAGCGTGCTTAAAGGGGGCAACAAAAAAGGCTTTATTAAGTCAGAAACTCAGCAAACAAAAGAGTCAATGGACGCTATAAAAGCAGCTTGGGCAAAAATGTTTGGCAACTCAACCGATATGCAGGATAGTATTGTAGTACTTAATGCGGGCATGGATTTTAAAGAAACATCGTCTACGGCGGTAGAAATGCAGCTTAACGAAAACAAAATGACAAACGCAGGAGAGGTATGCAAGCTGTTTTGCGTGCCGCCAGAAATGATTACCGGCAATGCCACAGAGCAAGCAGAGACGTTATTTGTAAAAAACGCAATAATGCCGGTAATAAATACAATCGAAGCTGCCCTTGACAGCGACTTGCTGCTTGAAAAAGAAAAGGATACAAGATATTTTGCTTTTGACGTAAGAGAGCTTACAAGGGGCAGTACAAAGCAACGTTACGAGGCATATGAAATAGGTTTGCGAAGTAATTTTTTGCAGCTTGACGAGGTAAGACGCAACGAGGACATGGAGCCGCTCGGCTTTAATTTTATAAAGCTTGGCTTGCAGGACGTTCTGCTTGACCCTAAAACAAACAAAATATACACTCCTAATACAAACGCAACAGCAGATTTAAGTATGCAGGCAGCGAAAATCGGAGAAGAAAAGGAGGATATAGATGTCGCACCCATTGGAAATTAGCAATATAAGTTGAAAGTGAGGTGATCCGATTATCTCCCATGAGCGTGGGTTAAACGCTTTATTTTTATGTTCAATTGGAAGGAAGTGATTACAACGAAAATTGAATTAAGAAGCGACAGCGCTATAATAAGCGGATATGTTAACGCGGTTGGGCGCGAAAGTCGGCCTATAAGCTCCCCAACCGGCAAATTTGTTGAGCAGGTTGAGCCGGGAGTATTTAGGACGGCATTAACCCGCTCAACAAATGTTGATTTATTGCTTAACCATGACCCAAATAAAAAGCTTGGCAGTACGGCAACAGGTGAGCTTAAATTAGAGGAAGATAATATTGGACTAAGAGCAGAAGCCGTTGTCCGCGATGCAGAAGTTATAAAAAAAGCACGTAATGGCGAATTACGCGGCTGGAGCTTTGGCATGTACGTTAACAAAGCGGAATTTGAACAGCGCGCCGAAAAGCTGCCTAAAAGATACTTGCAAGATATAGATATTTTTGAGGTATCAATTATAGATAAATCTTGCTTGCCAGTATACGCAGGGACAAGCGTGGAATGCCGTGCGGAAAATGAGGTAATGGCTGAAACCCGTGCAAATGTTGAAGAGGTTGAAACAGTAAACAAGATACCGCCAGATTTGTCAGAATATGAAAAAAGAGCACATATGGTCGCATTAGCACCGTACGAACAAAGGCTTGCAGAATTGCGGTACAATCCATATCATGGCCCAATTAACGGGCGCTTTACCGATGGTAATGGCGGCGGGATGGGGGCGACTTTATATGTAGGCAGAGGAGAAAAGGGCAAGGGGCGGTATGTTGTTACAAGTAGTAAGTTTGATGAAAGTCCAAACATGGAAATTGAACAATCAGAGAGCATTAAACAAGAATTTTTAAATGCAGGACTTAATAGCAAAATCGCAGGTATTAGGATAAAAGCGGAGCAAGGTAAAGGGAATTATGAGTTTAAAGACGCTATAGCAGTGACATCGAAAGAAGCAGAAGAATTTATACATAATTCAAGAGTGCATGAGCGTGGTGGGAAAACATTAATAGAGGGTTACTCAAATAATGGGAAACACGGATATTACGCAAATAAAAGTGATAGTGCTGAAATACAAAACTTGCTTAATATGCGGCATAAGGAGCAAGATACAGCGATAAGACGGCACGACTTTTCCAATGGGGTAACAGGGACAACAACAACATATGAAAAGTGGAGAAAAAACAACATAAAAAAATTTACTGATTATTGGGAAAGTCCTTCAGGTAAAACGGTTGCAAGCCTACGCGCTATACCGATAGAAGAATATGAACAAAGATTATCTGAAATCAATAATTAACGTCTTACAATCCGTAAGGCGATTTTTTATACTCAAAAATAAACATTTAACCAAATTTAAGGAGGAAATTTAATGAAAACAGCAGAATTAAGAGCAGACACAATTAAGTCATTGACAGAAAAGAGAGCAGGACTTGTCACAGATTTGCAAACACTTATTGATACCGCAAAAGCGGAAATCAGAGCGTTTACAGAGGAAGAGGATGTTAAATTCCAAAACATTGAACAGCAGATTAAGGACATTGACAGCACTCTTGCAGCTGAAAAGAGAGCAATTTCAATTCTTGCTGCACAGGAAAACACGGATACTGTTGCGGGTGCAGCTGAAACCGACAAATCAAAGGCAGAAATAAGAGCATTTATGGACTATGTTAACTCACAGTGTGGCGGCAAGGTATCACCTGAATACCGTGCAGGAGAACAGAACATTACCATGTCTAACAACGGCGCTGTTATTCCGACAACCATTTCACAAATGATTATTAGCACAGTTAAGGAAATGTGTCCTATTTTTGCAAAGGCTACAATGTTTGCAGTTAAGGGCACGCTGAAAATCCCAGTATGGGGCAATGCAAATACAACCCACAACATTGCTGTTGGCTATCAGGCTGAGTTTACTGACATTACCGCAGATGCTGGCAAGTTTACTTCCGTTGACCTTACCGGCTATCTTGCAGGCGCTTTAACTCTTATTGGCAAGTCTGTAATTAACAACAGTGAAATTGATGTACTTAATTTCATCGTTACGGAAATGTCTAAACAGATTGCGCTTTTCCTTGAAAAAGAGTTGCTTATTGGCACATCAGGCAAGGCGGTTGGTGCTTTGTCTACCTCTAATACGGCAACACTTACCTCCGCAACGGCAATTACAGCTGACGACCTTATCACTGTACAGTCAAAAGTACCAACAGTATATCAGGCTAATGCGTGCTGGACAATGTCACCTGCTACGTTTGCCGCAATCCGCAAGCTTAAGGACAGCACGGGGCAGTATCTTTTGCAGACAGCACCTAATATTGTTGGCAGCTTCCCGTTTATGTTACTGGGTAAGCCGGTATTTTTATCTGACAATATGCCAGCGGTTGCTGCAGGGGCAAAGCCTATTTTATACGGCGATTACTCCGGCATGGCAGTAAATATGCGCCAGCAGATTGAAATGCAGGTACTTAACGAAAAGTATGCTACTCAGCACGCTGTAGGACTTGTTGCATGGTTTGAATTTGACAGCAATGTAATTGACCACCAGAAGCTTGCTACAATTACAATGGCTGAATAAGAAAGCGAGGTAAACGATGTATAATACGCTGAATTATACCGAACAGGGCGGCGGAAAAACCGTTATTGGCGGTGAAATTGATATTACCGGTACATTAAAGCTTGGCGGTGATGAGGTAACAGCTGTTCCAACATTCTCACTGTCAACAGCTACAACAGTATCAGGTATTAAGACGGATTTTAATTTGCTCTTAAATGCAATGTCAAGCGCAGGACTTATAAAAACGGTAACTTAATGTTGCCGTTTTTATTTAAAGGGGGTTAATAATGAATTTAAGTGAAGTAACCCTGACCGAAGTTAAAGCATATTTGCGTATATTAGGCACAGACGATGACAGCCTGCTTGAAATTATTCTTGCGGCTGCAACGTCTTATATCCTATCTTATACCGCGCTTACAGCGGAGGAAGCGGACACAATACCAGAATTGTCCATAGCGTTGATGTGTTTGTGTGCTGATATGTACGACACCCGCACATCACAAGTGAGCAACGACAAGCAAAACCCTATTGTAAAAACAATTTTAAACATGCATAGACGCAACTGTATAGGCGGTGCTTAATGTGATTAATGCAAGTAAATTAACAGAAAAAATTACATTTCAGCAGCAGCAGTCTGATACTGGGGAATGGGTTGATATCCTTACCACATATGCAGAAATTATAGGCTTAAGCAATTCACAGTTTTACGAGCAATATGCAGGCGGCAACGCTGATGAGGTTGTAACGGTATCGGTCCGCTACAAGCCTATACTAATGGATTTAATACCGCAAACAACGCGCATTATACACGGCGCAAACGTTTATGACGTTATATCCCCGCCAGACGATGTGTTGTTTAAAAAAAGTGAAATAAAATTTAGGGCAAGGAGGCAAATAAGCTAATGGGAATTGATGGTGTAATCGAAGTCTTAAAAGCCCATGGCATAACTAAAATTGCCCATATGGGTTTTACAACGTTGCCAAAAGAGCACGTTTTTGCCACATACGGAATTTTACAGGAAACCGCACAAGGGGCGGACGAGTATGCCTTATATCTAGAGGTGGCTTATCAAGTGCGCATTTTTTACCGCGATGGCAAAACAACCGCCGATTTTGCGTCGGAAAAATTAATTAAGCAGAGTTTAAGAACGTGTGAGGGGCTGACTATCAAATATGACTATGTCAGTGAGGACAGCCTCGATGTTACGTTTATTGAGTTTACAACAACAGAAGAATTTTAATTTATAGGAGGATTTATTATTATGGGTGAATTATCACAGTATACGCTCGGAAGCGGACATTTGCATATTCAGGAGTTTACAACTCTTCCGACAGATTGGGACGATTTTTTTAGCTCCACTGACAACCTTATCGGCAGAATTAAAGGCGGTGCAAGTATTGAGTATACTACAGAAAAGTATGCGGACGAGGACGACCTTGGCTATGTTGTAATCGAGGATATAACAAAAGAAAAGGTTATCCTCAAAACAGGTGTTATGACCTGGGATGGCGATACGCTTGCTAAGCTTTGCACAACAGCAAGGACAACAACAGCTGCAGACGGTACAACAACTGTTAAAATTGGTGGACTTGGTAACCAAACAAATACTCGTTGGGTTATCGGATTTGAGCATAAGGACAGAAACCTCCGTGTAATTATCGTTGGACGTAACACAGAGGGATTTACCTTTGACTTTAAACAGGACAGTGCGACTGTAATTGACTGCCAGTTTAGAGCAGAGGCAAGTGATAGTGAGGGTACTCTCATTATCATGCAGGATTTGCGCAAATGCCCGGTACTTAAGTCATTGGCTATTGGTACATTGACACTCACTCCTGCGTTCTCGCCGTTCATCAAGTCATACACAGCAGCTACAACCAACGCTACAGATACCATTACAGCGGTTGCTAAGACTGGCACTGATACAGTAGCTATTCTCAACGGTGAAACCCCTGTTACAAGCGGTGCAGCTGCTACATGGGCGACTGGTGATAATGATGTTACCGTATCGGTTACACGTGGCACAACGGTATACACCTATGATATTACAGTAACTAAATCATAATTTAAAGGGGTTAGGCTATAATGTTTAAATTTGCAGATTTGCAATACATACCGATACAACTTGCTAGTGGTATTATTAATGTCCCTATCTGCTCCAAAGCAGTATGGGAGCAGATATGTTTATACAAATCTGCCGATGTGGCCTGCGGTATGCTTGTTAATGACATACCGCAAAGTCTCCCCGACAAGCTTGTGCTTGTGCAAGCTTATAAAGACAGTGTGTTAAAAATCAAAGAGGATTTGCAGCTTAATATCCCCTATTATCCATGCAAAGTAGACAAAGACGATATAAAATACACGATATACACGTATCCCGACAAAATGGTAAGCGACTATGCCGGTCTATCAATATATGATGTGGACAACATATCAATATTGGAGTATTGGTTACTTTTGCGGGATGCATTTATTTATAAGCTAGCACAAACAAAGGATGGCAGGGAGTATTTAAACAACGCTTATCGTCTAACGCAGACGGAGGCTGATGAGGATATAGAATTATGAGTAATAACAATAACCTTGTATCTGTTTCGGAAGCTATTATTGATGGTTTTAGGCAGTATTCTGCCGAAAAATCAGCAGAGATAAAAAAAGAAACTACTAAGATAGCACGAAAAGTTAAAGAAGAAATTATTGAGAAATCACCAGTAAGGGTTGTGAGAACTCCTACAAGACGCAGAAATACAAGGCGTGTCGCACTTAATCCAAGCAGACAGCCGGGCGCATATAAAGCAGGATGGACTACGGAAAGAAAAGAGCAGGGGCAAAGACTTACTGTAAGGATTTACAATAAAACAAATTATCAGCTTGTACACCTTTTAGAGTTGGGACATAGAAACCGCAACGGAACATTTACACAGGGTAAGGCTCACGTTAAGCCAGCCGAAGAAAAAGGGCGGCAGGATCTTGACGCTGCAATCGATAGGATATTAAGGGAGTGATATTATGGCACGTTATGGATATATGGCTACAATTGGAGCAGATACATCAGGACTAGCCGCTGCACTGACCGACCTTGAACGCCATGCCAGGAGCATACAGTCAGAACTAAGAAGCATTAATTTTGACGTAAATAACGATGGCGGCACAGTTGCATTACAGCAACGTTATACCGTGCTGCAACAAGCCATTGAAAACACGCGGCAAAAGTTGGAACAATTAAGAGCGGCAGAACAAGCGGTTAGCGAGGCTGCTGCTAACGGTACTATTTCCGAGCAGCAGTATCGCTCTTTTCAGCGCGAACTTGCGTCAACGGAAAATCGTTTAAGGCGATATCAAAATGAGCTTGAGCGTACAGGTGCACAGCTTAACGGGGTTGAACAGGAAACAGAACAGCTTGAGAGTGCAACGGAATCCGCAGGACGCGAAGCGGTTAGTTTTGGCAGCTTGCTTAAAGCTAACATTGCAGGAGATTTGATTGCTGACGGTTTAAGGCAAGCGACAAGTGCAATAGTCGACTTTGCAAAGCAAGGAATAGGACTTGCAAGCGACTTGCAGGAAGTTCAAAACGTTGTTGATGTAACTTTTGGTGACGGTACACAGCAAATATATGACTTTTCTAAGACTGCGGCAGAGAGCTTTGGGTTGTCTGCTCTAGCTGCACAAAAATATACTGGCACAATTGGTGCCATGATAAAATCAGCAGGAGTAGCAAGTGACCAAGTACAGGAGATGTCCATCGCCATTGCTAAACTTGCTGGCGACATGGCAAGCTTTTACAATCTTGATACGGATGTTGCATTTGACAAGCTCCGCGCAGGAATATCCGGCGAAACAGAGCCGTTAAAGCAGCTTGGTATTAATTTGTCGGTTGCAAACCTTGAGGCTTATGCCTTGTCGCAAGGCATAGAAAAATCGTGGAAATCCATGTCACAGGCAGAGCAAACAACGCTGCGCTATAATTATTTAATGTCCGTTACCGCTGATGTACAGGGGGATTTTGCAAGGACATCCGACAGTTTAGCAAACCAACAGCGCATTTTGCAATTAAATATGCAAAATGTATCTGCCGAGCTGGGGCAAGCATTATTGCCGGCTCTTAACCAGATGTTACAAAAGCTTAACGACATGCTATCAAATGGCGCTGAGACAAAGCAAGTAATAAGTGAAGTTGTTAATGTGCTTACTGTTTTAGGCAACATTGTTGTCAAAACTACTGACTTTTTGTATGACAACAAAGAGGCTTTAGGCTATGTAGCTGGAGGACTTGCGGCAATAACAGCAGCGTTAAAAATACAATCTATTATTAGAGCAGCAATAGCAAGCTATACCGCACTTGCTGCAAGCCTTGGGACAACTACAGTTGCACAAACGGCTTTAAACACTGCAATGGAGGCTAACCCGATAGGGCTTGTTATAGCTGCTGTAACCGCATTAATTGCTGTATATGACCTGCTAACAACATCATACAAAGAGCTGCAGGAAAAAGCGGAAAAATCCATGCAGGAATACGAAGACGCAAAGCAGCAGCTTGAGGAAACAACAGTCAAACTCGAAGAAAATCAAACGGCACTTAAAAAGCTGCAAGAGCAATGGGACAACGGATTTAGAACACAAGACCTTGCAGACCAGCTAAATATGCTGACGGAAACAAATGCAGGATTGCAAGCACAAATTGAAATACAACAAAAAGCCGTCGAAATAAAAAAAGCCCAAGCCGAAGCTGACCAAGTCGCATTGATAAACAGCGAAAAAAACAAAAAAGGCATTGTATCGGCGACACTGGCACTGCAGGAGTATAATGACGGTCTACAATATATTAAAGAAACGGAAAAAGAAAGAGACGAATATTTGGCACAAGCAGAGGCGGCACGCGCCAGCGGGAGGGCAGAAGAAGCTGAAGAACTTGAAAACCTTGCCTATTATTATGAGGATAGCTTAAAACAAGCGAAAGAATATCAAAACGAGCTTAAAGATAAATTAGTACTGTCCGCAGCGGCATTAAGCGAAGAAGCGGAAAAAATAGAGGGTGTGACCGAAGAGGGCAAAGCCGCTAAAGGCCAAATAGAGCAATTTGCTCAACAGGTGTATAACCTCGTTAATGCGTGGGAGGGCGTGCCGGAAAAGGTTACAACCAAATATGTCCTAACGCGCGAGGAAAATATATGGGGCAATTATGACTTTGGGCATGATTATGGCGCGCCGACCGCAACGGCAGAACTCGAAACGCTAGAGGACGCATTAGCAGCTGTTGACAAGGCATATAAAACCCATAAAATAACAGAAAATGAATATTGGGCACAAAAACAGGATGTCCTTAACAAATACCGCGACGAGGACAGCGAGGAATGGTGGAAATATCAAGATGAGGTAACATCCTATTATGATGGCATAGCAAAAAAAGCAGAAGAAGCAGCCGAAAAGCAAGCAGAAGCACAGCAAAAAGCAGCGGAAAAGCTCAAAGAAGCACAAGAAAAAGCCAACAAGGAACGGCTCGAAGCTATAGAGGAACAAAACAAAAAGGAACTCGAAGCATGGGAAAAAGGTGCTGAAAAAACTGCTGATATGCTATCAGAGGCATATGACAAGCTGGCAGACCAAAAAGCCGCCGCAAAAGAGGAGCTACTTAAAATTGATTTGGCGGATACAATTGAGGATGACAAGGGCAGTAAAAAAACCATGCTCCGAAATCTTGAAAAAGAAAAACAAAAAATGCTTGCTTATCAAAAATCAATCGAACAGCTTAAAAAGACGGGTATTTCGGATAGTTTACTCGCTGAAATTGGTAAAATGGATTATCAAAGTGGAGAGCGGCAGGACTATATAAACAGTTTGCTCGGATTAAAACCGGACAAGTTGCAAAAATATTACGCCGACTGGGAGGCAGTCCAGGCAACCGCCGAAAAGGTATCGCAATCAATGGTGCAGGAGGGTCTCGACAGCCTTAACCAAAAAACGGTTAGCGCGGTAAATGATATTTTTGGCAGTATGCCAAAATCGGCATACAAGCAAGGCCAAGAAACCGCGCAAAGCTATTTGCAAGGCATTGTTGATAGTATGACCGGAGTTAACAGCAGCGCGGATATAAGCAACATATTAGGCAAAACGGCAGCCGCAACAGCAACAGCAACAGCAAGCAAACAAAGCAGTGTTGTATCAATTGACACTCCGATTAACTTTTTTATTGATGGCAAAAAAGCAATAGAGACAACGCTTAAGGATATATTAAAAGGCAATAAGCTTACGGGCGGCAACAATCTCAACTTGTAAAAGAGGTGGTTAAATGGAAATAATTAACGGTGGATATACTGTCAATATTGGGGGCTATAGTTTACAGCACATCGGAGAGTATGCCCCATCGTGGAACAAAGTATATGACACGCAAAACAGCTTTACGGATTACGCCGGGAACGAGGTCAAAATTTTAAAAGGTCTGCAGTTTACATTAAAGCTGACAACCGGCAGATTAACAGCAGCAGCTTATAATGCGCTGATTACGGCTTTAAAAAATGACAAAATAAATGTGTCGTGTCCTGATTATACTGGCGTTTGCAGATGCGATGATATACCGGGTGATCTGGTACAGGCTAATCATGCAGGGACACGCTATAAGGTGTCTTTTACCCTGACGGCGCAAGAAATAATACCGTCAGGGGGACTTTAGCTATACTTTAACGGTTGACGGTATTGCATACACTAACGCTGGCAACATCAAAGTAACACAGCAGGCAAACGGCTATGGTATATCTGGTGTATGTGCAACAGAGTTAAGTTTTGACTTGCTTGTAAGCGACTACATGGGGGCGGGGGCAAATGCCGAGGTGACGTTGACGTCTGCCGATATCCCGATAATGCTCCCAACGTTTTATATCGACACTCGCAAAAAAACAAATGGGGTTATATCGTTTACTTGCCTTGACAAGATTATGAGGACAGACCAGCCGCTTAATACGGAGACAATTAATTTTATGCCGCCAGAAAATCCACTTGATGATGAAAAAATAACTGTAAATAATCTGATTGCAGAAATCGCAGAACAATGTGGCTTTGGCTCATACGGTGGTGTCCCTGCCACAAATATACGTGAGCTAACAAGACCGGAGCTGACAAACAAAACGTGCCGGCAGGTGTTGGAGATGCTGTCCGTTGCTATGTGTGGCTATTTTTATACTGCTTACCCTGATGTGTTGGCATTTAAAGAGTGGGGGACTGACTTTTCGACAATTGAACCTGACAATTATGCCCCGATAGATGTGGGGGCTACCAAAGGACCTATATCTAGGCTAATAATGGTCGGCAATGACAAGGTATACGACAAGGGTAGCTCTGGGTCTGATGTATTAAATACCATTAAAATTAACACAGATTTAGCAAGCGACGCTCTTGCTGATGAGATTTTTAGCAGGATATCTGGGTACACCTATACATCTTGGCAATGCAGCAAAATGCTCTTACCCACGTTTTTTAAGATTGGGTGTGGAGTAAGGCTTGCTGATAATACAGTTTTAATAGCCAACAATGCCACAACGGTATTTACGGCTACGGGAGTATTTACGTCATGTGGTAGCAACGATGTGACGGAAAACGAGTTTGATTATGACGGTAAGCTGACACGTGATATAAAAAGCAGGATTGCTTTTGCGGAGCGTTTTGGGCGTGGGCAAATCAACCCTGACGGTAAATATGTAGTTTACATAGACAAGAACGATTATCCATATCAGGAGGGACCATAATGCCAATAGAAAAAGCCGGAACACTTGGCGAATATTACAATAGAGATACGGACGAAAAAGGCTTTAAATTTACGGCGGACAGAGTACATTGCACAGGACGATACACAGAGGGGCTACATCCGTCAGAAATCGAAATTACAAACACAACGCTAAAATTTACATATCCAACTATTGACGACTTTATGTTATCGCCGGAAACATATACTTTTACGCGTGACAACGATGGCAAAATAACATCGGTGCAGCTGCCGGACGGTATAACAGCAATAAGCATATCGGATTTAAGGAGTGATTAAATGTTTACGGAGGCCTTTACGATGGGATATGTGCTTGGCAGTTCAGAACGGGGGGGAGATGGTAAATATTTCTATACAGGCGAATGGCAGATACCAGATGATTGGCTAACTCTTCCGCGAGCTCCCGATAGCAACAAGGCTTATTTTATAATTGACACTTACCCTAGCCAAGACTTTTGGTTGCACGTTTCGATGGTTGCAATAGATGAAGTTTTAAGTGAGGATGTAACCGTTACTGTTGATTGGGGGGATGGTACATCATCTCAAAAAACGTTTTTGCAGGGAGAAACGTCCAATAGATGGGATCCCGAACATATTTATACCGTTGGAACAGGCACAAAAATATCAGATGGGACAGAACAATATGAGATAATTGTAACAGCGGAAAGAACTGACATCGCAAAAATTGGGGTTGGCGTCGGTTCGGATGAAAGCGTGTTGCAGGTTGCAATTGGAGAAAATATCAGGTCAAAAACAAAAGATAATCTCGGCGCACTGCGTGAAAAGTGGCGCCTTAAAGTCGCATATCTTACCAATCCTGAACAGTTTGGCGATTGGAATTATACCGATGGTGATTATTTTTTCGAAGATTTTTCACTTGTGCAATTTATTCACCCGTTTGATATAACAGAAATACCGCCATATGCGTTCTATGGTTGTTACGGGGGTGTTGTGAGCAATCTTGATCTATCCAAAGTTACAACGGTTGGCAGTTGGGCTTTTGCCTACTGCATATTAACAAATCAAATTTTGCAAATGCCTGCACTCATAACGGCTGGGGAATCTGCGTTTTTTGTTATAAGAAACTTGAGAGAATTTATAGCGCCAAACTTAGCGTCTATAGGCACATACGCTTTTGCCGGTTGTTCGATATTACAAAAAGTTGAAAAAGCAAGCGATTGTGTTATTGGCGATAGAGCCTTTGATGATTGCGTGAATTATATACAATAAAGGAGGAAATATGATTACAAAAACAGTAACCAGCGGACAGAGGTCCGCAACAGCGACAATTTCAGA
>ENA-UOYA01002400-UOYA01002400.1-activated-sludge-metagenome-genome-assembly--contig:-NODE-2400-length-18082-cov-6.711488_pt1 | contig 18082 bp, 17 predicted proteins | sample MGYA00238163_ERZ764804 | MGnify/ENA primary metagenome ERZ764804 (study PRJEB28919, sample SAMN05720223) | activated sludge metagenome | isolation source: Anaerobic digester | place: Hong Kong... | reverse complement strand
GCACCGCAATGCCAAGCCTGCGCCCCGCCTCAATGATGTCGCGCGTCAGCTGGATGTCGGCGCGGCTCGGCGAGGGATCGCCCGACGGGTGGTTGTGGACGAGGATGATCGCCGCCGAGCCCAGATCGATCGCGCGGCGGATGACTTCACGGACATGGACGACCGCCTGATCGATAGAACCTTCGGCCATCAATTCATCGCGGATGAGCATGTTGCGCGCGTTCAGGTGGAGAATGCGGACGCGCTCGATGGTGAGCGAGGCGAGGTCTGCGCGCAGATAATCAAGCAGCGCCTGCCAACTGCCAAGCACCGGCTGGTTGCGGATCGGGTCAGACAACATGCGCAGCGCTGCCGCCTGCACGATCTTGAGTGCGGCGACAGCGCCCTCGCCAACGCCGCCATTGCGGGCAATCGCCTCGCCATCTGCTGAGAGCAGCCCGCCAATGCCGCCAAATTCATGGAGCAGCTTTTTGGCCAGCGGCTTGGTGTCGCGGCGGGGAATGGCGAGGGCGAGCAGATATTCGACGATTTCATGATCGAGCAACGCCTCGCCGCCGCCTTCGATCAGCCGTTTGCGCAGCCGCGCGCGGTGGCCGGTGCCGTCGGTTGTCTCCCCGTTCATGCATCACAGGCTATCGTGCTGCCGCGTCTGGCGCAATTGCGCTTGATCGCGCGGCATAAAGCGGCTTGGTAGGCATCATGGCGGTTCGACGCAGCGTAAAATGGGTCTCGCTGGGGCTGGCAGGCGTTGGCCTTGCCGCGATTGTCGGCCTGTGGGTGGAGCGCAAGCCCATCGCGCGCGACATGCTGGACGACTATCTCGCGCGCCACAATGTCCCCGCCAGCTATGACATCAAGGCGATGGAAACGCGCCGCCAGCGGCTTGAGAATGTGCGGCTGGGTGATCCCAAAAATCCGGACCTGACGGCGGATTGGGTCGAGATTGACGTTGGTCCCAGCCTGTCTGGCCTGTCGGTCAAGGCGGTGCGCGCCGGTGGCGTGCGCGTGAAGGGGCTGCTTGCGAAAAGCGGCTTGTCGCTTGGCGTGGTGGATCGGCTGTTGCCGCCGCCAAGCGGGCCGTTCCGCCTGCCGGACATTGATCTCTCGCTTGAAGATGCGCGGATGCGGCTCGACAGCCCCTGGGGTCAGATGGGTGGCAGGCTCGACGGGCAGGGCAATTTGCGTGCGGGCTTTGAAGGCAAGATGGCGCTGGTCGCGCCCCGGCTGGCGATGGACGGATGCGCTGCCACGGGCGTCACCGCCTTTGGTGACGTTTCGATTGTCGGCAGTCGCCCGAGTTTCGAAGGGCCAGTGCGCTTCGCGCAGGCGCGCTGTGGGGCTGCGCGCGGTGAAGCGGGCACACTGACGCTCGATGCCAGCATAGCGGAAGACGCACGCGACTGGCGCGGGCGTGGCGACCTGTTGCTGGCGCGAACGGCGACCAAGGGCCTTGCCGCGCGCGGGGCTGATCTCCGTTTCCGTTTTGAGGGCGATGGCAAGAAGACCGCCGCCGATTTTGAGCTGGCGGTCAACGCGCTCGCAACCCCCGACGCCATGGCCTCACGCGTCCGCGCGCAAGGCAAGGCCGTGCTGGGCGCACGCGGGGTGATCGTTGATGGCGATCTGCGGGCCGGGCGAGTCGTGCCCGCAGGCCTTGTCAGCCGCACGCGCGCGCAGCTCACAGGGCTGGGCGCAGGGACGCCGGTTGGGCCGATTGCCGAGCGGCTGGCGGCGTCCGTCGCGGCGCTCTCAAAGGGCATCGCAGGCCATGCCCGCTTTTCGGCGAGCCTGGTTGATGGTGAAAACACGCTCGCGCTCTCCAACATCGGTGCGGCGAGTGCGAGCGGGGCCAGCCTGAGCCTTGCCGGGCGCGATGTGGTGCGGATCGACGGCGGAAAAACCCGCGTCACGGGCATCGCGCGCTTTGGGGGCGGCGGCTTACCTGATGGCACCGCGCGCCTTGATGGCGCCTCGGGCGTGGTCACGCTCTCGCCTTATGTGGCCCGCAATGCGCGGCTTGGGCTGACGCCGGTGCGGCTGGGCTTTGGGCGTGGCGGGCTTTCGCTCGACACCGTCGCCACGATGGATGGCCCCTTGGGCAATGGCCGTGTTACGGGCCTCACCTTGCCGATCAAGCTTGCCGCGGGGCAGTCGCTGCCGACAGGCTGTTTTCCGGTGCGCTTCCGCTCGCTTGCGGTCGAAACGCTCCGGCTTGGTGCCACGCAGCTGCGGACGTGCATGACACACAGCGAGGTGAGGCTTGGCGCCACTGATTTGCGGGGGCATTTGGGAGCGGCACCCTTCGCGCTCTCTGCGGCCGGCGCGCGCTATGGCTTTGCGCGTGGTGCGTTTTCGATCTCGAAAAGCAGCGTCGCCGTGGGCGGCGAGACCCCCAGCCGGTTGGCCGTGGCGCAGCTTGATGGCCGCATCGCCGGAAGTGGCGCTTCGGGGCGCTATGCCGGGCTGTCGGGGCGGATCGGCACGGTTCCGCTGCAAATGGCAGAGGGCAGTGGCGACTGGTCGTTTGCCCGCAGCGTGCTGTTGGCGCACGGCGCGATGCAAGTCTCCGACACCCAGCCCGATGTCCGCTTCTTCCCGCTGCGCGCGGACGGGATCGCGCTGCGCCTTGCGGGCGGGCGCCTGACCGCAACGGCGCAGGTGCGTGAGCCCAAGAGCGGCGCGCCGGTCGCGAACGTCTCCATCGAACACGCACTGTCATCGGGGACGGGCCATGCGCTGCTCGATGTTGCGGACCTGAGCTTTGGCCCGAGCCTGCAGCCTGAAGCCATCACGCCGACAACGCTGGGCGTGGTCGCCAATGTGCAAGGGAAGGTTGCGGGCGCGGGGCGCATTGACTGGACGCCCGATGGCATAACCAGTTCCGGCAAGTTCTCGACCGACGGCCTTGATTATGCAGCCGCCTTTGGTCCGGTGACGGGCATGAAGGGCGAGATCGCCTTTTCCGACCTTCTGGGGCTTGTGACCGAGCCCGGCCAGCAGATGACCGTCGCAGGCATCAACCCCGGCATCGCCGTGCTGGACGGCAAGTTCCGCTACCGGCTTCTGCCCGGCTATAAGGTGCAAATTGAAAGCGGGCGCTGGCCCTTTGCGGGCGGCCATCTGATCCTAGAGCCAACGGTGCTTGATCTCTCCAGGGAAGCCGACCGCCGCCTGACCTTCCGTGTCGAGGGGCTGGATGCCGCGCGCTTCATCGAGGCGATGGAGTTTGAGAATATCGCGGCAACCGGCACCTATGATGGCGTGTTGCCGATGGTCTTCGATGCCAATGGCGGGCGGATCGAGCGCGGTCGGCTTGTCGCGCAGGGCGGCGGCACGCTCTCTTATGTGGGGCAGGTCTCCAACGAAAATCTGGGTCTGATGGGCCGCTTTGCCTTCGATGCCTTGAAGTCGATGAAATATAGCCGTCTGGCGATTGACCTGAACGGCGCGATTGACGGCGATGTTGTCACCAAGATCAGCTTTGCGGGCGTCAATCAGGCGCCGGTTGGCACCGCACGCACCAAGCTGCCGATCAAGGTGATCGGCATCACCAACATGCCCTTCATCTTCAACGTGACGATCACCGCTAAGTTCCGCCAGTTGTTCGATATGGCGCGCAGCTTCAATGATCCGTCGATCCTCATCAACCGCGCGATTCCGCGGCTGGAGCCGCTGCCCATAGATGAACGCAAGGCAGGCAAGGCCGTTCAGCCTGCCGAAAGCCCGCCCAAACCATAAGGAAGACGTTGTTGACGGATGGTCGATCAGATGCGAACCCGGTGGGCATGAAAAAGGCCGCACTTTTGCTGGTAACGCTGACAGCCGCTTTGGCGGCGGGATGCGTGCAAATCCAGGCACCGGACAAACCCATCGAAATCAACCTGAACGTCAACATCAAGCAAGAGGTCGTCCTCAGCCTGAAAAAGGATGCGGCTGACCTGGTGACGAACAATCCGGAGCTGTTTCCGCAATGATGTATGATCGTAAGCCTCTTGTCCTTGCTGCCATCGCCGCGCTTGCGCTGGGCGTTGCCGGTGCCGCGCTCGCGCAATCGGGCGGCGCTGTTGCGGCTGCTCTTGCCAATGGTTCGGTTGGTGAACAGTCCGATGGCTATCTCGGTTTTCGCGGCTCGCCCTCGGAAGGTCTGAAGGCGGAAGTGGAAGCAATCAACATCAAGCGTCGCGCAGCTTATACGCAGCTTGCCGCCCAGCGCGGCGTGACGGTGAAGGACGTTGCCGCGACCGTTGGTTGCGAAACGCTCCAGACGCGCGTTCAGGCGGGCAGGGCCTATCTGCTCCCCGATGGCGTGTGGCGCACCAAGGGAGCAGATCCGATTACACTTCCCGCCTATTGCGGCAACTAACGGCTCAGGAAGCGAGCGCCTTGTAGAGGCTGTACAGACTCGTCAGCGTCAGCACCGTGCCCACCATGTAGAGCAGCCGCTTGGCCGGAATGCGCTTGGCGAGAACCGCGCCGAGCGGTGCTGCCAGCAACCCGCCGATGATGAGGCCGATGGTCGCGATGGTGAAGGCCTGCAGGCCGATGGTCACGATGAAGGTCAGCGAGATGACCGTCGTGAGGAAAAACTCGGCGGTGTTGACCGTGCCGATTGTCTGGCGCGGCTCGACGCCCTGAACAAGCAGGTTTGAGGTCACGATGGGGCCCCAGCCGCCACCGCCCGCCGCATCAAGAAAGCCGCCGATCAGCCCGAGCGGCTCGACGACCTTGGCAGGCTTGTGCTCATGATGGTGCGTCATTTCCCATGCGCGATAGAGCAGATAGATGCCGATGCCCGCCAGATAGGTCATCACGAAGGGCCGCGCGGCCTTGGCGTCGATGTTCGCGAGCAGATAGGCGCCCGTCACGCCCCCGATCACGCCGGGAATGACCAGCCGGGCAAACAGCTTCCAGTTCACATTCTTGTGAAGCGTGTGGCTGATGGCAGAAGCGGCGGTCGTGAAGGTTTCGACAAGGTGGACGCTCGCCGAGGCGCGCGCGGGCGCAAGGCCGATGACGCTCACGAGCAGTGTGTTGGTGATGACACCAAAGGCCATGCCAAGCGCACCATCAATCAACTGGGCAAAAAAGCCCACGCCGATAAATGGTAGTAACGCCTCCAGGTGGTCCATGGTCAGCTCAGGCATGTTGTGTTTTCTCCTCTTATCAGAAGAGGCCGGAGGCCGTCAGCGCCTTTTAGCAGCTGACGGCCTTCGCCTCAAAAGCTTGCCTTGAATGTGAAGCCCCAGGTCCGCGGATCACCGGGTTGCCCGACGATCAGGCCGGTATTGCCCGACACGACGGCCAGTTGTTCGAAATATTTGGTATCAAAGGCGTTGCGGACCCAGGCAAAACCTTCCCAACCCTCTTCGGTACGGAAGCCCAGGCGCAGGTTGTTGATCGAATAGCCCGCAATGTCGGTATAGGCCGAGCGCGAGGCGTTGGACGAAAAGCGCGAGCGGTAATTGCCGTCCCAGCCCAGATAGGCCTCGCCCTCCTGGCCGAGCAGCTTGGCGGGGAGCTTATACTCTGCGCCATAAGAGAAGGACCATTTGGAGACGCCCGGCAACCATTGGCCGGAAATGTCGCAATTGGCGGGGCTCAGGCCACCTGCCGTGCCCGGCGCGCTCGGCGATTGCCCCGCGCCAACTGTGGTGCCGCCGGAAAGTTCAGGCGGGCAGGGGGCATCGGTGAAGCGCACATATTTGTGATCGGTATAGGCACCATTGGCATAGAGGCTGAACCGCTCGCTCGGTCGAACCGAGAAGTCCGCCTCAAAGCCGCGCACGCGCACCTTTTGCGCATTGGCGAGATAGCCGCGCAACACGCCCAATTGGCCGTTGGTCACATTGGCCTGGAAGTTCTTGATGTCGGTCCAGAAGCCGTTGACGTTGAGCGTCGCGCGGCGATCCAGGAACTGCGTCTTGAGGCCGATTTCGAAGTGATTGACGTCTTCGGGCTTCACGGTTGCGGCGGCGAGTAGCGGCGCGCCACTGGCGTCGCTTGGCACACCATTGAGGTTTACCCCGCCTGACTTGAACGTCTTGGAATAGGTCGCGAACGCCATCACGTCGCGGCTGAATTCATAGCGGCCGGTCAAGTCATAGGAGAGGTTCCAGTCGCTGTAGCGCGGCTCGAAATATTGCGGGGCCAGCACGCTGCGCTGCTGCGTGGCGCGCGCGCCGGGCGTCGAGAAGAGCAGCAGATTGCCCTGCCCGTCGGTCACGACCGAATTATAGACGCCCTTCTTCTTGTCATAATTGATCCGGACGCCCGGCTGGATCGTGAAGCTGTCACTGACTTTCCAGCTGACCTGACCAAAGGCGGCAAGGCTCGTATTGTTGAGGCGGATGTCGTTGTTGGCGGTCAGGCCGTTCAGCACCGAAGGATCATTCGACAGTGCATTGCTGGGTGAGATCAGCCAGCGGCTTGCGGCGGGGCCTTGCTGCTGGATGCCCGTCGTGTGGATGCGCTGGTGGAAGGCGAATACGCCCCCCACGATGTCCACATGCTCGCTTTCGCGCGCGTAGCGGAATTCCTGACTGAATTGCTTTTGCCGCGTCGGGTTGTTCGACTTGGTGGTGATCGGAAGACCGGTAAAATCCCGGTCGTTCTTGGGCTGCCAGTCCCAATAGCGCCATGCCGAAACCGAGGTGAGCGTGCCGCCGCCCAGTTCCAGCTCACCAACGAGTGACAGGCCGCCATGCTCGTTGCGGGCTTGAAGGTCGGCATCGAGATCGGTCAGGCGATCAAAGGGATCGGTGCTGGGAACAGCATAATTCTGGGCGGCCGTCAGTGCTGCATATTGCCGGTTGAGCGGGCGCTGCGTCGCGCCGGTGCGCACATAGATCTGCACGCAGCATTTGGGGTTCTGGACATTATAGTCGCCGGTCAGCGTCCATTCGAGCGTATCGCTTGCCTTCCAGAGGAACTGCGCGCGGGCGCCCAGATTGTCCTGGCTGTTGACGAGCGCATCCTTGGCGACATTGCGGATCGTGCCGTTACGCGTGGTGGAGGTGACGGCGAAGCGCGCGGCGATATTTTCCGAGAGCGGGCCGGAAATCGACGCCTTGGCCTGTTTGAAGCCAAGATTGCCGAGCGAGATTTCCACACGACCTTCGGGCGAAAAGCTCGGCTTGCGCGTCGTGATGTTGATGGCGCCCGCGGTCGTGTTCTTGCCGTAGAGCGTCCCCTGCGGCCCGCGCAGCACTTCGATGCGCTCAACATCGTTGAAGTCGAGCGTCGTCGAGGCGATGCGGTTGTAATAGACTTGGTCGATGTAAAAGCCGACGCCCTGCTCGATGCCGTCATTCGTTAGCCCGAACGGCGCACCAAGGCCGCGGATGTTGACGGCGGTGTTGCGCGGGTTGGACGAGAAGAACTGCACCGTCGGCTGCAATTGCGTGAGGCGCGACAGATTATAGCTGCCGGTCGCCTCAATCGCCTTCTGGTCAACGACCGAGATAGAGATCGGAACGTCCTGCACCTCTTCCGAGCGACGGCGCGCCGTAACAACGATGATGTCGCCACCGTCGGCGTCTTCCGCGGCGAGCGAGATCGCGGGGGCCTCGTCCTGCGCAGCGGCTGGAGAGGCGAGGGTGAGGAGCGCGATGGCCGCGCTGCCGATGAGCAATTGGGTCTTCAACATGGATGCGTGCCCCGTTTCAAAGCTGAAAAGGGATGCGTCCGGTGGTCCGGTCTGCACCCGAAAGTTGGGAGTTGTACCGATCGCGGCCAAAGACAGGGCCGCGACATTCATCATGACTGGAAGCGTTTGCGCTCGGTGATATCGACCTGCACCAGCTTCCCTTCATGAACCGTGAGATTGATCGCGCCGAAGCGAATCCGGTTGAGAGCTTCGGAAATCAGCCCAATCGCTTCTTCCCGGTTGCCGCTCGTGCGGTGCGTTTCCGCCGATGTCCTGATGGTTGTCATCCTGCATCTTCCTCTTGTCGATCAATGACTCTTTCATCCACTAAACTGATAGACATTTAACACGCAGCTTTTCTATTCGGGGCTAAAGTCAAACCATATCCATGCGGGGTCAGGCCGCTGCCTGCACCTCCTGAGCCTCGAACGCGGTACGCGCGAAGGCGCGATCCTGCCGACCAAATCCTGCCAGTGCGATGATGCGTCCGAGCATGGCGAGGCCGGCAGGCCAATGGCCGATTCCCGAGGACGCGTTGATGTGGCCAAGTGCCCCCGAATCGACGAACTGGCATGACCATGCCCGCGCCAGCCGCTGCGACTGGACGAGCGTGGCATAGGGATCATTCCGGCTCGCGGTCAGGATCGCGGGGAAGGGGAGTGTGAGTTGCGGCGTGGGCGCAAAACGCCGCAAAACGGGGTTGGCGGCATCGGGGCCGCAATCGGGCGGCGCCACAAGGAGTGCGCCCGAGATGCCTGCAATATCGCGCTTGTCGGCGGTGTTTGCCCAATGGGCGAAGGCGTGGCAGCCAAGGCTGTGCGCGACGATGATGACGGGCGCGTTCGCGTGACGAACCGCCCTGCCAAGCCGCTCGCCCCAGGTGGCGGGATCAGGATCAGACCAGTTGCCAAGCTCCGCCCGCCGCGCATTGCGCAACAGGCGATGCCAGTGGGACTGCCAATGCGTCGGGCCCGAATCATAAAGACCCGGCACGATAAGAAATTGAGGCGCAACCTGCGCTGGAAATTCATGTGTCATGACCACTCCTCCATTGAAAATCGAGTCGGGTCGCGTTGACGCGTGATCTTAAGCTGCGTCGCCGTGCGGGCCTTGCGCAAGCGCCCTGCGCCGAGTTGAGGTTCGGCTGCGACAAAACACTACTTGAAAGGTAGTTTATAAAAGCCGCGCGCATTTTTGTTGCTTGTCAGCGTGGAGGGTTTGCGCTTATCCAGACGATGTTCGGGGCAAAGCAACCTCCCGGTCAGGCGGTCATTCCAGCAGAATGTTCGCCCAAGCGTTGCCTTCTCGATCCGCCTTGCCGGGCGGACCATGGAGGTTGCATGACTGATTTAAAGGCCGGTGACCCGGCACTTCCTGCCTTTCCCGAATTGATCCGCGTGTTCGCGCGCATCGGCGTACTGAGCTTTGGCGGCCCTGCCGGGCAGATTGCGCTGATGCACCGCGAACTCGTTGATGAGCGCGGCTGGATTGGCGAGCAGGACTATCTGCACGCGCTCAATTTTTGCCATCTTTTGCCGGGGCCGGAAGCGCAGCAATTGGCGACCTATATCGGCTGGAAGTTGCACGGGCTTCGCGGTGGGCTTGCAGCGGGTGCGCTCTTTGTTGTGCCGGGTGCGCTGGTGATGCTGGCGCTGTCTGCACTCTATATGGTCGCCGCCGATGTCAGTTGGTTCAGCGCGCTGTTCCTTGGCATCAAGGCCGCGGTGCTGGCGATCATCGTGCAGGCGTTGTTGCGGATTGCCGGACGTGCCTTGCAGACCGGCTTCAAGCGGGCGCTCGCGCTGCTCGCCTTTGTTGCGCTCTTTGCCTTTAACCTGCCTTTTCCGGTGGTCGTGCTGGGCGCGGGCCTTGTCGGCTTTCTGGTCGCAATGCGGCGGCCAGACCTTTTGGCGGTGCAGAACGAGGAGGGCGCTATGCTTCCGTCACGGCCTGCGCTGCGCCCGATGCTGTTGACGATTGCCGCCTGGGGCATTGTGTGGGCGCTGCCGCTCGTCGCGATCTACGCCACGCTTGGCGAGGGCCATGTGCTCTGGAAGATCGGCACCTTCTTCTCGCAGCTCGCGGTCGTCACCTTTGGCGGGGCCTATGCCGTACTGGCTTATATGGCGCAGCAGGCGGTGCAGGGCTTTGGCTGGCTTTCCGCCGGTGAAATGGCAGACGGGCTCGGCCTTGCCGAAACGACGCCGGGGCCGCTCATCATGGTCACGCAGTTTGTCGGATTTCTGGCCGCCTATCGCGCGCCCGATCCGTTCAGTCCCTGGGTCGCCGGGCTGCTGGGGGCTGGCCTCACGACTTGGGTGACGTTTGCGCCCTGCTTTCTCTGGATATTCACCTTCGCGCCGTGGATTGATCGACTGCGCCATGCACAGCGGCTGAAGGGCGGACTTGCGGCGATCACGGCCTCGATTGTCGGCGTCATTGCGAATCTGAGTGTCTGGTTCGCGCTGCACGTCCTGTTCGCGCGCGTCGGCACAATGGCATCATGGGGCTTGCATGTGCCTGTTCCCAATTGGTCGAGTTTCGACGCTCGGGCCGGGGGCATTGCGGTCCTTGCGGCGGTCCTGCTCTTTGGCTTGCGACGTTCGGTTGGCATGACCTTGGCCGTCTCGGCACTTGCCGGACTTGTCCTCGGTGCTGTGTGAACTGGTGCCGATGGGCTGTTGACTTGCTCTCACGCGCTTCCTAAGGGGAGCGCGCCTTGGCGGGGTTGCCCGTTTTCATGGCGGTTATCCATTCCGTGGAAAGGACGAATCGACATGGCTTCGGAAGATCCCGCGCAGGACGGTAAAGGTTCGTCAGACCCTCGGCTCGATTCGTTAGACATGCAGCTGAAGAAGGTCCGGCACGCCGAAAAGCTCCGTTCGGGTTACAAGGATCAGGTGCCTGCCAAAGGAATGCGGCAAGGCAACCGGGTTCTGACCGAATTGATCGCCGGTCCTGCGGGTGGTGCGCTGCTCGGATGGTTTTTTGACCGGACGTTCGGCACGACCCCCTGGATCCTGCTTGTTGCCATGTTCCTCGGGATCGTGGTGGCGTTCAGGAATATCATCAGGATTTCCAACGAGCGTCCGGAATAGTCCGGGCGCTTTGTGTGCATAAACGGGGTTAGCAGCAGTGGCTTCTGAAGGCGGCAAGATCGATCCGATGCACCAGTTCATGATCGAGCCGTTGTTCGGCACCGATCATTGGCAGATTGGCGGCTATAACATCGCCTTTACCAACTCCTCGCTGTTCATGATTCTCGTGCTGGCCACCATCTGGGTGTTCATGCTCGGCGGCATGAAGCGGGATCTGGTTCCCGGTCGCTGGCAGGCGATGGTTGAAGGCCTTAACGGCTTCGTCAACAGCATGATGGCCACCAGCGTCGGCCCCGAAGGCAAGAAGTACGTTCCGCTCGTCTTCTCGCTGTTCATGTTCATTCTCGTCGCGAACTTCATGGGCATGATGCCCTTTGGCATCGTCCCGGGCGGTCACGCGTTCACGGTCACCAGCCACCTCACGGTCACGGCGGTTCTCGCCGTTCTCAGCTTCGGCACCGTGCTGGTCGTCGGCCTGTGGAAGCACAAGCTGCACTTCTTCTCGCTCTTCGTGCCGCACGGCACGCCGTGGTGGCTGATGTGGCTTATCCCGTTCATTGAACTCTTCTCGTTCATGATCCGCCCGTTCAGCCTCGCGCTGCGTCTCTTCGTCGCCATGACCGCCGGTCACGTGCTGATGAAGGTGCTCGCCGGGTTCGTGATCAACGGCCTCAACGCCGATGCCGCCTGGGTGGCGCCGGTCGTGAGCCTTCCCGCTTTCGTCCTGATGATTGGCATTACCATGCTGGAACTGCTGGTGTGCGCGATCCAGGCCTATGTCTTTGCATTGCTGACCTCGCTGTACATCAACGACGCGGTCAACCTGCACTGAGTTTTACCACCACCTGACTATTTAGTTTTCTCGAAGGGAGTTTTATCATGGACGCAGAAGCAGCAAAGTTGATCGGTGCCGGTCTCGCAGCTATCGGTGCTGGCCTCGCAGCCGGCGGCGTGGGCAACGTGTTCGGTTCGTTCCTCCAGGGCGCTCTCCGCAATCCGGCTGCCGCTGACGGCCAGCAGGGCCGCCTCTTCATCGGCTTCGCCGCAGCTGAACTTCTCGGCCTGCTGGCGTTCGTCGTCGCGATGATCCTGATCTTCGTCGCGTAACGAACCTGCAAACTTAAGGACGGCTCTCCGCCATGCCCCAGATTTCCCAGATTCTTGAGACCTATGCGTCCCAATTCTTCTGGCTGCTCATTGTCTTTGGCCTGATCTATTTCGTGATCGGCAAGGGCATGCTGCCTAAGATCGACGCCACGGTCGACGCCCGCGATGCCAAGATCGCTGGCGACCTCGCTGCCGCTGAAAAGGCGCGTGCCGAGGCCGAGGGTCTGGAAGGGGCATGGCAGGCCGAACTCGCGCAGACCCGCAACGCCGCACAGGCCGAGGCCCAGAAGGCCAAGGCATCGGCGCAAAAGGATGCGGAGAACCGGCTTTCCAAGGCGGATGCCGAAATCGCGGCCAAGGCTGCCGAAGCCGAGGCAAAGATTGCCAAGGCCCGTGCAGCCGCGCTCGCCGGCATTGATGCCGTCGCAGCGGAAGCCGCACAGGACATCGTTGCCAAGGTTTCGGGCGTGAATGTCACCCCGGCACAGGCAACGGCAGCAGTGAAGACGGTATTGGCCAATGGCTGAAGCAACGCACGCCTCGACTGAATCAGCCGGTGCTGTGGAGCATGCTGCTCCCGCAGCCCTGGGCATGGACGCGACCATGTGGGTTGCGCTTGCCATGCTCATCGTCATGGGCATTGCTCTTTGGGCAAAAGTCCCGGCGATGATTGGCGCCGCGCTCGACAAGAAGATCGCTGGCATCAAGGAACAGCTCGACGCCGCTGAAAACCTGCGCAAGCAGGCTGAAGCGATCAAGGCTGAATATGAAGCCAAGTCCAAGGCAGCGGCCAAGGATGCCGAAGCCATGAAGGAAGCGGCCGCCGAGGAAGCAACGCAGATCGTCGCCAAGGCGAAGGCTGATGCGACTGCGCTCATTGCGCGCCGCACCAAGTCTGCCGAAGAAAAGATCGCGGCTGCCGAGCGCGCTGCCATCGCCGACGTTCGCGCCAAGGCAGCGGCTGCGGCAACGGCTGCGGCAACGATGCTGATTTCGTCGGGCCACGATGCGAAGGCAGACAAGCCGCTCGTCGATCAGACGATCGCGACGCTTAACTGATCTGGCCTTGCTGATCCAATAGGGGGCCGGGCCAATGGCCCGGCCTTACTCTTTCAGGGCTCGTGCGAAACTTCGCACGGGCCTTTTTATTATCCGATGCTGAGCATGATCTTGCGGACCAGCGCGGGCGAGATGCTGTTCAGCACCTGCAAGATCTTCACGATGCCGATGTTCGCCTCCTTGGCATTGCGTTCCATGGCGGAGACGATCTGCCGCGCGCATTCGGGCGCCGCCATCTTCGAGCCGTTCATGCCGTCGGTCATCTTGGTGGCGACCATGGGCGGCAGCGCTTCCACGACATGGATGTTGGTGCCTGCCAATTGTGCGCGCAGCGCGAGCGTGTAGCTGCGGAGCGCCGCCTTGGTCGCGCAATAGACCGGCGCGCCTGCGCTGGGCGCAATCGCAAGGCCGGACGTTACATTGACGATCATCGCTTCAGGCCGAGCCCGCAAGGCTGGCATCAGCCGCGTGATGAGGTGGATCGGCGCATTGACGTTGAGGAAGATACAAGTGTCATCCGCATCGAGATCGGGTGTCCCGTGCCGGAAGTCATGCGTGGTGCCCATGCCGGCATTGTTGATGAGAATGTCGATCGACGCGCGCTCGACGGCGCTGGCAACGGTCTCAAGACCGGCTTCGTTTGAAAGATCCGCGGCAATCACCTCAAAGCCCAGCGCCTGCATCGCGGCGATCCGGTCGGGATTGCGGCCTGTGAGAATGGGCGTTGCACCCTTGGCCTTCAGTTGCAGCGCCAATTCACGCCCGATGCCGTCAGTTCCCCCCGTCAGCAATATGGTCTTGCCTGCCAGTTGCATCTATTGTCTCCCCATCATTCTGATATTCACCGGTAACCTGTTCTCCCGCGCGCTATATGTCCACCCCTGACTCTCCAGATCGCTTCAATGAAGAGCGCGCCACCTACACGGTGCGCGGCACCGATCAGCCTGACCTGGAGGCGGGCGTCGCGGCGATTCGTAACGTGCTGAAAACATTGCCGACAAAGCCCGGCGTATACCGGATGCACGATGCGCGGGGCGATGTGCTCTATGTCGGCAAGGCAAAGGCGCTGCGCAACCGTGTGACTAATTACACGCAGGTTGAGCGGATGCCCAACCGGCTGCGGCGAATGGTGGCGCAGACGCGCAGCATGACGATTGTCACCACCAACAGCGAGGCCGAGGCGCTGCTGCTCGAAGCGCAACTCATCAAGCGTTACCGGCCAGCCTATAATGTGCTGCTGCGCGACGACAAAAGCTTCCCCTTCATCCTGTTGCGCGCCGACCATGGCTTTCCGCGCATCCAGAAGCATCGCGGCGCCCGGCGCGCCAAGGGGAATTACTATGGTCCCTTTGCCAGCGCGGGTTCGGTCAACACCACGCTCAATGCGCTGCAAAAGCTCTTCCTGCTGCGGTCGTGCACCGACAGTTTCTTCAACAATCGTGATCGTCCGTGCCTGCTCTACCAGATCAAGCGTTGCTCGGCGCCGTGCGTGGGGCGGATTGATGCGGCTGGCTATGGCGAGCTGGTGTCGGATGCGAAGGCCTTTCTCGGCGGCAAATCGACCGCGGTTCAGGCAAAGCTGGCCGGTGAGATGGAAGTCGCGGCGGAAAGTCTGGACTTTGAGCGCGCGGCAATTTTGCGGGACCGGCTGAAGGCGCTCACCTTCATTCAGGGCAGTCAGGCGATCAATGCGCAAGGCGTGGGCGATGCCGACATCTTCGCGCTCGCGACGCGATCCGGGCAGGTCGGCATACAGGCCTTCTTCATCCGTGGCGGGCAGAATTGGGGGCATCGCGCTTTCTTCCCGAGCCACACCGCCGATCTGGAAGAGGTCGAGGTTTTCTCGAGCTTCCTCGCCCAGTTTTACGAAGATGTGCCGCCCGCGCGGACCATCCTGCTCGACCGTGAGTTGCCCGATGCTGAGCTGCTTTCAGAGGCCCTGAGCGAGACGGCTGGTCGCAAGGTCGAGATACAGGTGCCGCAGCGCGGTGATCGCAAGCGGCTCGTCGATCAGGCGACGCGCAATGCCGTGGAAGCACTCGAACGGCGTCTGGCTGAGACGACGACGCAGGGCAAGCTGCTGCGCGAAGTGGCGGACCTGTTTGATCTTGCCGAGCCGCCACAGCGCATCGAGGTGTATGACAACAGCCATATCCAGGGCACAAATGCGCTCGGCGCGATGATCGTGGCGGGGCCGGAAGGCTTTCAGAAGGGCCAGTATCGCAAGTTCAACATCCGGCGTGCCGAAACGGTACCCGGCGATGACTTCGCGATGATGCGCGAAGTGATGGAGCGGCGCTTTGGCCGCGCGCTGGAAGAAGATCCGGATCGTGACAAGGGGCACTGGCCTGATCTTGTGCTGATTGACGGCGGCAAGGGGCAGGTGAGCGCGGTCAAGTCTGTGCTGGATGATCTCGGCATTGAAGACCTCGCTTATGTCGGCGTCTCCAAGGGGCCGGACCGCAATGCCGGCCGCGAGATTTTCCACTTCCCCGATGGGCGTGAGCTGACGCTGCCTTTGAATGCGCCGGTGCTTTTCTATCTTCAGCGCCTGCGTGACGAAGCACACCGCTTTGCCATCGGCGCGCACCGGACCAAGCGCGCCAAGGGGCTGACGTCGAGCCCGCTCGATGAAGTCCCCGGCATCGGCCCCGCGCGCAAAAAGGCGCTGCTGATGCACTTTGGCACGGCGCGCGCGGTGCGTAGCGCCAGCCTTGAGGATTTGCAGCGCGCGCCCGGCGTGTCGGCGGCGGTCGCGCAGGCCGTACATGATTTTTATCACGGCAATGCAACCCAAGCGTGAGGCTGGGCAGGTGACAGGCGAGCCGCGCCCGCTATAGTCAGGCAATACAGTGTGAGCGGGTGAGCATGATCCAGTTTCAGGAACGGGTATTTCTAGGGTTTGTCATCGTCGCGTCGCTCGCGATGGCGTGGATTGCATCTCCCTTTTACGGCGCGATCCTGTGGGGGCTTGTCGCGGCCATCGTTTTTGCACCGCTCAACACAAGGCTGGTGCGGCTGCTCAAGGGGCATCGCAACACATCGGCGATGCTGACGCTGATGATCATCATCGCCATCGTCATCATTCCCGCCGTCATCATCGGCTCGTTGCTCATTGACGAGGCATTGAGCACCTATGAACTGCTGCAGAAGCAACCGCTGGATGTTGGCGCCACGATTGAGGCCGCGCGCCATGCGCTGCCCCGATCTGCGGTTCGGCTGATTGATCGCTACGCACTGGGGGATCTTGGCGCCATTCAGGAGCGTCTCTCAACGGTGCTGACAAGTGGCCTGCGCGTCGCCGCCGAACAGGCTGTGAGCTTCGGGCAGAGCGCCTTTGCCTTCGCAATTGGCCTTACGATCATGCTCTATCTCACCTATTTCCTGCTGCGCGATGGCCGTGAGATTTCGGTGACGATCAGCGCACGGATGCCGCTGCATCCGTTGAAGCGCCGCGCGTTGTTCAGCAAATTCACCACGGTGATCCGCGCAACGGTGAAGGGGAGCATCGTCGTTGCCATTGCACAAGGCATCCTTGGTGGCGTGACCTTCTACCTGCTCGATATCCGCGCGCCGCTGCTCTGGGGCGTGGTCATGGGGATGCTCTCGCTCGTGCCCGCCATCGGCACCGGGCTGGTCTGGGTGCCGGTCGCGCTCTATCTGCTGGCGACTGGCGATTTCGGGCGCGGTGTAACGCTGCTGCTCGTAGGCTTCTTCATCATCTCGATGGTCGACAACATCCTGCGCCCCATCCTTGTCGGCAAGGATACGCGGATGCCCGACTATGTCGTGCTGATCTCGACGCTGGGTGGCATGAGCGTGATGGGCATTAACGGCTTCATCATCGGCCCGGTCATCGCCGCAATGTTCATCGCGGCGTGGGACATTTTTGCCGAGGACAAGGAAATCTTCGACCGGACCTGATGCCCGGTCGTCTTGTCAGAGCTTCAATCGCGTCCGCGCCGCCAGATATTCACGTTCGAGCCGGTCGACACGGTCGGCCACGGTTTCGATGGCCTTCACGGCACCGACGCCCTGACCAGAGCCCCAGATGTCACGCCAGGCCTTGGCTTCGGTATTTCCGCCTGAGCCGAAGTTCATCGTCGAGATATCGCCCTTGGGCAGATTGTCAGGATCAAGCCCGGCCTTGACGATGGATTGGCGCAGATAATTGCCGTGCACACCCGTGAAGAGGTCTGAATAGACAATGTCGGACGCGCGGCCTTCCACAATGCCTTCCTTATAGCCTTCATCGGCATTCGCCTCGACCGTGGCGATCCACGGCGAGCCGATATAGGCAAGGTCCGCGCCCATGGCCTGTGCACCCAGCACGGCGGCACCATTGGCAATCGAACCCGAAAGCGCGACGGGGCCATCAAACCATTCGCGGATTTCCTGCACGATAGCGAAGGGGGAAAGCGTGCCGGCATGGCCGCCCGCACCGCATGCCACGGGGATGAGGCCCGTCGCGCCCTTTTCAATCGCCTTGCGGGCAAAGCGGTCATCAATGACGTCGTGCATCGTGATGCCGCCCCAGCCCTTGACGGCGGAATTCAGGTCCTCGCGCGCGCCGAGCGACGTGATGACGATGGGCACCTGCCATTTTTCGCACGTCACCATGTCCTCTTCCCAACGATTGTTGGACTTGTGGACGATCTGGTTGACCGCGAAGGGGGCCGCGGGGCGATCTGGGTTGTCGCGGTTCCACGCCGCCAATTCTTCCGTGATCCGGTGGATCCACTCATCGAGCATCGCCTGCGGACGCGCGTTGAGTGCGGGGAAGGATCCCACGATCCCGGCCTTGCACTGGGCAATGACGAGATCCGGCCCCGACACGATGAACAGCGGCGAAGCGATGATGGGAAGGCGGAGGCGGTCAAAAATAGCTGGCAATGTCATGGACTAGTTTCTTTCCGAAACTTATTTGCCTGTCAAGCGTCTGTTGACGTTCGCGTCAGCTTTTTGATTTTTCGGCGCGAAGCCCGTCCCAATATGCGAGCCGCTCCCTGATCTTGGCTTCAAAGCCGCGCGGGGAGGGGGCGTAAAAGCCCTGCGGGGTCATTTCCTCAGGCCAGTAATTGTCGCCGCTGAAAGCGCCGTCGCGATCATGGTCATAGGCATAGGCATAGCCCTTGCCATAGCCGAGGTCTTTCATCAGGCGCGTCGGTGCGTT
>ENA-UOYA01002396-UOYA01002396.1-activated-sludge-metagenome-genome-assembly--contig:-NODE-2396-length-18099-cov-9.987143_pt1 | contig 18099 bp, 17 predicted proteins | sample MGYA00238163_ERZ764804 | MGnify/ENA primary metagenome ERZ764804 (study PRJEB28919, sample SAMN05720223) | activated sludge metagenome | isolation source: Anaerobic digester | place: Hong Kong... | reverse complement strand
TATTTACTTTTTTCGCAAGTCACATTCGTCATAAATACATTGCGGACGGTGGGGTTGAAGCCACGTGGAGCGTTCTCGTTGGATTCATAGTTGAGATTGATTCTCATCACAGCCTCCTTGCATTGGCCCACTTTCACATTTCTCATATAGATGTTCTCTGTAACACCTCCACGACAAGAGTTGGACTTGATGCGCAAGACACGTTCCAGATTCGGAGAGTCCATGGTACAATCCTCAACGAAGACGTTGTTGCATCCGCCAGAGATTTCAGAGCCGATGACGACACCGCCATGACCATCTTCCATCACACATTTTCTGACAATGATGTTTTTGCTTGGTATGTTCCATTTGCGTCCATCAATATTTCTTCCACTCTTGATGGCGATACAGTCGTCGCCCGTATGGAAATTACAACCCTCTATCAACACATTATCACATGATTCTGGGTCGCAGCCGTCACCATTAGGTCCCTCGTTCCATATCTTCACGTCCTTTACAGTGATATTTTTCGATAGTAATGGATGTATCACCCAGAACGGAGAACGCAGCAACGTGACACTCTGAATGAGGATGCCTTCGCACTGATACAGATTGATGAGTTGCGGACGCATACCTTTACCTTTCATGTTGCGCTTTTCGATGGGCACGCCAGCTTCAGCCATATCAAAGAGTTGCGGTCTGCCAATTTGTTGGGATTCCGTGACATCTTCATTCCAACCGAAAGTATCTTTTCCGCACATCTTCCACCATGTGTCAGTGCCGCCGTTTCCATCAATGGTTCCTTCACCCGTGATGGCGATATCTTTGGCCTGATAAGCATAGATGCAAGGCTGGTAATTCATGCAGTCTAGTCCTTCCCAACGAGTTTTCACGATAGGGTAGAGACTGGTGTCGAAAGCGAAGAGCAATGTAGCCCCTTTGCTGACATACAAGTTTACATGACTTTTCAGTGTGATGGCACCTGTGTTCCATACACCTTCTGGCACGACCACTTTGCCTCCACCAGAAGCAGAACAAGCTGCAATCGCCTTGTTGATGGCAATCTGATTCTTAGCAGCGCTGGATTTTAACGATGCCCCGTATCGGGTAATGACGAATGTACGGTCTGGAAACGTGGGTTGAACTACGTTTCTTTCTATCTGCTGATACGTACTATCATTCCATCCTTGTGCTAGCAAGCCCAAAGGAAATAAGAATGCGCTTAACAATACTAGTAGGTGTTTCATCATTTTTTAAATTGTTTTTGATTAAGTTCGAAATTTTAAGTAGGTATATTAAAAAAAGAACAGGTCTTACGTCTTCACAGATTAGACCTGTACAATTACTACTAAACAATGAGGGAATTTTAAACCCATGAATTTTCTGTCACAAAGTTAATAATATATTTGAGACTACAATGGTAAAATTCAACAAAATAATAGGATTTTTTATCAATCTATTGAATGTCAATGATTTGTATATGCGTTTTTTTAACGTATATCATGCATGTTTATCATGGAATAGCGCATAAACTGCTTTGATATTCGATTCAAAACAGACTGAATTGCAATTCGTTTGAATGTTAAAAATTGTATTTTAATTGATTATTATTTGCATTTGTCAATTATATAGTATATATTTGCGACATATTTTTATGATTTCGAGTTTTCGAAATCGACCCTCGAGGTTGGTAGCTTCCTGCACCAACCTCTTTTTTATTTTATACATTAACTTACTTTTAAGATAAAAAACTTGTTTGTATCAATTTTAATTTTTATCTTTGCAGCAAACTTTAACATAGTAAATACAATAAATTAAACGAGATTAGCCTATTGATGCTACATTTACTTAAAGAAAAATAGTTTAAGAAAATGGGGAACCTGAATGAGATGACCGACGAAGAGTTGGCATTATCCTATATTGATGGGAACAATAGAGCTTTCGATTTATTATTGTCACGCAATCAATCGAAGTTGTTTTCTTATATCCTGTTCGTGGTCAGAGATCGCGATATGGCTGATGATGTCTTTCAGGAGACGTTTGTGAAAGTGATATGCAAGTTGCAGCAACACAAATATGTCACGAATGGCAAATTCAGTTCCTGGATTATGCGTATCGCCCACAATGTGATTATGGACTGGTATCGTGAACAGAAGATAGAGAAAATCGTGGAACCGACACAGACTAATGACTTATCCAATATCAATGTCAACGACCTGTTGGACAGTAACATTGAGAATGAATACGTCAACACACAGGTGATGAACGACGTGAAGAAAATCATGAACATGTTGCCTGCTCCGCAACGCGAAGTAGTGTTCATGAGATTTTATCAGGACTTGTCGTTCAAGGAAATCGCTGATCTCACCAATGTCAGCATCAATACAGCATTAGGTCGTATGCGCTATGCCATCCTCAATATGCGAAGAATGGCAAAAGCTCATAACACCGTGTTGCAACTGGATTAAGCGGCGTCGCCTTACAGTTGTTTCAATGCGTGTATCGTCGAGATAGGATCGGCAGACTTAAATACGTAACTTCCACTGACCAAAACATTCACTCCTGCCTTTACTAGACGCGGGGATGTCTCAGCCTGTACACCGCCATCAACTTCGATGAGGGCATTACTGCCAGATTCTGTGATCATCTTTTTGAGACGCTCCACCTTTCTGATGGTGTTCTCAATAAACTTCTGTCCTCCAAACCCAGGGTTTACACTCATCAGCAAGACCATATCCACATCCCGAATGATATCCTCCAGAGATGAGACTGGAGTGGAGGGGTTTAATACAACGCCTGCTTTCATGCCGGCAGTATGAATCTCCTGGATGGTGCGGTGCAGATGTGTACAAGCCTCATAATGCACGCTCATCATCATCGCTCCGATTTTTGCGGTTTGCAAAATATATCTTTCGGGGTGTACAATCATGAAATGCACATCAAGCGGTTTCTTGCATATTTTAGATACGGCTTCCATGACTGGAAAACCGAATGAGATGTTGGGGACGAAGACTCCGTCCATAATGTCGAGGTGGAGCCAATCGGCCTCACTGTTGTTAATCATTTCCACTTCACTTTTCAAGTCGAGAAAATCTGCGGCAAGCAGTGAAGGAGATACCATTGTTGTCATTTTTTGATTCATTTAATTCAGACAGAAGACTTCATTCTTTCCATTGATGTTGATGACCCGATAGGTGTATGCTATCTGCCGAATCAAATTCAAAGTCTTTTCAGATGGTTTTGCTTCTTCGGATGTAAAAAATTTCATAGGCACGCAATATTGTTTATTTATATTAGTAACGATATTGAAACACATTTATTACATGTATGGTTGATTTTTTCTTTTTTATTTTATCTGAATTTTGTTGCTTTATGCGTATATAGTGATATAAAACCGATAAAATATAATCAAAATGATAAAAAAGTTGCCAAAAAGTTTGCAGGTTAAAAGAAAAACTGTAATTTTGCAACGAAATAAAAATAAACGAATATGATAATTTCTGTATCTACAGCATGGTGGTGGCAGTTCTCAAGATTAAATAAGTCGTGAGTTACGAAGCCATGTAGATACATAAGCATAAAAATATCAAAAGGCCTGCCGTTCTTACGACAGGCCTTTTTCTTTGATAGCAATCATAACGAATAAAATAATAATAGACATAACAACTAAAAATAGGAGATTTCAATTATGGCAATGAAAGACATCTTGAACCGGATGCTGAATCACGAGGAACTGACTCGTGAAGAGACTAAAAACATTCTTATCGGTATTACAAAGAGCGAATACCCTAATGAACAGATTACCGCTCTGCTCACCGCTTTGCAGATGCGCGGCATCACAGTAGATGAACTGTTAGGATTCCGTGACGGTATTTTGGAGACAGGAGTACCTGTTCCATTGGACTGCGACAGATATATCGACGTAGTAGGTACAGGCGGCGACCGTAAGAACACGTTCAACATCTCTACGACATCATGCTTCGTCATTGCAGGTGCAGGTTACAAGGTGGCTAAACACGGCAACTATGCAGCTACATCTACGAGTGGCGCATCGAATGTGATTGCCAATCATGGCGTGAAATTCACTGATGACATCGACAAACTCAACCGTTCTATCAATGAGTGCGGCATCGTGTATCTTCATGCACAACTGTTTGCTAAAGCCATGAAGTTCGTCGGCCCTATCCGTAAGTCACTGCAATTCCCTACCTGTTTCAACCTTTTAGGTCCGATCGTGAATCCTTCCAAGCCACAGTGTCAGCTTCTGGGTGTGGCAAACCTGAATCAGATGCGCCTATATAATAATGTGTATCAGAAAATCGGTATCGATTACGGAATCGTGAACAGCATCGACGGTTACGACGAAATATCACTGACGGGTGATTTCAAGGTTTCCACCAACAAATATGAGAAAGTGTTCAAGCCGTCAGATATCGGACTGCACATCGCCAAACCAGAAGAACTCGTTGCAGGAGCCACAGAAGAAGAGGCCGTGGAAATCTTCGATGCCGTGCTCCAGAACAGGTCTTTGCCGGCACAGAAGGAAATCGTGATTGCCAATGCAGCATTCGGTATACAGGTTTTGGAGAAAGGTGCAAAAGAAATTGATGAATGTGTTGCCATTGCCAGGGAATCCATTGATAGCGGTAAGGCACAGGAAAAATTTAAGAAGTTCGTAAATCTGAATTCATAATGAAAGACGTACTTGATGAAATAGTCGCCCATAAACGGATGGAGATGGAGCAGTTTAAGTCTGTCTTGTCGGCACACCAACTGTATGAGTTGGTAGAACAGGAGATGAAAGCAAACCCTTCAGTCCCTTCTATGCGTGCAGCTTTGATGGATTCCGCTACAGGTATCATCGCCGAGTTCAAACGCAAATCCCCGTCTAAGGGCTGGATTAAGGAAGACGGCAGGGCAGATGTCATACCTCTTTCCTATCAGCAGAATGGCGCTGCGGCACTGAGCATACTGACAGATTCCAAATATTTCGGAGGGTATGATGAATATATTCAGTCGGCCCGTGAAGCGGGTGTGAATATTCCTATCTTATATAAGAACTTCATCATCGACGAATATCAACTGTTTCAGGCAAGATATTGCGGTGCATCGGCTGTGCTGTTGATAGCTGCCGACCTGAAAATGGACGAGTGTAAGATGCTGCTCAATACTGCCCATGAGATAGGATTGGAGGTGCTGTTGGAGATGCATAGTGAACATGATTTGGACTATGCTGAATTGGAGCCCGATATGTATGGCATCAACAACCGTAATCTGGGTACCTTTGTGACAGACGTGAACAACTCGTTCAGACTGGCATCATGTTTGCCTGAAGGTGTCTGCAAGGTCAGCGAGAGCGGTATCAGCAACACGGAAACGGTGAAACGGTTGAAAGCATACGGATTCAATGGTTTCCTGATAGGTGAGAATTTCATGAAGACCGATGACCCTGGCAAAGCGTTGAATGAATTTATCAAACAGTTAAAATAGAAATCCATGATTATAAAAGTTTGTGGGATGCGCGAGCCCGACAACATCCGCGCCGTATCGCAGTTGGACATAGACATGATGGGATTTATATTCTATCCGAAGAGTCCACGGTATGTTCAGATGATTAGTTCGCGTGCCGGCATCATTCCCGATTATTCATTGGAGCGATATGAGAAAGGTACTGGTCGGAAAACGAGTCAGGAACCGGAACAGAAGAAACTTCCGAAGCGAGTAGGGGTGTTCGTGGATGATATGCCGCAGAATATCGTCACACGTGTTTACAACTACAATCTCGACTATGTACAGCTGCACGGCGAAGAACCTCGTACGACATGTGAGAATCTTCGCAGAACTTTGGACCCCGATATTCATCCAGAAATCAAAATCATCAAGGCCATCAGCGTGAAAACCCCTGAGGATATTGATAAATACAAGGAATACGTCGGTGCTGTGGATATGTTTCTTTTCGATACGCAATGCAAGACGGTAGGAGGCAGCGGAGAACAGTTCGACTGGAATGTGCTCGACAGATACGACGGTGAAAATCCTTTTCTGTTGAGCGGAGGCATCGGTCCCGATGATGCTGAACGTGTAAAAAACTTTCATCATCCTAAGTTTGCCGGTATTGATTTGAATTCATGTTTCGAGATATCACCGGCATTGAAAGATGTAGACAAACTGAAAATTTTCATTAATCAAATAAGAAAATGAACAAAATAAATAAACTGTTTCAAGAAAACAAAGACCGCAAATTGCTGTCATTGTATTTCTGTGCAGGGTGCCCGACATTGGAAGGTACAGGCAATGTGATCAAAACATTGCAAGAGAGAGGAATCGATATGATTGAGGTGGGAATACCATTCAGTGACCCGTTGGCTGACGGTCCCGTCATACAAAGTGCAGGAACTGTGGCCCTGAAAAACGGGATGACATTGAAAACACTGTTCTCACAACTCAAAGCCATCAAGGACGAGGTGCGTATTCCTCTGGTCATGATGGGTTATCTGAATGTCATCATGCACTACGGAATAGAAGAGTTCTGTAAGAGTTGTGTGGAGTGCGGAGCCTCTGGTGCCATCATTCCCGATCTTCCATTCCGTGATTACATGGACGTGGTGAAACCTATCGCAGACAAATATGACTTGCGCATCATCATGATGATTACTCCCGAAACGAGTGAGGAGCGCATCAGATTCATCGACGAACATACCGATGGATTCATCTATATGGTTTCAAGTGCCAGTATCACAGGTGCACAGAGTAATTTCGGTGAAGCGAAACAGGAATATTTCCGTCGTATCAATGCTATGAATCTGAGAAATCCTCGTATGATAGGATTTGGAATCAGTAACAAACAGACCTTGGAAAGTGCGCAGAACAATGCTGCCGGTGCAATCATCGGAAGTAAATTTGTGACGCTGCTCAATGAGACAAAGAATCCTGAAAAGGCTATCGACTTACTTTATGAAGCTTTGAAAAAATGACACTCAAGGAATTTCTGAATGAGAACGACATGTTCGCTGTGTTGGCAGGTGCCCACTTGACTTATATCGCTGAAGGTATGGCACGTGCGGAGATGGACGTGAAACATGAACATCTCAATGGAGGTGGTGTGTGTCAGGGCGGTGCGCTCTTCACACTTGCAGATCTCGCGTTGGCAGCCGTGATGAACAGTCGGGGTCAATTGACCTTCGGCATCGAAAACAATATCTCTTTTCTGCATTCTGCAAAAGAAGGAGATCACCTCACGGCAGAAGCTGTGGAGACATACAATCATCACAAGATACCCTACTGTGATGTGAAAATAACAAATCAGAATGGCGAGTTGATAGCGATACTCACAGGTCTGGCATATCGAAAAGACAAGCAGATGCCTGTCGATGGTTTAATGTAATGCAAAAAGAATACAATGGAAAAGAAAAATTATAGTGTTGACGATAAAGGTTTCTATGGGAAATTCGGTGGTGCTTATGTGCCTGAAATCCTATATAAATGTGTGACAGATTTGCAGAACGCTTATCAGCCGATCATAGAGAGTGAAGAGTTTCAGAAGGAATACTATGACCTGTTGAAAGATTATGTAGGTCGTCCTTCACCTCTGTATTTTGCAAAACGGATGAGTGAAAAATACGGTTGCCAACTGTATCTGAAACGTGAAGACCTCAACCATACAGGTGCCCACAAGATTAATAACACGATCGGACAGATACTGATGGCGAAGAAGATGGGCAAGACTCGTATCATCGCCGAGACAGGTGCAGGTCAGCATGGTGTGGCAACAGCTACCGTATGTGCCCTGATGAACATGAAATGCGAAATCTTTATGGGTAAAACCGATGTGGAAAGGCAGCACACCAATGTGGAGCGTATGCGTATGCTAGGCGCCACAGTACATCCGGTGATGACTGGAAACATGACGTTGAGCGATGCCTGTTCAGAGGCTATACGCGACTGGTGCTGTCATCCTCAGGATACTTTCTACATTGTAGGTTCCACGATGGGACCACATCCATATCCTGATATCGTGGCAAAAATGCAAAGTGTGATATCAAAAGAAATCAAATGGCAGTTGCAGGAGAAAATCGGTCGTGACTATCCCGACTATCTCGTAGCATGCGTAGGTGGTGGCAGTAATGCGGCAGGAACCATCTATCATTATATCGATGATAATCGCGTGAAGATCTTTTTGGCTGAAGCTGGTGGTCACGGCATCGATACAGATTACACGGCTGCTACCATGCATTGCGGTACAGAAGGCATCATTCACGGTGCACGTACACTGGTGATGCAGACAGATGACGGTCAAATCAAGGAAGCATTTACCATCTCTGCCGGTTTGGATTATCCTGGTATCGGTCCGATGCATGCAAATCTTGCTGAACAGGGACGTACCACAGTCTTTGCCATCAATGACGACGAAGCCATCTATGCAGGTTACGAACTGACCCGTATGGAAGGTATCATTCCAGCGATAGAGAGTGCTCATGCCATTGCTGCATTGAAGAAGATGACTTTCAAGCCGGATGATGTTGTTGTATTGACGGTGAGCGGTCGTGGCGACAAGGATGTCGAGACTTATCTCAAGAATAAGGCGATGGCAAAGGAATATGGTAATTTCTAAAAATGAAGTATAGTATGAATGATTCTGTTTTCCAATATCATACATCGACGCGCACGATACTTGCGGATTTGTATACTCCGGTAGGCGTGTATATGCGTTTGCGTGACGTATATCCACAGAGTGCGCTGATGGAAAGTTCCGATTATCACGATTCCAACAATAGCCGTTCCTTTATCGGCATACATCCCATTGCAAGTGTGGCTGTCAGTCACGGGTGCGCAATCTGTACTTATCCCGATGGAAATAGCACGAAGGAAGAAATTACGGATACGTTCCGTGTAGAGAATGCCATCAACGGATTTCTGAGCAATTTCCATGTGGAAGGTGAAGGAAGTAATTTCTGCGGACTCTATGGTTATACTTCATTCAATGCGGTAAGATATTTTGAGCATATTGCAGTGAAAGACACGACGATGTCCAGGAACGATGCCCCTGACATCTTGTATATCCTGTATAAGAATATCATCGTCTTCGACCACTTCAACAACAAGATGACATTCATCACGTTGAACGACACGGTTGATGACAATGGTTCCGACGCATTGGACCGACTGGAAATGCTCATCAATAAGGCCAATGTGAAGCCTTATGGCTTCCATCCGATAGGTGAGTCGACATCAACACTGACGGATGAAGAGCACAAAGCGAATATCCGAAAATGTGTGAAGCACTGTCTGCGTGGTGATGTGTTCCAAATCGTGATATCACGTCGTTTCGTTCAGAAATATGAAGGTGATGATTTCAAGTTATATCGTGCCCTCAGAAGTATCAACCCTTCACCTTATCTATTCTATTTCGACTTTGGAGGTTTCCGTATCTTTGGTTCTTCTCCTGAAACTCATTGCAGAATAGAAGATGAAACGGCTTACATCGACCCGATAGCTGGAACGACGAAACGTACAGGCGATGTGGAACAAGACCGGAAGAATGCTGAATTCCTGCGTAATGATCCTAAGGAGAACGCTGAACACGTGATGCTCGTTGACTTGGCCCGTAATGACTTGAGTCGCAACTGTCACGGTGTACACGTAGACTTCTATAAGGATATGCAGTTCTATAGTCATGTGATACATCTCGTAAGTCGTGTCAGTGGCACTTTGGACAAAGGTGCTGACAAGATCAAGGCTTTTATCGATACATTCCCTGCTGGTACATTGAGTGGTGCTCCTAAGGTGCGCGCCATGCAGATCATCAGTGAGTTGGAACCTCATAATCGTGGCGCGTATGGTGGATGTATCGGCTACATCGGACTGAATGGTAATTTGAATCAGGCTATTGTGATACGAACCTTTATAAGCAGGAATGGCGAATTATGGTTTCAGGCTGGTAGTGGCATCGTTGCTAAAAGCAATGACAATTACGAACTGGAGGAATCTAATAATAAACTCGGTGCTCTGGTGAAGGCAATCAAACTGGCTGAGAATATGTAAAAAGAACGACAATGAAAATAGTTATTATAGACAATTACGACTCTTTCACGTATAATCTAGCCCATCTCGTGAAAGAACTGGGTGCTGACGTGACGGTATTCCGCAACGACCAGTTTACAATAAACCAGTTGAAATCTTATGATAAGATCATACTAAGTCCGGGTCCAGGAATCCCTTCAGAGGCTGGTTTGCTATTGAATGTAATTAAGAGCTATGCTGGACAGAAACCTATGTTGGGCGTTTGTCTCGGTCATCAAGCGATCGGAGAGGCTTTCGGAGCGAAACTCACAAATCTGAAAGACGTCTATCATGGTGTGGCTACCGAAGGGACACAGTTTGGTAATGACCCGATCTTCGATGGACTGCCAAAACGTATCACGATGGGACGCTATCACAGTTGGGTGGTCGATCGTGCTGGTTTCCCCGAATGTCTGGATGTGACGGCGGTGAGTGACGACGGACAGATCATGGGACTGAAACATAAGAATTTCAACATTCATGGTATACAGTTTCATCCGGAGAGTGTACTGACGCCTCAAGGGAAGTGTATCGTGGACAATTGGTTGCGACTTTAACGAGTAATATACCCCTGTATTGGTCTGCTGGAGTTATGCTTTGGCAGTGTCAGAAGCATCAAAACGCCGACCAATAGAGGGGTGTATTCCGATAAAATATATGCCATATAGTTTGGCAATGAGATTTTTATTTGCTATTTTTGCATAGCAAAACAAAAAGAAATGTCCGATAACTCACAAAACACCCTTATTGCTCAAGAGCAGACACAACCGTTATTATCAATGGATAGTAATGAAAATGGCATGGAGTACAAATATCCATGGTATGCTGTAAGGATATTTTGTTCGAAGCAAAAGGAGATAGCCGATTTCATTCAATCAAAAGGATTGGAATGTTTTATTCCAATGGAATATACCGATGTCTTAAACGGTGAACAGCGTCTTCGTCATGTGCTGCGCCCTGTAGTGCGCAATCTCCTGTTTTTGAAAAAGAATATGGAGGAGAGTGATATACGCAAGTTGTTGTCAGAGATGCCGTATAAGATTTCGGTGATACGAAAAGATCGGGAGCATCAGGACTTTTATGAGATTCCATATAAGCAGATGTTTGATTTCCGTGTGATGTGTAATCCGGAAATAGCTATGCGCAAATTCCTGACTGAAGAAAACGCAAAGTTGAAATCGGGTACGCCTGTAGCTGTCAAGTTTGGTCCCCTCAAAGGGTTGACGGGTAAACTAGTTCGTCAGAGCAAGAAATATTTTCTTTTGAAGGAAGTTCCTGGAATGGCGGTCATGATTAAGGTCAGTCGATGGTGTTGCAAGGCATTGGAATAAAAAACGACTATAAGACATGTTTTGTGATGCCATTATAGTCGTTGATATGATGTGACTTGATTGTTTAAAATTCGCTTGTGAAATGGAATTTTATATGTTTGAAGTCCTGTTGCGCCATACTTAGTACGTAGCCAGAATCAGCTAGGAACACATCACGTTCTTCTCTGTCCTTTGCCATGTACTGATATTTGCGCTTCTTGAAATTATCAAGTTCCTGTTCATCGTCGGCTTCAATCCAACATGCTTTGTGCAGATGGACCGGTTCCCAACGACATTTAGCATTGTATTCGTTTTCTAGACGGTACTGGATAACTTCGAATTGCAGTTGTCCTACAGTACCGATAATCTTTCTTCCATTGAATTGATTGATGAATAATTGGGCAACACCTTCATCCATCAGTTGCTCGATACCTTTATTCAATTGCTTTGACTTCATTGGGTCATCATTCTCGATGTATTTGAACATCTCAGGAGAGAATGATGGCAATCCACGGAAATGAAGCTGTTCTCCGTCGGTCAGTGTGTCACCAATCTTGAAGATGCCGTTATCCGGTAATCCTACGATGTCGCCAGGATAAGCCTCTTCGATAGTGCTCTTGCGCTGTGCCATGAACTGGGTGGGCGAACTGAAACGCATCGTCTTGCCTAAGCGGACATGAAGGTACGGTTGGTTGCGGACGAACTTTCCACTGCACACTTTACAAAAAGCGATACAGGAACGGTGGTTCGGGTCGATGTTGGCGGTGATTTTGAAAACAAAACCTGTAAAGGTAGGTTCTTCCGGTTTCACAATTCTCTCTTCGGCCTGTGTAGGTTTTGGAGAAGGTGCTATTTCTACGAAGCAATTGAGCAACTCCTGTACACCGAAATTGTTTAAGGCACTACCGAAGAAAACAGGCGCAACTTCGGCAGAACGGTAGGTCTCCACATCAAATGAAGGATACACGCCATCTATCAGTTCCAAATCGTTGCGCAGTTGCGTGGCATCTTGTTCGCCAATGTGCTGGTCGAGTTCTTTGCTGTCTATGTTGACTTCCACCTTTTCGGTGACACGTTGCTTGTCAGGTTTGAACAGGTCGAGTTTGTTTTCATAGATGTTATAAACGCCCTTGAATTTTGCTCCCTGATTGATTGGCCACGACAACGGACGGACTTTGATTTGCAATTCCTCTTCCAGTTCATCCAATAAGTCGAACGGGTCACGTCCTTCACGGTCCATCTTGTTGATGAAGATGATGACAGGTGTATTCCTCATACGGCAGACCTCCATGAGCTTACGAGTCTGAGTCTCGACACCTTTTGCACCATCAACCACGATGATAGCCGAATCAACGGCTGTCAGGGTGCGGAATGTATCTTCGGCGAAGTCCTGGTGTCCAGGTGTATCGAGGATGTTCACTTTGTAACCTTCATAATCGAATTCCATCACAGACGTGGAAACTGAGATTCCACGTTGCTTCTCGATGTCCATCCAGTCGGAAGTGGCAGTCTTGCGGATTTTGTTGCTCTTGACGGCACCAGCTACTTGAATCTGACCACCGAACAACAAGAACTTTTCGGTCAGTGTGGTTTTACCAGCATCAGGGTGGGATATTATGGCGAACGTACGCCTTCTTTCTATCTCATTCATTTGTTATCGTTGTTATCCTTATTCGTTTAAAAGTTTATTGATGCAGATTTCCAGAGAATCCTCCCAATAAGGAATTTCGACATTGAATTCGTTTTTGATCTTTGTTTTGTCAAGTACCGAATATGCGGGACGTGACGCTGGGGTAGGATACTCTGAAGTGTGCAGAGGTTTTACATGACAAGTCTTGATACCTGCAATGCGGTGTATGGCTTTGGTGAAGTCGTACCAACTGATGACACCTTCATTCGAAAAATGATAAATGCCAGTTTTGACTCCTTGGTTGATGGCTGTCATGATTACATTGGCAAGGTCACCTGCATAAGTAGGCGTACCTATCTGGTCGAAGATGACACCCAGTTCATTCTTTTCTTTTCCCAAACGTATCATCGTCTTGACGAAGTTGTTTCCGAAGATGCTGTAAAGCCAGGCAGTACGGATAATCATCGTGTTGCTGCATGATTTCATGACACCCTTTTCGCCAGCTAACTTCGTACTTCCATACACGCTGTTCGGACATGATGTATCAGTTTCCACATAAGGTGTATGTTTTGTGCCATCAAATACATAATCGGTTGAAATCTGTATCAGCCATCCTTTTCTTTTTTCAATGGCTGAAGCAAGATAGACAGGTGCGTCTGTATTGAGCGCGGTACACAATGGAACATTGCTTTCTGCTTTGTCTACAGCAGTGAAGGCAGCGCAATTCACGATGCCGTCTATCTGATTATCCATAACAAACTTTTCAATCGCTTGTTGGTTGGTGATATCAAGTTCTTTAACGTCTGTGTTAAACCAATTGTGCTGTTTGTTCTCTTTTTCCAACAGCTGCATTTCATTTCCTAACTGGCCGTTACAGCCTGTAATTAATATATTCATATATCTTTTTGTTAATTAGTCGTCTTCAAATTTTAAACCTTCTTTCTTGTCCTTGATATAATAGTCGGACAACATGCCGATAAAGGTCGTAATCTCTTTTACTGCATGTTCTGTGTCGGGAGATAGTTCCTTCTTTTGGAGCCGCAACATCATGACACCATACAAGGCATCGAAACATGTTTCTATCTCGTTGACATCTTTATCACCTTTGTTGCGCAATTCTACAATGAAAGGGAGAACCTTGTAATATTCCGCATTGTAAAATGGGAATTTCGTACTCTGAAGAAGTTGTGAATGGAGTTCTATCAAGTCCTGCAACAAAATCTTGTTTATCTGCAGATGTCCTTTGTCACGGCATCCCTCCTGATTAATCATCTTAATCAAGCTGCCGTACCAGTCGGTCATCTCTTCTTTCTGTTCGTCAGAATAATCGAATTTGTTGATATATTCGTTCCTAATTCTGGAAAGAGAACATCCGTAAGCCCTAATCAGGTCTTCAATCTGCCACATATAAAGCAGATATTCTGCGATACTCTTTTTTCTTAATTCCTGTGCTATATACATATTGATATTTGTTTGCTAGTTTGTGATGAAAATCACCGATGAATGATGTGGAAATAAAATGTGCGGATATTATCCTATCGGTAATATTCGCAAACGGCTCGATCAGTAGTGAAAACTATAAAGATTGAACACGGTCCCTATCAATACAATCAATGAGAATAGGATTACCAATGTTCCAATCACCTTATTTATTAATAAAATGCCATTGTTATCAAAGATTCCTCGGATTTTGTCTATCATCCATGAAAGTCCGAACCACCATAGTAAGGCTCCGCCAATGATGCTGATATAACCGATGCTCATTTCAAATGGGTGGTCTGGTATCACAAAGGCAAATTGTGCAAAGGCTGCCATGAAGAGGAAAATGATGAGGGGATTGGAGAATGTGACAATAAATGCCGTTACACCGTTATGTATCAAAGTTCCTTTCTTGTTACCGCTGATGTGCATATTTTTCGTAGGATTCGAACGGAAACAATAAATACCAAAAAGCATGAGAATGAGACTTCCTGATATCTGCAATACGAATCTGTTTTGCGATTTGTTGACGATGTCCATGACAAAACTCATACCAAGACCAGTAATGAGTGCATAGATGATGTCGCTCACGGCAGCTCCGATACCGGTTACAAAACCATACCAACGACCTTTATTTAAAGTTCGCTGTACACATAAGATGCCGACAGGTCCCATTGGAGCAGACGCAATGACACCTATCACTATACCTTTTATGATGAGGTCTAATATATTTATATGGAATGCAAACGGCATATCGGGTGCAAAATTGCAAAATTTATGCGGATTAAACAAATTTTCCAATTAAAACTTTGCATTATAAAGGAATTTTCCTAACTTTGCGTTGTAATAAACCGATGATTTTTGTGAATTCTCGATAAAAGGCATCTATCGTGCGTCACAAATCGTCGGATATTATGTATAGATTACTAACTAATAAAAAATAGAAAAACATGAATGCTCAACCAGAAATGAAGCCGTATGTTATCGGCTTGGATCTAGGCGGTACGAATTCCGTCTTTGGTATTGTAGACAGCCGTGGTGACATCAAGGCCACAACAGCTATCAAAACTCAGGGTTATGACACCGTCGAAGATTATGTCAATGCTTCGGTAGAGGCTCTGAAAATCATTATCGACCAAGTGGGCGGTATCGATAAAATTAAGGCAATGGGTATTGGTGCCCCTAATGGTAACTATTATAAAGGTACCATAGAGTTTGCGCCAAATTTGTCATGGGGACACAGTGGTATCGTTCCATTGGCAGATATGTTCTCTAAGAAGTTGGGTGTTCCTGTAGCTCTGACCAATGATGCAAATGCCGCAGCTATTGGTGAAATGACTTATGGTGTGGCTCGTGGTATGAAGAATTTCATCGTTCTCACGCTCGGTACAGGTGTAGGTTCTGGTATCGTCATCAATGGACAATTGGTTTATGGATGTGACGGATTCGCAGGTGAACTTGGTCATGTGATTATGCGCCGTGTGAATGGCCGTAGTTGTGGATGTGGCCGTAATGGTTGCCTTGAGGCTTATTGCTCTGCAACGGGCGTCGCTCGTACTGCTCGCGAGTTCCTGGAGACAACAGAGGAAGACTCAGTACTTCGCCAGATAGATCCTGATAAAATTACTTCTCTTGATGTTTCTCTTGCCGCCAACAAGGGCGATCAGCTTGCTCTTCGCGTGTATGAATTTACAGGTGAAATGTTAGGCGAGGCTTGCGCTGATTTTGCAGCTTTCTCTTCTCCTGAAGCATTCATCTTCTTCGGTGGACTGACCAAGGCTGGTGATTTGATTATGAAACCAATCAAGAAGAGTTTTGACGAGCACGTACTGAAGATATTCAAGGACAAAGCCAAATTCCTGGTTAGTGGACTTGATGGAAGTTCAGCTGCCGTTCTCGGTGCATCTGCAATAGGATGGGATATTTAATGATATATGAATAAAACAAAAGGTGGATAGTCAACGTCAAGTATTTGTCTATCCACCTTTTTTTATGATTTCCCCTCAGGCTTTATATGTTTTTCTTCCCGATATTTTGAAGGTGTCATTCCCATTTTCTGTTTGAAGATGCGGGCAAAATAGACAGGGTCGTTGAAGCCAGTTTTATAGGTGACTTCTGCGATGGTACACTCATCATTTTCAAGATACATGGCAGCTTTTTTCAATCGGAAATCACTGATAAATTCTTTTGGAGACAGTCCAGTGAGAGTCTTCAACTGGTTGTAGAACGATGTACGAGAAAGACTACTCTGAGAAACCATATCATCGATTTTGAGGCTTGATTCGTAATAATGTAATTCAAGCCAATCAAGAATTCTTTTCACAAATTCGTAATCATCCTGTTGCTGAAAGGCTATTTCGTCGGGACCCACTTTCAGCACCCTCATCTTTTTGATATTTTCCTGACGTTTCATTTTCAGTTGATGTCTCCGATATAAGAATATGGCGGTAGCGATAATCAACAAACACAGATAGGTCCACAATGCGGCAGGTGATGCCAGAATGTATGGAGGGACAACAACGGTAATCGTGCGTTCATCATATTTGTTGGGAGATTCCAACAGGAATGCCTTCACTTTGAACTTGTATGTACCTGATGGCACGTCACTGTAACTGACCATACGGTTGCGGTCGGCATTCAGCCAATGGTCATCGTATCCTTCAAGCATATATTGGTAATGGACTCGGTGCTGGAGCTGATAATTGAGGGATGCAAAACGAAATGCGAAGACACTGCTGCGACCAGGTAATTTCACATAATTACTGTCTGGTATATAATATTTGTATGTGTCGTTGGTTCTTGGTGTCATCAGTTGGTCATTGATATAGAAATCAGTGATGGCAAGTCTCAAAGTTCGTCCTAACTGATTGGTCAGTCTACTTCTGTCCACAACATAATATCCGTTCAGAGTGCCAAAGAGCATTCTGGAGTCGGGTAGGGTAATGGCGGCACTTTCCGAACAGGCAATGCCACCAACACCATCCTGAATGGAAAATGTGGTAAACAGTTTCTTTTGGGGATCATAAGAACAAATGCTTTGATCGGCCGCGAACCAAATAGAACCGTCATTTGAGAATGTTATCGAACGGATTTCATCACTTGGCAGTCCGTCTTTCCCCCCGAAAGTTTCAAATTTCCAATAACCGTTTTCGTCTTTGCCGATGGAATGTCCCAGTCCACCTCCGTTGGTGGCTATCCACATGGAACCATCATGGGCTTTCACAATCTGTATGATGTCGTTGTTGCCAAGTTGTTCTTCGATTTTGGATGTTTGGTGAAGGATTTCAGTTTTGATCCTGTTGTGGCGAGCATCATATTTCAATATGAGGATTCCGTCTGTGGTTCCAGCCCACACACTACCGTCAGAGGCAAGAGTTATGGCTCGCACTTTCAGATAGGAATCCAGAGGATAGCCCTTGATACCATGGCCAGGATATAAGACACTACCGTCAGGCTTAATCATGTTGACACCACCACCGTATGTTGCCACCCAGATGTTCCCGTGATAATCTTCCGTTACAATATAGGTCGCATTACAGTTGAGGTTCTTTATAGGTGTGATTGTTTTCGTACCTGACTTGATGACGAATAATCCTTTGTCTTTGTTGCTCACCCATACATTTCCTTTGTGGTCTTGTAAGA
>ENA-UOYA01002395-UOYA01002395.1-activated-sludge-metagenome-genome-assembly--contig:-NODE-2395-length-18101-cov-7.400587_pt1 | contig 18101 bp, 11 predicted proteins | sample MGYA00238163_ERZ764804 | MGnify/ENA primary metagenome ERZ764804 (study PRJEB28919, sample SAMN05720223) | activated sludge metagenome | isolation source: Anaerobic digester | place: Hong Kong... | reverse complement strand
TGCCCGGGTGCTTCGCTGATCCAATCGGCGGGACTGGCGGCGCACATCCCCGGCGTCGCCGCCATCGAGGCCAACGCGCGCCAGTACTTCCCGGCGGCGAACAAGCCCTGGGAAGCGCGTTTCCCCGGAGTGTTCACCATACGCGGCGGCGTCATGAACACAGGCATCCTGAATCGCCCCGGCCTGAGCGCGGTCTGATTCGTAAAGTCTCCAGCCGTCCTGGCGAACCCTATCCGGCCTGCGCGTCCAGTTCTCGCGCCGCATCGACCAGCGCTTGGACGTTCGCCACAGGCATTCCCGGGCTTACTCCGCCGCCAAGGGAAAGAATAAGTCCTTTCCCGCGCGAGTTGTGAAGCACCTCGCGTGCCGCTTGGCGGACTGTGTCCGGCGTGCCTCGCACTCCAACGTCCAGCGGGGCCACGTTGCCCATCAGGCACATCTTATCCCCGATCTTCTCGCGGGCTTCGCGCACATCAATCCTGTGCGTCCAATTGAGCACGTCGAAGCCGCACTCACCCAACTCTGTCAGGAAGGGGCGAGTGTTGGCGTCGTTGTGGTAGATCTTCACCCAATCGGAGGGAAACGCTTCACAGATCCGGCGCAGGTACGGATGGGCGAATTCCAAGTACGACCGCTTCGACAGCATCCCGGGGATGTCATCCAGCACCAATATGCCTTCCACCGTCTTGCCGATTACGTTCGCTTGCGCCTGCAACCAGCGAATGACGGTCGTGGTGGTGAACTCCAGAAGCCGATGGACCCAATCCGGATCTTCGACGAGATCCATCATGAGTGCGGTAACGCCGCGCAGGTACGACGCAAGACACAGCGGTCCTCGCGCCGCCACCAGCGGAACGGTGTAGCCGGCATCCAGAATCCGGCTCTTCTGCATGCGATAAAGCTGGAGAGCAAACGGCATCAGCCCGTCGGTCTCCGGATTCACCGGTTCAAGCCGCTCGATGTCCTCGCGAGTCGCGAGAATCGGTGACAACCCCGGCGGCTGGTCGTTTCGGAAGTGGACGCGACTGCCGAGGGCGGACGGCTCGATCGCCATACCGTACTCGGCCCACCACGAGGGCACGGGGATGACGTCCGGAAACTCGCGGGCGATCCGCAGGTTGGCGTGAAACCACGTCTCCGGGTCCACGTAATACTCAAGATGCCCCACACCGGCAAAGCCGGGAATCCATGGGCTGTCCACAATCAGGGCTACAGGCACATGATCCGGGTGCCCGCCCTTGGCAGCGAGCTTAAAGGTGTTCCACTGTTCCAGTCGCATCTACCACACCATTCCGGTACCGGGCATTCCTACTGTAAATCGCTGACGCGCACTCGAAACTTCAGTGTCAACGGCTTGCCGGGCTCGAGCGTGTAACGGTCCACTTCGCCGCTCCGCCCCGGGAAAGAAGCGCCCACAAAACCATAATGCCGCAGGCACCACTGGTGCGGTGCGCAGGGGTTCTTTTCGTCCGGCGTGATCCGCAGGACGGCGCGCTTGCCGCCACACACGGCTTCGAGTTCGGCCCACTTCCGCGGATGCAGGTCTTCGTCCTTGGCCAGCGTCTCGCCATCCGCGCGCAGGATCGTGCCATCCCGTGGCGCAAACCGGGCGCAGAAGCCTCCGTAGCTCTTGCCGCGGTCGGGAGAACCTTGCAGCGTGACCGGGGCGCCGATCGCTTCCCAGGTCAACTCCACTTCCATTTCGCGCGAACTCTGTTTGGCGGGCAACACCGCCAGTTGCACGCTTTCGTGCACGATGTCCTTGCCGTCAGCTTCCCAAAAACTCTCGGCTTCCAGCTTGGCCTGCCGCTTCTTGACAGTCACGACAGGTGCCTTCGCTGACCGGTGTTTCGCTGTGGACTCCAGCCATATGTCATAGCGTTTCCCTCCGGTTTCGACGACCGGCCACGCCCAGAACAGGCCGCGGTGATGATAATGATCGGGCGGGAAATCGTCCAGGAAGGAAAGCCCACCCGGTGTGTAGACAGGAAAGATGTAGCAGCAGCGGCGCCTGTCTGCCGGAGCGCCCGGCTTGAGCTGCGGGCCATAATTGTACACAAGGGCCGGCTTGCCGCCCTCGCGCAATTCCAGCCGTCCATCGCCGAGGTCCTTCCATGCGAAGTTGTCCCCACCCAGAAGGGGCAACGCAATCACGAAAGCCAACCACAAAATCCTGTTTATATGACCCATGAGGAAATTCTTCCCGCTATTCAAAGCTACTTCAAAACCATCCTCCGTGCCTGCGTGGATATTCTGAGATCCGCATGGACGGCGAATTTGTTCAAGGCTTAAACTATATACACATGCAACCGCCGGAGTCAAGGATAAGACAACGGGATTCATTGCGAACGCACGGGCGGTCGCATGACAATGGAACCTTGAATTCCAATCCGCTGGTGGTCAGACCGAAGGGAGCTATCACCTCAAGCGAGGTCGTTCGCGACGTCAACAAGCGCATCGTCCTCAATCTCATCCGCACGCGCCAACCCATCTCTCGCGCCGATCTGGCCCGGTCCTGCGGGCTGCAGCGCAGCACGATTTCGCTGATCGTCGAGGAACTGATTGAGGAACATTGGGTGATCGAGGGGCCCACCGGACGACTCCCTCGCGGCCGGCGGCCCACGTTCCTCCGGCTCAACAGCGACCGCGTCATTGTCGGAGTCGACATCCGTCCCACTCAGACCACCGTTGCGCTGGCGGACGTGAACGGCAATTTCACTTCGCAGGAAGTAATCGCCACCTCACCGAACCCCGGAAAAGCGGTCGAAGAGTTGATCCAAACCATCCAGCGGATCGCACACGCCGCCCGCAACAGAAAGATCGAGGGCATAGGAATCAGCCTGCCTGGACGATTTGACAAGACTTCGGGGCGGTTGGTCTTCGCCCCAAACCTGAAATGGCGCGATTTGGATCTCCGTAGCCCGATCGCCGCGGCGACCGGCCTCGACGTGGAACTCGAGAACGCCGCGAATGCGTGTGTCCTGGCCTCCGTCTGGTTCGATCACGTCCAGGATCGCGATTTCGTGGTAGTGACGGTTTCAGAAGGCATCGGCGCGGGCATTCTCGCCAATGGCCGGCTCGTGCAGGGGGCCAATTTCATGGCCGGCGAGTTCGGTCACGTCCAACTCGATCCCGCAGGCCCGCTTTGCGGCTGCGGCAACCGCGGCTGTTGGGAAATGTACGCTTCAAACCAGGCGGCGCTGCGCTATTATTTCGAATCTGGTTCGCGCGGTGGCGGCCTTGCTTTCTCCGACCTTTTGAGCCGGGCCGAACACGGCGACAAACGGGCGGTCGAAGCGCTGAAAACGATGGCGCGCTACCTTGGCCGCGGTATGCGCATGATCATCACCGCGCTGGCGCCCGAGCGTATCGTGGTTGTGGGGGACATCACGCGCGCCTGGCATCTCGCCGGCCCCGTTATCGAAGCCGAGGTTCGCAGCCGCGTGCTCATCGGGACCGCCATCCCACATATCCAGCCCGCCAGCGAAAACGGCATGGCACGCCTGCGAGGCACTGTAGCCCTGGTACTGCAGAAGCACTTTAGCGAGCCGTAGCAGGTCAAGCCAGGTGCGTTTGCGCCCGCCCTCGCTTTCGTGATATTGTTCACATTCTGAACTAATCACCCGCTGCGGACTCTATTTCGAAAGCACTCGAGGGCAGTGTGGAGGATGTATAATCCGACTCGGCGCGGCGCCAGAGGCCGGCAAACGGGAAGTGAAAGGCTGATTATGGATTCCGGGAACAAAGCATCCGGTACGTCACGAAGGCGCTTTCTGACAGCTTCGCTCGGCGGAGCCATCGGTTTTCCGGCGATTGTGCCCGCTAGAGTATTCGGCAAGAGCGCGCCGAGTAACCTGATACAGGTCGCCCAGATCGGTTGCGGACGCATTGCCCGCGGCTCCGAAATTGCGGCGGTCCTCCGGCACAGCGAACTGGCCCGGCTAGTCGCCGTCTGCGAACTGGATACAATCCGGATGGACGATGCGCGGAAATTGATCGAGACGAGTTACGACAAGAAGTTCGGCAGTGGGAAATACATAAAGCTGAAGACTTACGGCGACTACCGTGAGATGCTCCAGGACAAGAGCATCGACGCCGTCTGCATCAGTACACCGGATCACTGGCATGCACAGCCGGCGATAGAAGCCGCGCTCGCGGGCAAGGATATCTACCTGCAGAAACCCGCCTCGCTGACCATCAAGGAAGGCCGGCAGATGGCCAATGTCGTCTCGCGCACCCACCGCATTTTCCAGCAGGGCAGCCAGCAGCGCTCGGATGCGCAGTTCCGTCTCGCTTGTGAACTGGTGCGCAACGGCCGGATCGGCAAGGTATTGGAAGTCTATCTCGGTCTCCCCATCGACCCGTCTGGCGGGAACCCCAGAGAGATGCCGGTTCCGTCCAACCTGAACTACGACTTTTGGCTGGGCTCCACTCCGATGGTGTATTACACCGAGGACCGGGTGCACCCCCAAGCGCCTGGCGGCTCTCGCTATGATCGCCCGGGTTGGCTGCGCTGTGAGCAGTTTGGTGCGGGGATGATCACAGGGTGGGGTGCACACCACGTCGACATCGCTCACTGGGCGATGGACACGGAGTTGACTGGCCCGGTGGAGATCGAAGCCATGGCCCGTTTCCCGAAGCAGGGCCTTTGGGACGTCCACGGCCCGTACCACATCAGAGCCCGCTACGCTAACGGGGCGGTCATGTTCATCAGCGACAAGTACCCGAACGGCATCAAGTTTGTGGGCGAGAAGGGCTGGATCTGGGTCACACGCGGGGCTTACAACGCCATCGACAGGCAGGTGGTCGGGGCAGCAGGCGGCGGGGCGTGGACACAGGCCATCGACGCCAGCGATCGCCGGTGGATCCAGGAGGGGATCAAAGACAACGAGATCCACCTGCATGCCAGCCCGAACAACGATCACCACCTCGATTGGTTAACCTCCATCAGGAACCGTAAGGACCCGGTCGCGCCAGCCGAAGTCGGGCATCGTTCGAACTCGGTCTGCCTGCTTGGCCAGATGGCCATGCATACCGAACGCACGCTGTATTGGGATCCGGCCAGGGAACGCTTTACAGGCAAAGGTGCCGACGAGGCGAACACATGGCTCTCGCGCAAGCAGCGAACCCCTTACGGCACCGACGCGGTCATGGCCAAAGCCGGGCTGGCGTGAAAGATTCCTGGATTCAGTCCACGATGCGACCGTCGCGCATGCGGACGGTGCGGTGGCCGTAAGCGGCGGCTTCGGGATTGTGCGTGATCATGAGGATGGTTTGTCCCATCCTCTCGTTCAACTCCCGCAGCAGGTTCAGCACCGCATTGGAATTCTCGGTATCGAGGTTTCCGGTGGGCTCGTCGGCCAGTAGGATCGCCGGCTTGTTCGCAATGGCGCGGGCGATGGCCACGCGCTGTTGCTCCCCGCCCGAGAGCGCGCGGGGCTTGTGATTCATGCGGCCCCGGATGCCCAGCATTTCCAACTCCTGGTTGAACTGCGCGTCGCCATTCAATCGCGTCCCGGCGATGTAACGGGCTATGGCGATGTTGTCGGCCGCGCTGAGAGTGGGCAGCAGGTTGTATTTCTGGAAGACGAACCCCACGGTGGTCTTGCGCAATTCCGTGCGCTCGCGGTCGCTCATCTTCAGCAGATCGCGCCCGTTGATGCTGATGCTGCCGCTGGTGGGTGGTGTGAGGCCGCCCAGAATATGGAAGAGCGTCGACTTACCAGAACCCGACGGGCCAATGATGGAGAGGAACTCCCCACGCATCACGTCGAGGTCCACGCCGCGCAGCGCGTGCACGTCGACATCGCCAACGTGGTAGATCTTGCGGAGGTCGCGGATGCGGATGATGGGATTCTCGTTATTCATAGGCCAGCGCCTCGATGGCATCCTGCCGTGCCGCCTTCCACCCCGGGTAAAGAGCGCCGAGCAGCGCGCCACCCATGGCTATGGCGCTCGCGTAGAACCACCAGTCATACACGATGATCTGCGTCAGGCTAGCCGGCACAAGCCCCATGATTAAGCTGCGCGTGCCGTAAGTCATCACAATCCCTAACACCGAGCCCACGATCGCCAGCACGGCGGTCTCGCGGAAAAGCAGATTCAACACCAGCAAGGGTGAGCCGCCCAGCGCCTTCAGAATGCCGATTTCGCGGGTGCGCTCCAGCACCGCCGTATACATCGACAATGAAACAACCAGGAACCCCACCACTACCGACAGTCCCACAATTACCTTGATGAATGCGTTCAAACCCGGCACCTTATCCATCGAGATAAGCGACAGCCACTCTTCCATATCGAAGATCGGGTAGCCTTCCAAACTCGTTTTCAGGGCGGCCAGCACCGGCGCGATATTCTCCTTGCGGTCCACCTTCACGAAGATTTGGCTCAGCTTCCCCGTGTTGCTGCTCAATTCCTGCAGGCGCCGGATAGGCAGCACCGCGCGCGCCAGCATGCCGCTTTCGAAGATCCCGCTCACCCGCCAGCTCTGACTCAGCAGTTCGAGCCGGTCTCCTACGTTGAGCTTCCGCTCGCGGGCGAAGTACTCGTCAACGATGATCTCGTCCGGAGAGCGGAACGGCCCGCCCTTGACGAAACGGAACCCGCCGCTCACGCGGTTGAAATCATCCAAGTCAACGCCTGTCACCGTGTTGATGCCGCCGATGGGTTGGACCACTTGCCCCACCGCCGCGGCCACGTGCGGCTGGGACTTCACCCAATCGAGCAGCTTTTCCGGCATCGGCGCCGAGCTGAGTTGAATGGCAGCGGAGGCTTTGGGGCGGATGAGGATGTCGGCGCCCACGCTGCGGGTACGTTTCTGGGATTCCTCGACCATGCCCCGGCTCAATCCCACCAGGGTTAGCATCATGGTGACCTCGACGGCTACGGCAAGGATGCTTAACAGTGTGCGAATGGGCCGGTGGCGCAGATTCGCTATGACCAGTTTATTGACCAACCGACTATTGTAGCTTGCACTGCCCCGCCGCGGCGATATAATGGCCCGGAACAGAAAACCGCCAGACCGCATGGAGGTAGCTCGATGAGCCCCTGCCAAGCCTGTTCTATAGGCGGGTGCCGCCCTTGCATCAGCCGGCGCACGCTGCTTTCACAAGCTGTTGCGCTCGCCGCCGCGCCAGCCGTTGCCTTCACCCAGGCGCTGCCTGACGCGCCGCACCGCACCCGCCCCGAGGGGAAGCCAAGAATCGACGTCTATTTCATAAGGCCGCTGCAAGCGCCTGTAATCAGTTGGCCCGGCGGCAATTGTGATATTCCGGCGCAACAGGCGCTGTTCACTAGGACCATCGAAGCGGCTGCGAGAAAAATGCAGGTCGACCTTCGCCTCGAGCCCAAACCCTTGGACGGTGCCGCTGAAATGAGCGCATGCCTCGAGCGCCTGCATCAGTCCCCGCCCGACGGCCTGCTGCTGGTCGCCATGGAATTGCAGCGCTGGAACAACGTCAGGCAGTTAATCGAAAACCGCGGGGACGTCCCGGCCATCGTCTACAGCAACCTGAGCGGGTTCACGGCGCATATGCAGGCCGCCCGTTCCACGCCCAAAACCTATCTGGCCGCCACCCAGGATGTCGCATGGCTGGAACAGGGCGTACGGATGCTCAGCGCGCTGTGGCAGATAAGGAACACACGCCTGTTGTGGGTCGGTGACAAGCAACTCAAGGAGCCGCTAGTCCCACATTGGGGGACAATTTTCCACCGCGTCACCAAGACGCGCTTCCAGGAGGAATTCAGTCGAACCCAGGTGACTCCGGATGTGCGTGCAATGGCCGGCGCTTACGCGAAGGCCGCCAGAAAGATCGTCGAACCTTCTCACGCCGATCTCATCGAAGCCGCGAAGAACTACGTCGTCATCCGCCGCCTGATGGAGTCTGAAAAGTGCCACGGCGTCACCATCGACTGCCTGGGCTGGAAGAATCCCGTGTGTGTCGCCTACTCAAGGTTGATGGACGAGGGTTGTGTGGCTGCTTGTGAATCCGATGTGCAGGCGGCGATGATGCAGTTGATCGTAGGACTCGTTGCAGGACGTCCGGGTTTCATCCAGGATCCTTCGCCCAATACGGTCAACAACACGCTCATCGGAGCGCACTGCACCTCCCCAACTCGGCTGAAGGGTTTCGATATTCCCTGGCGCGCCCCCTTCCTCCTGCGCGATTACCACACCAGAACCGGAGCCTCGCCCCAGGTGCTATGGCCCGAAGGAGACGACGCCACCGTCATCGACTTCGACGACTGGAAGACACTGATGTTCAGCGCTGGGAAGGTGGTCTCCAATATCGCCCAGCCGCCGGCAGGCTGCTGCCGGACGGCGGTGGAGGTCAGCATCTCGGGCGACGTCGATACCCTGAACACCAAGGGATTCCACCAACTGTTTGTTTGGGGCAACATCGCACGCGAGTTGAAGGCGTTCTGCCGCCTCGCCGGCGTGCAGGCCGCCCCTATCGCATAGGATCGGAATTCGCGATTTCTGCCGCTTGGGCTTCCTCCGCAGGCTGTTCCTTGAGCAACTTCAGAAAGACCTGCGTCGCCAGGTTGAACGGGTGGCGCCGGCGGTGTACGATGCCCAGCGGGCGGAACAACTTCGGGGATTCGAGCGGGATGACCACGAGGCGTCCTTGCGCGACCTCGGGCCGCATGACACGGGCCGGTAGGATGCTGATTCCGCTTCCCCAGGCCACGGCCTCCTTGATCATCTGCACCACGTCGAAATGCAGTACCACGCGCACGTGTACGCCTTGCTGCTTCAAATAGTGGTCGATTTCACGGCGGATGGGCAGATCCTCGTCAAACGCCACAAAATCCTGCCCCTTCAGATCCTCGGGCACCACCGAATCCCGGCCGGCCAAGGGGTGAGCCGGATAGACGGCCACCGCCATCTCTTCCTCACGCCACTGGATGCAGGCGACTTCCTTGGTCGGTTCAGGGTAGCTTACTAATCCCAGGTCGGCATGATCGCCGATGACGGCTTCGTACACCTTTTCGGGACGCAAATACTCGACGCGCAGTTCTGCGCTGGGATGCCGGCGTCCAAACTCCGCCTCCAATCTCGACATGTCCGATAAGCCAACCGAATAGATCGACGCCACCCGAACCGTACCTTCGACCCTGCTCTTGAGTTTTTCGAGCGCCACCTGGAACTGCTCTTGCGAACGGAGCACTTCGCGGCACATCTCGTAATAGAGCTTGCCCGCAGGGGTGACTGTGAACGGACGGGTTGTCCGGTCCAGGAGCGTTGTGCCAAGCTGCTTCTCCAGTTCCTGCAAGTGCTGGCTGGCAGCCGATTGGCTGATATTGTTCCTGGCGGCGCCTCTACTGATACTCTTGCACTGGACGATGTCCTTGAAAAGGCGCACGTTACCGATGTTCATAGATCCATCATAACATAAGAAAGATGGATTTTATATCGAATATAATTCCATTTGACTAATGCTGAATGAGTGTTATACTGGGTCCATCACCTTTTTAGGAACCTTGATGGACGACCTAAGTGTACCTATAGGATTACCCGATCCTGAGGGTCTTTACGACCCGGCGAACGAGCACGATGCGTGCGGAATCGGCTTCGTGGTTCATACTAGCGGACGCAAATCGCACGACATCATACTCAAAGGAATACAGATCCTGGTCAACCTGACCCACCGGGGCGCGTGCGGTTGCGACCCGGAGACCGGCGACGGAGCCGGCATTCTGATTCAGATCCCCCACCAGTTTTACGACCGGGAGACGCGCAAGCTCGGATTCACCCTGCCTGAGCCGGGCCAGTACGGCATGGGCCTGGTGTTCTTGCCGGTGGAACCCCAGTTGCGCCTGGAATGTGAGGGGGTGCTCGAGCGCATCGCGGCGGAAGAGGGCCTTACCGTCCTCGGCTGGCGCGACACGCCTGTGCAGAAGGACGCCATCGGCCGCCTGGCGCGCGCTTCGCAACCGTACATCGAGCAAGTGTTCCTGGGCGCAGGCCCAGACATGGACCAGGGGACGCTCGAGCGGAAACTTTACGTGGTCCGTAAGCGTGCCGAATGGGAGATAGCGTCCTTTGAAAGCAAAGATAAGTCTTTCTTCTATATCCCTTCGCTCTCAACCCGGACTGTGGTTTACAAGGGACTGTTGCTGGCGCCCCAGATCGCCAATTTTTACACTGAGCTCTCCGACCCGGACGTGATCAGCGCTTTGTGCCTGGTGCACCAGCGCTTCTCCACCAACACGTTCCCCAACTGGCACCTGGCACACCCATTTCGTTACCTCTGTCATAACGGCGAAATCAACACGTTGAAGGGCAACGTGGCTTGGATGAATGCGCGGCAATCGGTGCTGGGTTCGCCCCTGTTTGGCGACGACATCAAGAAGCTGTTCCCCATCATCGCGCCAGGCGGGAGCGATTCGGCCAGCCTGGACAACGCCGTCGAATTGCTCACGCTCGCCGGACGCAGTCTGCCGCACGTGATGGCCATGCTCATTCCGGAAGCCTGGGATTCCGATCCGGCCATGGAACCGGACAAGCGTGCGTTCTACGAATACCACGCCTCGCTGATGGAGCCGTGGGACGGCCCGGCGGCCGTGGCTTTCACCGACGGGCGCATGATTGGCGCCACGCTCGACCGCAATGGCCTGCGCCCGGCGAGATACCTCGTCACGAGGGACGACCTGGTGATCATGGCCTCCGAAACCGGCGTTCTTCCGGTGAAGCCCGAGGACGTGCGGTATCGCGGGCGCCTGCAGCCAGGACGCATGCTGGTGGTGGACACCGAGGAAGGCCGCATCGTCCCTGATGAGGAAGTCAAGCGCCGGCTTTACAGCCGCCAGCCTTACGCCGAGTGGATTCGGGAGCACCAGATCCAGCTCGACAATCTCCCGGAGCCGCCGCGCGTATTCGCCGCCGATTTCTCCACGCTGCTCCAGCGCCAGCGGGTGTTCGGTTACACCGACGAAGATCTCAAAATGTTGATCACGCCCATGGCCGTGAACGGCCTGGAGCCGGTGGGGAGCATGGGAACGGACACTCCGCTCGCCTGCCTGTCGGACAAACCGCAGCTACTGTTCAACTACTTCAAGCAACTGTTCGCGCAAGTCACCAATCCGGCGATCGACCCTATCCGCGAGGAGTTGGTCATGTCGCTGGTCAGCTATCTCGGAACGGAACGGAACATCCTGGACGAGACGCCCCAGCACTGCCACACGCTCAAGATCGAGCACCCGATCCTGACCAACCGGGACTTGGAGAAACTCCGGCGGGTCAGCTCGGGAGATTTCCTGGCCACTACGCTACCGATGCTGTTCCGCGTGGAAGGTGGAGCCAAGGAACTCGAGCGTGCGCTCGACGGTTTGTGCCGGCGCGCGTCGCTGGCGATCAAGAGCGGCTATACGGTCCTGATTCTCTCCGACCGTGGCCTGGATGAAGATTACGCTCCCATCCCCAGCCTGCTGGCCATGACGGCGGTACACAATCACCTGGTGCGCGAAGAGACGCGCACTCAGGTGGCGCTCATTATCGAAAGCGGTGAACCGCGCGAGGTGATGCACTTCGCGCTGCTGATCGGCTACGGCGCCAGCGCCGTCAATCCATACGCCGCTATCGAGACGCTGGAGGACTTGGCCGAAAAGGGACTTCTCGACGAAGGCGTCACCTTCGAGACCGCGCTCAGGAATTACAAGAAAGCCATTAACAAAGGCTTGCTCAAGGTCTTCTCGAAGATGGGCATCTCGACGTTACAGAGCTACCGGGGCGCCCAGGTCTTCGAAGCCATCGGACTGAACCGCTCCCTCGTCGACAAGTACTTCACCGGCACGACCTCGCGCATCAACGGCATCGGGCTCGACGTCATCGCAGAGGAATCGCGCCGCCGCCACGCGTTCGGCATGCGGCGCGTGACGGGTTCGGAATTGGAGTTGAGTTCGGGCGGCGACTACCGGTTCCGCGTCAACGGTGAGTACCACCTGCTGAACCCGCAAACCATCAGCAAGTTGCAGCACGCCGTCCGGCAGTCGAACCTCGAAAAGTTCCACGAATTCACAAGCCTCATCAACGAGCAGAACCGCCAGTTGTGCACGTTGCGCGGGTTGCTGGAGTTCAAGGAGGGCAAGCGGCCCGTTCCGATCGAAGAGGTGGAGCCGGCAAAGGAAATCGTAAAGCGCTTCACCACCGGAGCCATGTCATTCGGATCCATCAGCAAGGAAGCGCATGAGACGCTGGCCATCGCCATGAACCGCCTGGGCGGGCGCTCGAACACGGGTGAAGGCGGCGAAGATGAAGCCCGCTTCCAGCCCGATCCGAACGGCGACCGGCGCCGCAGCGCGATCAAGCAGGTGGCTTCGGCCCGTTTCGGCGTCACCACGAATTATCTGGTCAACGCCGATGAACTGCAGATCAAGATCGCGCAGGGCGCCAAGCCCGGCGAGGGCGGCCAATTGCCTGGCCATAAAGTGGACGAGGTCATCGCCAGGGTACGCCACTCGATTGCCGGCGTGCAGTTGATCTCACCGCCGCCGCATCACGACATCTACTCGATCGAGGACTTGGCGCAGCTCATCTTCGATCTGAAGAACGTGAACCCGCGCGCCGCCATCTCGGTGAAACTCGTGGCCGAAGTTGGGGTGGGCACGGTTGCCGCGGGCGTCGCCAAGGCCCACGCCGACTTGGTTCTCATCAGCGGTTACGACGGCGGCACCGGCGCCAGTCCGCTCACCTCGATCAAGCACGCCGGCATCCCTTGGGAACTGGGCCTTTCGGAGACCCAGCAGGTGCTGGTGAAGAACGACCTGCGCAGCCGCATTCGCGTGCAGGTGGATGGCAAGCTCCAGACGGGACGCGACGTGGCCATCGCCGCGCTGTTGGGGGCCGAGGAGTTCGGTTTCTCCACCGCGCCACTCATCTCGATGGGCTGCATCATGATGCGCAAGTGCCACCTGAACACGTGCCCGGTGGGCATTGCCACGCAGGATCCGGATCTGCGCAAGAAGTTCCAGGGTACTCCCGAGAACGTCATCAACTACTTCTTCTTCGTGGCCGAGGAACTGCGGGAACTGATGGCGCAGATGGGCTTCCGCACGGTGAACGAAATGATCGGCCGCGTCGACATGCTGCGCAAACGCGAAACGGACCACTGGAAGGCCCGCAATCTGGACTTTTCGTCGATTCTGTTCAACCCGGCAGTGCCCACGCGCGTTGGAAGGCGCTGCACCATAGCGCAGGATCACGGCTTGAGCGAAGCGCTCGACTACACGCTGATCGAGCAGTGCAGGCCGGCGCTGGATCACCGCGCACCGGTGGAAGGGAGATTCCGCATCCGCAACGTCCACCGCACCGTCGGGGCCATGCTGAGTGGCGAAATCGCCCGGCGTTACGGCTCGGAAGGGCTGCCCGATGGAACCATCCGGTTGCAGTTCCAAGGTTCGGCGGGACAGAGTTTCGGCGCGTTCCTGGCCAAGGGCGTGACGCTCACCCTCGAAGGCGACGCCAACGATTACGTCGGCAAAGGCCTCTCCGGCGGGCGCCTCGTGGTTTATCCATTCAAAGGGTCGCCTTATGCCCCCGAGGAAAGCATCCTCATCGGCAACACGGTACTTTACGGCGCTACCAGCGGCGAGGCGTTCTTCAGCGGCGTCGCCGGCGAGCGTTTCGCGGTGCGCAATTCCGGCGCCACGGCTGTGGTGGAGGGCGTCGGCGACCACGGCTGCGAGTACATGACGCGCGGCCTGGTGATCGTGCTGGGCCACACCGGGAAGAATTTCGCCGCCGGGATGACCGGCGGCCTCGCGTACGTGCTGGATGACACGGGCGAATTCGTTGCCACGCGCTGCAACAAGTCCGGCGTGGATCTGGAACCGGTGGTGGATCCGCAAGACGTTGATCTGCTGCGGCAGTGGGTGGCAAGGCATCAGGAACTCACCGGCAGCCGTCGCGCCCGCTGGATCCTCGAAAACTGGTATGCGCTGTTGCCGAAATTCATCAAGGTGTTCCCGCACGAGTACAAGCGGGTGTTAGGCGTCCCCCGTTATACGGGGGTGCCGGTGACGCTGGCGGCCGAGGCGGAAATCGGGCAGGTGCTCCATGGGTAAGATCACAGGATTCAAGGAATACGCGCGGGAGACCGCCGAGCGCAGGCCCGTCAGTGAACGCGTCGGGGACTATTTCGAAATTTACCAGCCGTTCCCGGAAGAAAAGCTGCAACTTCAGGGCGCCCGCTGCATGGACTGCGGCGTGCCGTTCTGTCATACCGGGTGTCCGCTGAACAACATCATTCCAGACTGGAACGACCTCGTCTACCGGAACCGTTGGCGGGAGGCCATCCGGCGCCTGCACTCCACGAATAACTTCCCGGAGATCACCGGGCGCGTTTGCCCGGCTCCCTGCGAGGCCGCCTGTGTGCTCGGTATCAACGAACCGCCGGTGTCCATCAAGGAAATCGAGAAGGCCATCATCGAGCACGCCTTTCGTGAGGGCTGGGTGCAGCCGGAGCCGCCGGAGACACGCAGCGGCAAGCGTGTCGCCGTGGTCGGTTCGGGTCCTGCGGGCCTGGCTGCGGCCGTACAGCTCAATCGCGCCGGCCACTCGGTGACCGTTTTCGAAAAGGCCGATCGCATAGGTGGGTTGCTGCGCTACGGCATCCCGGACTTCAAGCTCGACAAGCGCGTTCTCGACCGGCGCATCGAAGTCATGCTCGCCGAGGGCATCGAGTTTCGCACCAACGCGCACGTGGGCGTGAACGTGTCCATCGAGGAATTGCGCAAAGAGTTCCATGCCATCCTTCTTTCGGGCGGTGCGCAACATCCGCGCGACCTGCGCGTCCCTGGACGCGAACTGAAGGGCGTACACTTCGCCATGGAGTTTCTGCCACAGCAGAACCGCCGCGTCGCCGGGGATTCGCTCGACGGAGTGGAGGAGATTCTCGCCACAGGCAAGAGGGTCATCATCATCGGCGGCGGAGACACGGGCGCCGACTGCCTGGGCACATCGCACCGGCAGAAAGCGTTGTCTGTCGATCAGCTCGAGATCATGCCCCAGCCCCCCGAAACCCGCTCGCCCGCAACGCCCTGGCCGCTGTGGCCGCTGCAACTGCGGACCGAAAGCGCCCACGAGGAGGGCGGCACGCGCCACTGGGGAGTGTCGACAACGTCGCTTGCGGGCAGCAATGGCCACGTCGAGAAATTACACGGCGTGCAGGTGGGCCCCCCACCGAAGTTCGAGCCTCTCCCTGGGACGGAATTCACCCTGGACGCGGACTTGGTTCTGTTGGCTATGGGCTTCACTGGTCCCTTGAAAAACGGCATGATCGAGCAGTTCGGTGTGGACCTCGACGCGCGCGGCAACGTCGCCACGGACGAGAACTACATGACCTCGGTTCCAGGGGTATTCGCTGCCGGCGATATGCGCCGCGGCCAATCGCTGGTAGTGTGGGCAATCAGCGAGGGGCGCAACGCCGCCGCCGCCATCGGCCGGCGATTGGAAGAAATGGCGACCTAAGCTACAAAACTGATGTCCCTGCCGGGCGATATCCTGCTACCATGGTTCACAAGGGCACTTCCAGACAAGCGCCTCCTGGCAATCCAAAATGATTCAGCATCCTAAGGGCACGAAGGCCCGTGTATTATTGACGTCCGTATTCGGACCGTACGCTCAGGACGACCAGTTCGGCAGCCGCGCGATCAATCCGATGGAGTTGTACCACAACCAGGTGACACGCGCACAGGGTTCTTTTTCCTTGCGAATGTTCCACCGGTCCTGGGGCATCATGATGATCCAGGAGAACATTTCGGCTCCTTGCACCGTCCTGGACTTCCCCACCCGTGAGAAATTCGAACAGGAACTGACCAGCCAGCACTACGACATAGTCGGCATCTCCTCCATCATCGTAAATGTGGGCAAAGTGCGCGAGATGTGCCGCATAGCGCGGCGCCTCGCGCCCCACGCCATCATCGTCGTGGGTGGCCACGTCGCAGCGATCCCTGGTTTGGACTACGTGATTGACGCCGATTACATCGTCAAAGGCGACGGAATTTCCTGGATGCGGCGCTTTCTGGGTGAGGATGAGCACGCCCCCATTAACCACCCGAAAATTGTCTCCGGTTTTGATGTGCGCGTGATGGGCGTCAAGATTCCGAGTATGCTGAGCGAGACAGCCGCCACCATCATCCCGTCGGTAGGTTGCCCGATGGGTTGCAATTTCTGCACCACCTCGGCGTTTTTTGGCGGCAAAGGTAAGTGCCTGAATTTCTATGAGAGCGGCAAAGAGCTGTTCGACATCATGAAGGAGATGGAGTCGTCGCTCCACACCCACTCGTTTTTCGTGATGGACGAGAACTTCCTTTTGCAGCGCGACCGGGCCATGCAGTTGTTGGAGTGCATGAAAAAGGAGAACAAGAGCTGGTCGTTCTATGTTTTCAGCTCGGCCAACGCCATCCGCAAATACACGATCGAAGAGTTGGTGCAACTCGGCATCAGTTGGGTTTGGATGGGACTGGAATCCCCGCACTCGTCCTACGTAAAGCTAAAGGGCACCGACACCGTGAAACTGGCGCGTACGCTGCGCAGCCACGGTATTAAGTTGCTCGGCTCGACCATCGTCGGCCTGGAGCACCACACACCGGCTAACATTCGCCAGGAAATCGAGTACGCTGTCTCCCATGAAACCGACTTTCACCAGTTCATGCTGTATACGCCGGTCCCCGGAACTCCGCTCTACGAGCAGGTGGAAGAAGAAGGGCGGCTGCTCAAGAATGTCGACCTGGCCGACATTCACGGGCAGTACAAGTTCAATTTCAAACACCCCGCAATTTCCCGCGACGAATCCAAAAAGTTCCTCGATTGGGCCTTCTGGCGCGATTTCGAGCGCAATGGTCCCAGTCTCTACCGCATCTGCAAGACCACGCTGGACGGTTGGTTGCGCTACAAGAACTGTCCCGACCTGCGAGTGCGTGAACGCTTCCAGCGCGAAGCCGAAAGTCTGAAAGGCGCTTACGCAGCCACGTTGTGGGCCATGGAAAAGCGCTTCAGAGAAAAGAACGAAAGTGTCAGCGCGCAGATACGTTCCCTGCGGCACGACATCGAGCACGAGTTCGGACTGCTTACGAAGATGGTCTCATCGCTGGTCGGGCCGGTACTTGTATGGACTTCCAAGCGCGAGGAGAAGAGACTGGCGGCCGGGAAGACGTACGAGCCGCCCACCATCATCGAGCGCCGCCACTGGGTGGAAGCCTGATCCGCCGGTAGCGCCAATCCAATCGCGACGAGTAGTTTACCGTTCCGGCCAATTGAGCCATTTGTGCAGGAACTTATAGGTGCCCACTCCGTGGATTTGGTGTGGCCCGTTGAAGAACTCGATCTCGGTCCGATCGGGAATGCCTGACCGCGTATAGAACCGCCGCACCTTGGCGTATTCCCAGGCGACGTACTCGTCGATTCCCACTCCATCCCAGTGCCCGCGCTCGACCATGAACGGGCGCGGCGCCATGAGCGAGGCCATTTCGAAGTAGTTAAACGTGTTTCCGAGGTCGAACTCCATGATCTCGTACTCGTGGTAGTACATGTAGCTGAATGCGTGCTCCACGTCGGTGATCTTCACGATCCATTCGTTGAAGTCGCCCGAGCAGATCGAAAGGCAGTACCGGTCGAGCAATGGCGGCACGCGCACAGCCGTCTTCCCTCCATAGCTCAGCCCGTAGAAAGCTATGCGCTCGGGGTCGACAAACGGCAGCGTAGCCAGCCAGTCGAGTGTCCTCTGGTGCTGGCCCAGGATGAACGAGTAGAGGGACAATTTTAATGGGTGCGCCCGGCGCTGCGTCTGGCGGAAGCGATTGAAGATATACGGATTCTGCGGAGCGTAGACGACGAAACCACGCTTCGCCAGCGCATCTCCGAACTTCGCATAGATGCGTCCGGTAGCTTCGTTCTTGGGCGCAATGACATCCTCCGGGCGTCCCTCCAACCCGTGTTGGCACACCACTACCGGCCGCTTCTCGCCGGGCTTCACATCTTTCGGTACCAGTAGAATGCCGTACGCGAACACGTCCTGCCACACCGGAAGCACGATTTCGTAGCCGGCGTAGGAAGCATTGTCGTAAATGCGGCGGCTCATCGCCGACATCGGTTCGGACGG
>ENA-UOYA01002392-UOYA01002392.1-activated-sludge-metagenome-genome-assembly--contig:-NODE-2392-length-18120-cov-9.698422_pt1 | contig 18120 bp, 19 predicted proteins | sample MGYA00238163_ERZ764804 | MGnify/ENA primary metagenome ERZ764804 (study PRJEB28919, sample SAMN05720223) | activated sludge metagenome | isolation source: Anaerobic digester | place: Hong Kong... | reverse complement strand
AGGGCGTAGAAGAGCACCTGCGGCAGGCACCAGTAGGCGAACGCCGTCGCGAGCGCGAGTTCGTCGGGGCCGAATCCCTTCGTGCCCGACTGCGCGTACAGGCTCACCAACCACGGCGCACCGATGGTGGCGGCCGCGGCGACGATCACGAAGACCACGGTGCCGAGTGTCACCAGCTTGTTGATGAAGGCAGCCCCGCCGTCGGCCTGGATGCCCGCCCGCACGATCTGGGGAACGAGGACCGCACTCAGCAGTCCTCCCGCGATGAGCGCGTAGATGCTGTTCGGAATCTGGGTTGCCAGCGTGAAGGCGTCAGCTGCGCCGCCGATGTAACCGATCGCCGCGGCGAGCACCGCGGCGTTGACGAACCCGAGGATGCGCGACACGATCGTGCCCGAGGCGAGCGCCGCGCTGGCACGCCCGATCGCGGAGGCCCCATCGACCTCGTCGCTCGGGCGGTCAGTCATCCGTCGGCTCGACCGGTCGCGCCGGCTTCCTCCTGCGAAGGATGTTGCGCACGATTCCCCCGCCGAACACGAGCACCACGATGATGCCGACCACCAGCACGATGGGCGTCTCCCAGCCCGCCTGCACGTTGATCTCCGCGGTCGCGGGAGCGCCGATCGGCACGCCGGCTCCGCTGGCGAGGGTGATGAGCACCTGAACCGTTCCGTTGGACACGGCCTGCACGGGAATCTGACCCTTGGCCTGCGAGTCGGGCTCCACCACGAGCTCCACGCGCGAGTCGGTGACCGCCAGGAGCGCCGTCTCGGGCCTCACGGTGATGTACACCGTCACGGCCTGGTCGAGTGAGTTGCTCACCGAGATGGGCAGTGAGGCGCTGTCGGCGAGCAGATTGAAGCTGCTGTAGGCGACGACCTGTACCGACGCTCGCAGGTCGTCCGAGTCTGTGAGGAACGCATCGGTCGCCGTGATCCAGCCAGCGGGATTGCGCAGCCAGGCGCTCGATAGCAGGGCGAGGAGGTGGAGGCGGCGAGGTGACGTGATGGCGCTCGGCGACTCCGCGACGGTCGCGAACCTGATCTCCGCCGACTCGGCGTCGAGCAGCATGGCCATCCGCTCAACGCTCGCGGCGGGCTGAGGCGAGTCGACGAGGGTCGCCTCGTCAGGGGAACCGGCCAGGAGCTGCGACAGGCCGGTGAGCCTCACGCGCGGGTCGGCCTGCAAGGTGGTGAGCGTCTCGGCGAGGTGGGTTCCGGTGATCGGAACGGTGCGGTCGAGCGTGGCGAGCACCGTTGCGGGTGCGGCATCCAGAGCGCTGCCCACGGTGGCCATCGCCGACACCCAGTCCTCTGGAGACACGGATGCCACGGCCGTGCGAAGCGCGCCCGACACCGCATCGTCGGAGATCGCCGCGGTGCCGCCGTCCACCCTCACCAACGCGGACCCCTCGTCACGGGAGACGTTGGCCGACGACAGGATCGTCGTCGTGTAGCCGCTGGCCGTGATCGCCGAGAGGTCGGCGGTGACGACGGTGCCGTCCCGCGGCCAGGCGATCGACTCGAGGGTGTACGGCCAGGCCAGCAGTGACTCGCTGGTCGGCAGACCGGGCGCCGTGGCATCCGGACTCGGAGTCGGGGCGGGGGTTTGAGCGGCGGCCTCGGCGAACAGCGAGGGATCGATGGCGAAGTCGAAGGACTCGGGCTGCAGCACTCGAGGGCTACCCGCCTGAAGACCGAGAGTGATGTCCGAGTCGGCGTAGGTCAGCGCGAAGGTCTCATTGCTCGCCGATTCGAGGCGGCTCAGCCATTCGATGGCCGACGCCGGCGCCGACGAGCCCAGGATCCGGATCGACGCGATGATACGCGGATCGATCGCGATCACCACGGGACGGTCGATGATCGCGTCGAGCTCGCGGGTCAGAAGTCCCGTGGGTCGCGTGTACTGGTCGAGTGCATCAGCCGGGATGAATCCGGCGTCGCTCTCGGGCACGGCCAGCGGCACGACCACGGTGAGGGCGACGGTGCCGTCGGGTCCGACCGAGGTCGCCGCGGGGGCCGCGATGGCAACACCGGTCACGGCTCCCGCTAGCCCGAGGAGCAGCGCCAGTGCAGCACGCAGCGGCGTGAATCGCTCGGCCAGCATGCCCAAAGTCTATTCACTCGCTTCTGGGAGTCCGGTCACTCGAATGGCCCTGTGACAAGCTTGGGTCTCATGGAGAGCGTCGCAAGGGCAGTCGAACGACTCGGCGAACTCGCCGATTCTGCTGCCGTCTCCCGACTCGCTGCCGCCTTCTCCGCGGCGGGACACGAGCTCGCTCTCGTCGGCGGATCGGTACGCGACGCATTCCTGAACCGCGACCTCACCGATCTCGACTTCACCACCAGCGCCCGCCCCGACGACATCCTCGCCCTGGTCACGCCGATCTCCGATGTGCAGTGGGACGTCGGCCGCGACTTCGGCACGATCGCCGCCCGCATCAACGGGCTGACGGTAGAGATCACGACCTACCGGGCCGACGCCTACGACGGCGAGACCCGCAAGCCGATCGTGCAGTTCGGCGACACACTCGAGGACGACCTCGTGCGGCGCGACTTCACCGTCAACGCGATGGCCCTCCGGCTGCCCGAACGGCAGCTCGTCGACCCCTGGGGTGGTCTCGATGACCTGCTCGCCCGCCGCATCTCGACCCCCGGAGCACCGGAGGTCTCCTTCGGCGATGACCCGTTGAGGATGCTGCGAGCCGCCCGGTTCACGAGCCAGCTGGGGTTCACCGTGGCCGACGACACCGTCCGCGCGATGGCCGAGCTCGCGCCGCGGTTGGAGATCGTGAGCGTTGAGCGCATCAGCGATGAGCTGTCGAAGCTGCTGCGCACTGATGACCCGGTGCCGGGCATCCGTCTGCTCGTCGACACGGGCATTGCGCAGTTGGTGCTCCCCGAGATCCCGGCGTTGCGACTCGAGGTCGATGAGCACGCTCACCACAAGGACGTCTACGAGCACAGCCTCACCGTGCTGCGCCAGGCGATCGACCTGGAGAAGTCACGCGGACACTCGGTCGACCTCGTGCTGCGCCTCGCGGCCCTGCTGCACGACATCGGCAAGCCCTCCACCCGACGAATCGAGGGGGGTGGTGTGGTCACCTTCCACCACCACGACGTCGTCGGCGCCAAGCTCGCGGCCAAGCGACTCAAGGCGCTGCGCTTCGACAACGACACCGTGGCATCCGTCGCCCGACTGATCGAGCTGCACCTGCGATTCTTCGGCTACACGGATGGCGCGTGGACCGACTCGGCGGTGCGCCGCTACGTGCGCGACGCGGGCGACCAGCTCGAGAGGTTGCACATCCTGACCCGGGCCGACGTGACGACCCGCAATCGGCGCAAGGCCGACCGGCTCGGGTTCGCCTACGACGACCTCGAGGAGCGCATCGCCGCGATCGCCGAGGCCGAGGGCATCGCGGCCGTGCGGCCCGATCTCGACGGTGAGCAGATCATGGCGATCCTCGGGCTTGCGCCCGGGCGCGAGGTGGGCGATGCGTACCGCTTCCTGCTCGACCTGCGTCTCGACGAGGGTCCGCTCGGCCCGGACGAGGCCGAGGCGCGGCTCAGGGCGTGGTGGAGTTCGCGCTGAAGGCGCGGGCGGCTCGGCCTCCCGTCTCGCCTGAACTGTTCGCAGATCAGGAGATCTGCGCGGCTCGCCGCTAGAACGCGGCACAGGCACGGTGTGTCTGCGCGAACTCCTGATCCGCGAACGGGCGAGAGCCGTCAGATCAACGGGAGTTCGCGCTGATCCACTCGTCGAAGCGGGCGCGGGCGACCGGGTCGGGCAGTTGCACCGGCGGTGACTTCATCAGGTAGGCGGATGCCGCCTCCACCGGTCCCCCGAGGCCGGCGTCGAGCGCCACCTTCGCCGCCCGGATCGCGTCGATCACGACGCCGGCGGAGTTCGGCGAGTCCCACACCTCGAGCTTGTACTCGAGGCTCGTGGGCGCGTTGCCGAAGCCGTGCCCCTCGAGGCGCACGAACGCGAGTTTGCGGTCGTCGAGCCACGGGATGTGGTCGCTCGGCCCGATGTGCACGTCGCGGGCGTTCAGCTCGGCCTCCACATTACTGGTGACCGCCTGCGTCTTCGACACCTTCTTCGACTCGAGTCGTGACCGCTCCAGCATGTTCTTGAAGTCCATGTTGCCGCCGACGTTGAGCTGGTAGGTGCGGTCGAGCACGAGCCCGCGCTCCTCGAACAGTCGGGCGAGCACCCGGTGGGTGATGGTTGCGCCGAGCTGGCTCTTCACGTCGTCGCCGACGATCGGGATGCCCGCCGCGGTGAACTTCGCCGCCCACTCCGGGTCGCTCGCGATGAACACCGGGAGCGCATTGACGAAGGCGACGCCGGCGTCGAGGGCGGCCTGTGCGTAGTGCTTCGCCGCGAGGTCCGACCCGACGGGAAGGTAGGCCACGAGCACATCGGCGCCGCTGTCGCGGAGGGCCTGCGCGATGTCGACGGCGGGGGCATCCGACTCGGTGACGACCTCGCGGTAGTACTCGCCCAGTCCGTCGAGGGTGGGTCCGCGCTGTACGGTCACACCGGTGGGTGCGACCTCGGCAAAGCGGAAGGTCGAGTTCTGGCTCGCCCAGATGGCGTCGGCCAGGTCCTCGCCGACCTTCAGTGCGTCCACGTCGAACGCAGCGACGAACTCGATGTCACCGACGGCGTACGGCCCGAGCCGGTTGTGCATGAGGCCCGGGATGATGGCGTCGGCCGCGGCATCCGCGTAGAAGGTCACGCCCTGAACAAGGGAGTTGGCACAGTTGCCGACGCCCGCGAGGGCTACGCGCACGGACATGGGATGGTGCTCCTGACGGGAAATGACTACACTGGGCAGGTTGTCTGGAACCGCTCGCGGCCCCACGACAATCGTCAACACCCTCCTGTTGCAGATCGTCTGCAACCGTTCTAGTCCGAAGGAGGTGGGTTTGTGACGCACCAGTATGAACTCATGGTGATCCTCGATCCAGAGATCGATGAGCGCACCGTGGCACCCAGCCTAGACAAGTTCCTCAATGTCATTCGTACCGATGGGGGAACCATCGACAACGTGGACATCTGGGGTCGTCGTCGTCTGGCCTACGAGATCAACAAGAAGACCGAGGGCATCTACGCCGTCGTCAACTTCACGGCGACCTCGACCGCTACCGTCGAACTCGACCGCCAGCTGAAGCTCAGCGAAGCCGTCATGCGCACCAAGGTGCTGCGTGCCGAGCAGGGCTTCGCGCAGGTCGCTGCCGCCAAGAAGCTCTCGGACGAGAAGGCCGCCCGCAAGGCTGCCGCTCCCGCCAAGGCTCCGGCCGCTGCCGCCGCTCCGGCTGCTGCGCCCGCCGCCAAGGTCGAGACCGAGGATGCCCCCGCCAAGCCCGCCGCGGCCGCGAAGCCGAAGGCTGCGCCCGCCCAGGACGCGGAGTAGGTCATGGCCGGCGAGACCGTCATCACCGTCGTGGGTAACCTCACGAGCGACCCGGAGCTGCGCTACACGCAGAACGGGCTCGCGGTGGCGAACTTCACCATCGCATCGACGCCGCGCAACTTCGACCGTGCGAGCAACGACTGGAAGGACGGTGAGGCACTCTTCCTGCGCGCGAGCGTATGGCGCGAGTTCGCCGAGCACGTCGCCGGTTCGCTCACGAAGGGATCGCGCGTCATCGCGACCGGTCGTCTGAAGCAGCGTTCCTACGAGACGAAGGAAGGCGAGAAGCGCACGAGCATCGAGCTCGAGGTCGACGAGATCGGCCCGAGCCTGCGCTACGCGACCGCCCAGGTCACCCGTGCCGCGTCATCCCGCGATTCGTCAGGCGGCGCCCCCCGGGGCGGCGGCCAGGTCACTGAGGAGCCGTGGGCGGCATCCGCCCCCGACGCCGGCGGCGACGTCTGGAACACGCCCGGCAACTACACCGACGAGACGCCGTTCTAGCTCTCGGATTCCTGATCTCGATACGCGGCTGCGCCGCTCCTCGATCACCGATTACTACGTACTGAAGGAAATAGAAACTCATGGCAGGAAAGAGCAGCGGCGATCGCCGCAAGCCCATCCGCAAGGGCAAGGACGGCAAGAACGCCGCCCCGGCCAAGGCGATCCGCGTGGGCGTCATCGACTACAAGGATGTCGCGACGCTTCGCAAGTTCATCTCCGAGCGGGGAAAGATCCGCGCTCGCCGCATCACCGGTGTCTCCGTGCAGGAGCAGCGTCTCATCGCCACGGCCGTCAAGAACGCCCGTGAGATGGCACTGCTGCCCTACGCCGGCTCGGGCCGTTAAGGAGTATCGACAATGTCCAAGCTGATCCTCACGCACGAGGTCACCGGTCTCGGTGCCCCCGGCGACGTCGTTGACGTCAAGAACGGTTTCGCTCGCAACTACCTCATCCCCCAGGGCTTCGCCGTGGCGTGGACCCGCGGTGGCGAGAAGCAGATCGAATCCATCAAGGCCGCCCGCGCTGCGCGCGAGCACGCCACCCTCGAAGAGGCGCAGGACCTGAAGGCTCGTCTTCAGGCCGCCACCGTGTCGCTGACCGTCAAGGCCGGCGAAGGCGGGCGTCTGTTCGGCTCGGTCAAGACCTCGGACATCGCGGATGCGGTTGCTGCGGCGGGTCTCGGCTCGATCGACAAGCGCAAGATCGAGATCACCAGCCCGATCAAGGCAACGGGTGAGCACGAGGCGACGGTTCGCCTTCGTGACGACCTCGTCGCGACCATCACTCTGAAGGTCGTTGCCGCGAAGTAGAGCATTAACGACGGATAGCGACGAGTTGAACGCTCGTCGCTATCCGTGTTTAACGAGCAAAAGTCAAGCGGTTTATGCACAGGAATCGACTTTTCTGGACAACCCTCAAGCGGCAGTCTAAACATGTTTCTACACACACCGTGTGAAACGTAAAAGTGCTGGTCAGAGCGGTGCAACGGTGCGAAATTGGCTAGTTCTCCACAGCAAAGTGCACAGCTTGCTCACACGACGCCCGGCGTTTCTCGCACTTTTCCCACACCTTCATCCACAGGGGGTGTTGTCGGGCCTGACGGCGCCTCCCTATGGTTGACCAGTCCCGCCGCCTCGACGGGACTGGGGGAGAAGCTGGTGGCCGGAGTGTCGGCGGACGCCGCTACAACTGAGGCGTAGCGTGATCCATTGGGAGGGGTCGAATGTCCATTGCTCACCTGGGACTCGCTGGCGACCAGCGCCAGTCGAGCGACTCCCGTGGCGATCGCGTACCCCCGCACGATCTGCTGGCAGAGCAGAGCGCCATCGGCGGCATGCTTCTGAGCAAGGATGCCGTCGCGGACGTCATCGAGACCGTGCGCGGCATGGATTTCTACATCCCCAAGCACGAGACCATCTTCGAAGCGGTGATGAACCTCTACTCCCACGGGGAGCCGACAGACGTCATCGCCGTCACCGATGAGCTGACCAAGACCGGCGAACTCACACGAGCCGGCGGCGCCGAGTACCTCCACACGCTGACTGCGCTCGTGCCCACCGCGGCCAACGCCGGTTTCTACGCGTCGATCGTCGCCGAGAAGGCCGTGCTGCGTCGTCTGGTCGAGGCGGGCACTCGCATCGTGCAGATGGGATACGCCAGCGAGGGCGAGGTCGTCGACCTCGTCAACAACGCCCAGGCCGAGATCTACGCCGTCACGGGCGGCGTCGAGAGCGAGGACTTCGTTCCGCTCACCGAGGCCGTCACCACGGCCATCGATGAGATCGAGACGGCCATGGGCCGCGACGGCAAGATGGTCGGCGTTCCGACCGGCTTCGCCGAACTCGACGATCTCACGAACGGTCTGCACCCCGGCCAGCTGATCATCCTCGCGGCGCGCCCTGCGCTTGGTAAGTCGACCCTCGGCCTCGACTTCGCCCGCTCGGCGGCCATCAAGAACGACATGCCCACGATCATCTTCTCGCTGGAGATGGGGCGCAGTGAGATCGCCATGCGTCTGCTGTCAGCCGAGGCATCCGTGCCCCTGCAGCACATGCGCAAGGGCACCGTGCACACCAACGACTGGACGACGATCGCGTCGACCCGCGGCCGCATCAACGACGCGCCCCTCTACATCGACGACAGTCCGAACATGACCCTCGTCGAGATCCGCGCGAAGTGCCGACGCCTCAAGCAGCGCGTGGGCCTGAAGATGGTGATCATCGACTACCTGCAGCTCATGACGAGCGGCAAGAAGGTCGAGTCCCGCCAGCAGGAGGTCAGCGAGTTCTCGCGTGCACTGAAGCTGCTCGCCAAGGAGCTCAGCGTTCCGGTCATCGCGATCTCACAGCTCAACCGTGGTCCGGAGCAGCGCGCCGACAAGAAGCCTGCGCTATCTGACCTCCGTGAATCCGGCTCCCTCGAGCAGGATGCCGACATGGTCATCCTGCTGCACCGCGAGAGCGCGTACGAGGCGGAGAACCCGAGCGCCGGAACCGCTGACTTCATCGTGGCGAAGCACCGCAACGGCCCCACCCGCACGATCACCGTGGGCTTCCACGGTCACTTCTCGCGGTTCGTGGACCTGCCGCCGGGTTCGTAGACTGGAGTCCGTGACTTCCTGGTACGCGCCCCTCGCGCGCGCGATCCCCGCACTCGTGCTCGCGGCGGTCGTGACCTTCAGCGCCGACCACTCCCCCGCGCTCGGCCTGATCACATTCGGCATCTTCGCCGCGGCGACCGGCGCCGTCATCACGGCCTTTGCACTCAGGTCCCCAGCAGGCGCTGCGCGAGTGCTGCAGCTCACCCAGGGCATCGTCACGCTCGTCGCCGGCATTGTGTCGCTGGCCATGATCGCGGGCGGCCTGCCGTTCTTCGTCCTGGTGCTGACCGCTTTCGCGGTCGTGACCGGCTTCCTCGAGCTCTACCTCGGCCTGCGCAGCCGTCGCACCGACAGGTCCGCCCGGGACTGGATCTTCACCGGCGGCCTCACCGTGCTGCTGGCGATCATCGTGCTGCTCGTGCCGCCGGGGTTCGTGCAGACGTTCGAGGGGCCCGACGGCGTGGTTCGTGAGCTCACGGCATCCGTCATCGTCGTCGGCACCCTGGGCGCCTACTGGGCGATCCTCGGCATCTATCTCGTGATCGCGGCGCTCTCACTCAAGTGGGCGCCGGATACCACGGCAACCCCGAAAGCAGCCTGACATGTCCACGCCCCCCACCCCGCCGAGCCGACGCGATCGCACGCGTCCTGTGGAACTGCTCCTCATCTCGGGAGTGCTCGCGATCTTCATCGGGCTGGTCGTGCTCATGTCGACGCGCCAGGTCGTGCTGGCGCTGATCTTCCTCGGCGTCTCGTTCATCGTCGCGCTCGTCGTTCTGGCGATGCTGGCGCTCGCCGTGCGCCCGACCGGCGACGAGCAGCTCGACATCGACGAGCAGGACCGCGACCAGGGTGGGCGCAGAGGCCACTGAGTCTGGCGGGTTGAGTAGCCGCGACGCGGCGTATCGAAACCTAGCCCGCGAGGTACTCCACAAGCTCGCTCGCCAGCCCCGCATAGGTCGCCGGCGTGAGTTCACGGAGGCGCGTCTTGGCGTCGGCGCCGATGTCGAGTCCGTCGATGAACTCCACCAGCTCGGCCTGACCGACCCGCTTGCCGCGGGTGAGTTCCTTGAGGATCGCGTACGGGTCGGCGATCGAACTGCGGCCCGCGGTCACCTCCGCGCGGATGACGGTCTGGATCGCTTCGCCGAGAATCTCCCAGTTGCCGTCGAGGTCGGCGGCCAGGGCATCGCGGTTCAGGTCGATCTCCTTGAGGCCGCGCTCGATGTTGTCGAGCGCCAGCAGCGAGTGTCCCAGCGCCACCCCGATGTTGCGCTGCGTGGTCGAGTCGGTGAGGTCGCGCTGAAGGCGCGAGGTCACGAGCGTCGCGGCGAGCGAGTCGAGCAGCGCGCTCGACAGCTCGAGGTTGGCCTCCGCGTTCTCGAAGCGGATCGGATTGATCTTGTGGGGCATCGTCGACGACCCGGTCGCCCCCGGCTGCGGGATCTGCCGGAAGTAGCCCATCGAGATGTAGGTCCACACGTCGGTGCAGAGGTTGTGCAGCACGCGGTTGGCGTGGCTGATGCGCGAATAGAGCTCAGCCTGCCAGTCGTGCGACTCGATCTGGGTGGTGAGCGGGTTCCAGGTCAGACCGAGGGATGTCACGAACTCGCTCGAGATCGCGGGCCAGTCCTGCGTGGCATCCGCCGCCAGGTGCGCGGCGAACGTTCCCGTCGCGCCGCTGAACTTGCCGAGGTACTCCGTGGCCTCGATCTGGGCGAGGATGCGGTCCAGTCGGTAGACGAAGACCGCGAGCTCCTTTCCCATGGTCGTGGGGGTGGCCGGTTGGCCGTGCGTGTGGGCGAGCATCGCGTCATCCCGAAGCTCGATGGCTCGCTCGCGCAGGGCGGTTATCACCGAGCGGAACTTCGGCAGCCAGACCTCGCGCACCGCAGCGCTGATGGTGAGCGCGTAGGAGAGGTTGTTGATGTCCTCGCTCGTGCAGGCGAAATGGGTGAGTTCGGAGATACCGGTGAGGCCGAGGTCGCTGAGCTTGCGGCGCACCAGGTACTCGACAGCTTTCACGTCGTGGCGCGTCGTCGCCTCGAGTTCAGCGAGCTCGTCGATCTCGGCCTGGCCGAACTCGGCGGCGAACTCGCGAAGTTGGCGAGCCTGCTCGTGATCGAGCTTGACCGAGCCGAACAGTTCGTGATCGGTGAGGTAGAGCAGCCACTCGACCTCGACGCGCACGCGCGCCCGATTCAGGCCGGCCTCGGAGAGGTGCTCCCCCAGCGCGGAGACCGCGGGTCGGTAGCGTCCGTCGAGCGGGCTCAGCGGTTGTTCGGGCAGGCTCATGGGGCTCCCTGTCGGATTCCTGGGGTGATCTGGCGGAACAGTGCGGCGCACGCCTTCTGGATCATGACGAGCACCTGATCGAAGAGGGCGGCATCCGAATAGTAGGGGTCGGGCACGTCGACCAGGTGCGCCTGATCGCTGTCGAAGCTCAGCAGCAGCTGCACTTTCGCCCTGTCCTGATCGGTCGGGGCCCAGGCCTTGAGGATGCGCTCCTGGCTTCGATCGAAGGCGACGACCAGGTCGAGCTTGTCGAACCAGTCGGGGTCGAACTGGCGGCCGCGGTGGCCCGAGCCGTTGTAGCCCTGGGCGGCGAGGGCCGCGAGTGTGCGCTCATCCGACGGCTCACCGACGTGCCAATCGCCCGTGCCGGCGGAGATCACGGCGATGCGGTTCTCGTAGCCGGCCTTCTTGACCATCGACTTGAAGATGGTCTCGGCCATGGGCGAGCGGCAGATGTTGCCCGTGCAGACGAAGCAGATGCGAAAGAGCGCCGACTCATCGAAGGTGCGCTCGAAGCTCATGCTTCATTGTCCCGCAGAAACTCCTCCTCACCACGACCCGTCTGACGGCACGTGCCCACGGGTCGAGCGACTGCAGCGGGCGGGCGCTGGCTCGTCGACGATCCTCGTGGCATGACCCTTCCGACGGATGCCACCCTGCTCGCCGCGCTCGAGACCCAGTACCGACGCCTCACCGAGCTTCTGCAGCGCCTCGAGTACGCGCGTGCGACGCTCGTGCCTCCCCCTGCCAACTTCTGGATCGGGGCGGCCCGGCTGGCCTACGACTCCGGGATCGATGCGATGGCGGGCACCGTCGACGGTGCCGTGCTCGCGATGAGGTCGGCGATTCAGTTCACTGCGAGCGCCGTGGCGGAGGTGAGCGCTCATGGGTGACCTGGTGGTCAGCGGTGGTGCGACGACGGCGGTCGCGCCCGAGGAGCTCGAGCGTGCCGGGGTGCTCCTGCGCCGGCTCTCCGCTGAGGCCTCATCGATCGCGATGGAGCTGGCGTCGATCGACCGTATCGCCACCCGGGCGACGCTGCGGGAGATGGGCGCTCCGACGAGCGCGCTGGAGGCGGAGAACGACATCGCCCAGGCCACGATCGTGCTGGGCGAGGTCACCGTCATCGCCGACCTGCACGGGCAGGCCCTCCAGTTCGCGGCGGACGGCTACACGACAGTCGAGCAGTTCGTCCGCGTGATGTTCGGGTCGGGAATGGGCGATCTCGCCTCGGCGGGGGGCGCACTGAGCCGGCTCGGGCCGCTCGGCCTCATCCTCGCGGGCGGCGCTGCGGCCGCGGCATCCAACCCTCAACTGCGGGGTCACCCGTTCTTCGTGAACGCGGTGCGCGAGTCGGTGATGTCATCGGATGACGCGCTGCTCGGCTACCTCGGAGTCCCGCGCGTCGTGTCGCGCGCGCTGGGCGATGAGGGGCTCGGTCTGACGGGAGCGAGCACGACCGCGGCAGTTCTCGCGGGCCTGGGCGGCGCGGTCGGTCTGGTGCGGAACACTCCCGTCAGGCTGACGGCCGAGTCTGTGCCGACCGAGGTGCGTCCGGTGGAGGGCGCAGAGGGGCGGCTGGATCGGGTCCCGACGCCGACCGACGGCGACGGTGCGCAGATCACGATCGAGCGCTACGAGTACGAGGGCAAGCCCGATGCCTTCATCGCCTATGTCGCAGGCACGGCCACCTTCGACCCGTTCGTGACCGACGAGCCCCTCGACATGGAGAGCAACGTGCTCAACATGGTGGACGGTTCGAGCGCATCAGCGGAGGCCCTGCGGCAGGCGCTCACCGCTGCAGGCGCCGACGCCTCGAGTCAGGTGCAGCTCGTGGGGTACTCGCAGGGCGGAGCGGCGGATGCGCGGGTTGCTGAGTCCGGCGAGTTCGATGTGCAGGGCATCCTGACCTTCGGCAGTCCCACCGGACAGATCGAGCTGCCGACCGACATCCCGGCGATCCTCGTCGAGCACGACGACGATCTCGTGGCCGCGCTGGGCGGCCGTCAGGACAACGAGTCGGCGCTGCTGGTCAACCGTCGCGTCTACGACGACTGGCAGGTGCCGACCGACGAGCCGGTGCCCGCGCACCTGCGCTCCAACTACGCCGAGACTGCCCGCATGATGGATGCCTCGACCGGCGAACTGCGCTCGACCATCGACGCGCTCGACTCGCTCACCCAAGGCGCGACCCGGGTCACGAGCACGAACTATGAGTTCGAGCGGGTGACCGGATCAGCGAGCGTCAGCGGCCGTTCTTAGACCCGATGATCGGACGCAGCAGGATGCCGATGAGCCAGCTGATGAGGCCCAGCACCAGAGCGCCGAGCACCCCCCACCAGAAGCTGTCGACGGACAGGCCGAACCCGAAGAGGCTGGACAGCCACGCGGCGAGCAGCAGGAGCAGGCCGTTGACGATGAGCGAGATCAGGCCGAGCGTGAGGATGTAGATCGGGAAGGCGACGATGCGGATGAAGTTGCCGACGATCGCGTTCACGATTCCGAAGATCGCGGCCACGAGCAGGTAGGTGAGAACGATCTCGAGCGTGCCGCCCGGGGCGAAGGGCACGACGTGCACTCCGGCGACGATGAGGGTGGTGAGCCACAGCGCGAGGGAGTTGATCAGGAGCTTCACAAAGAGACGCATGAGCCCACTATGCCCGCACGCGTTCACCGGCCGCAATCGCCGCCGTCGCTGACCGCCTCCCCGTCGCGCAATTAGGCTGGGGACCGTGACGAAGCCCCGAGTGAAGCTGCGACCTGAGGTCGAAAAGATGGTGCCCTACCGACAGGGACGGGCCGCAGCCGACGACGCGTTCAAGCTCTCGAGCAATGAGAATCCGTTCGAGCCGCTCGAGTCGGTGCTCGAGGCCATCGCCGAGAGCAGCATCAACCGCTACCCCGAGGGCTCGGCCGCCGCGCTGCGAGACCGGCTCGGCGCCCGGTACGGCGTCTCGCCCGAGCGCATCCAGGTCGGCGCGGGTTCGGTGTCGGTGCTCTCGCAGATCATCTCGGCCGCCAGTGCCGCTGGCGACGAGATCGTGTACTCGTGGCGCAGCTTCGAGGCCTATCCGCTGCTCGTCGCCACGGCCGGCGCGACCAGCGTGCAGGTTCCCAACACCGCCGACCACCGTCACGACCTGCCCGCGATGCTCGCGGCCATCACCGATCGCACCCGGCTTGTGATCGTGTGCAGCCCCAACAACCCGACCAGCACCGTCGTCACGGATGACGAGTTCCGGGCGTTCATGGCTGAGGTGCCGTCCACCGTGCTCGTGGTGCTCGATGAGGCGTACGCCGAGTTCGTGACCGATGCAGAGGCGGTTCGGGGGGAGAGCGTCATCCACGACTACCCCAACCTCGTGGTGTTGCGCACCTTCTCGAAGGCGTACGGCCTCGCCGGCCTGCGCATCGGCTACGCAGTGGGTGAGGAGTACGTGATGGATGCCGCCCGCGCCGTCGCCATCCCGCTGTCGGTCACCGAGCCCGCCCAACGCGCCGCCATTGTGTCGCTGGCCCACGAGCCGGAGCTCCTGCAGCGCGTCGCTCACCTCGCAACGCTGCGCGACCACATCTGGGAGGGCCTCGTCGAGCAGGGCTGGGACACCCCGCGGCCGCACGGCAACTTCGTCTGGCTGCCGACGGGCGACGACACCCCGATCGCCGCGGGCATTTTCGAGGCGCACGGCGTCGTCGTCCGGGCGCTCGGTGAGGGCCTTCGGGTGAGCGTCGGCGAGTCCGAGTCTGTGGACAAACTCCTAAGGGCGTCAGCGGAGGTTGTGAAGATGCGACGAACGGCGCCCCCGACGGCCACGTTAGATTAGACGAATGGCCTACACCGCAGCGACCGTCCAGCTGCTCTCGGAGACCGGCGAGCTGGTGTCGAGCGCCCTCTCCGAACCGTACCTTCCGATCATCGAGAAGCTCAGCGACGATCAGTTGCGCGAGTTCCACCGGCAGATGGTCGTGTTCCGCGCCATCGACGTCGAGGCGGCCAACCTGCAGCGTCAGGGCCAGCTCGCGCTCTGGATCCCCAGCCTCGGCCAGGAGGCCGCGCAGGTCGGCTCCGGCTTCGCGGCCAAACCGCAGGACCACATCTTCCCGGCGTACCGCGAACACGTGGTGGGGCGCATCCGCGGCGTCGACACCATCAAGATCATCGAGATCCTGCGCGGCCTCAGCCACGGTGGCTGGGACCCGGCCGAGCACGGCAACTTCCACCTGTACACCCTCGTCATCGGATCCCAGACCCTGCACGCCACCGGCTACGCGATGGGCATCACGCTCGACGGGCGGGCGGCAACGGGCGACCCCGATAAAGACGAGGCGGTCATCGTCTACTTCGGTGACGGGGCATCCAGTCAGGGGGATGTCAGCGAGGCTCTCGTCTTCGCCGCGAGCTTCCAGACTCCCGAGGTCTTCTTCCTCCAGAACAATCATTGGGCGATCTCCGTTCCGGTGACCCGCCAGTCGCGCACACCGCTCTACCTGCGCCCGAGCGGCTTCGGCATTCCCGGCGTGCAGATCGACGGCAACGATGTGCTCGCCAGCTACGCGGTCACGACCGCGAGCCTCGACGCGGCGCGCAGCGGAGGTGGCCCGCAGTTCATCGAGGCGCTCACCTACCGCATGGGTGCGCACACCACCAGCGACGACCCCACCAAGTATCGGGATGACGCCGAACTCGACTTCTGGGTCAGGCACGACCCGATCGTGCGCTTCGAGGCCTACCTCCGCTCTCGCGGGGCCGACGACGCGTTCTTCGCGGAACTCGCGGAGGAGGCGCACGACGCGGCCAACGACATCCGGCTGCGCACCCTCGCCCTCGGCGTGCCTGATGCGTCGTCGATGTTCACCCACGTCTACACCGAGCCCCACTCGCTCATGCAGGAACAGCAGGCCTGGCTCGAGGCCTACGAGGCGTCGTTCGAGGGGGGTGCCTCGTGAGCATCGAAACCCTGAGCATGGCGAAGGCCCTCAACAACGGGCTGCGCAAGGCGCTCGCCGACGACCCCAAGGTGCTGCTCATGGGCGAGGACATCGGCCCGCTCGGCGGCGTGTTCCGTGTGACCGAGGGACTGCAGGCGGAGTTCGGCGCGAACCGCGTCATCGACACCCCGCTGGCCGAGTCCGGCATCGTCGGTACGGCGATCGGCCTCGCCATGCGCGGCTATCGCCCCGTGTGCGAGATCCAGTTCGACGGGTTCATCTTCCCGGGCTTCGACCAGATCACCTCGCAGCTCGCGAAGCTCACGGCGAGGCACGAGGGCTCGCTGAGCATGCCGGTCGTCATCCGGGTGCCGTTCGGCGGGCACATCGGCGCGGTCGAGCACCACCAGGAGAGCCCCGAGGCGTACTTCGCTCACACCCCCGGTCTGCGGGTGGTGAGCCCGTCCACACCTCACGATGCGTACTGGATGATCCAGGAAGCGATCGCCTCCAACGACCCGATTCTGTTCTTCGAGCCGAAGAGCCGGTACTGGCCGAAGGGCGACGTGGATACCTCGGCCCCGGGCATCCCGTTGCATGCCAGCCGGGTGGTGCGCGTGGGCACCGAGGTCACCCTCGTCGGCTACGGACCGATGGTGCCGATGCTGCTGCAGGCCGCGGAGATCGCGGCCGAGGAGGGCACTTCGATCGAGGTCGTCGACCTGCGGTCGATCTCCCCCATCGACTACGGCCCGCTGGTCGCCAGCGTGCAGAAGACCGGCCGCCTGGTCGTCGCTCATGAGGCCCCCGGGTTCGTCTCGGTCGGCTCGGAGATCGCGGCGACCGTCACCGAGCGTGCGTTCTACTCGCTCGAGGCCCCCGTCATCCGGGTTGCCGGATTCGACACCCCCTTCCCGCCGGCGAAACTCGAAGCCGCCTACCTGCCCGACCCCGACCGCATCCTCGATGCCGTCGACCGGGCCCTGGCCTACTAGGAGAGCATCATGGCGAACTCGGACTTCACGCTTCCCGACGTCGGCGAAGGTCTGACCGAGGCGGAGATCGTCTCGTGGAAGGTCAAGGCCGGCGACACCGTCACGCTCAACCAGGTGCTCGTCGAGATCGAGACCGCCAAGAGCCTGGTCGAGTTGCCGTCGCCGTTCGAGGGCACCGTAGCGGCCCTGCTCGTCGAGGAGGGCCAGACCGTCGAAGTCGGCACCCCGATCATCACCGTGTCCTCGTCGGGGGATGCTCCGGCACCCGCAGCGCCGGTCACCCCCGTCGTCGAGGCGGTCGCCGACACCGCCGCAACCGTGGCTCCCGAGGAGAAGCCGGGCGCTGTGCTCGTCGGCTACGGCAGCAGCGGCCACGGGTCGTCCCGGCGGCGGCGCGGCGCCGGACCCGCGGCGACGGCCGATGCGACTGTCGCGCCCGCGGCGCGACCCGCGAGCGTGCCGGCGGCTGCGGCATCCCCGATCATCGCGAAGCCCCCCATTCGCAAGCTCGCCAAGGATCTCGGCGTCGACCTCGCGACGGTGCTCGCGACCGGTCTCGCAGGCGAGATCACCCGGGACGACGTGATCCGCCAGGCGTCGCAGGCGAGCGTGTTCCGCAACATCGAGACTCCCGAGTGGGGAGACCAGCGCGAGGAGCGCATCCCGGTCAAGGGTGTGCGCAAGGCGATCGCCACCGCGATGGTGCAGAGCGCGTTCTCGGCACCGCACGTGTCGATCTTCACCGACGTCGACGCGACCCGCACCATGGAGTTCGTCAAGCGCCTCAAGAACTCGCCCGACTTCGCCGGGGTTCGGGTGAGCCCGCTGCTCATCATGGCGAAGGCGCTGATCTGGGCTGTGCGTCGCAACCCGAACGTCAACTCGTCGTGGACGGACAAGGAGATCATCGTCCACCACTACGTGAACCTCGGGATCGCGGCGGCCACGCCCCGCGGACTCATCGTGCCCAACGTCAAGGATGCCCACTCCCTCTCGCTGATCGACCTCGCGACCGCGCTCGAGCAGTTGACGATCACCGCCCGCGACGGCAAGACCCAACCAGCCGACATGGCGAACGGAACGATCACGATCACCAACATCGGCTCGTACGGCATGGACACCGGAACGCCGATCATCAACCCGGGAGAAGCGACGATCGTTGCGCTCGGCACGATCAAGCAGAAGCCTTGGGTCGTCGATGGCGAGGTGCGGCCGCGCTTCGTCACTACCGTGGGTGCAAGCTTCGATCACCGCATCGTCGACGGGGATGTCGCGAGCCGCTTCGTCGCCGACCTCGCGAGCGTGCTCGAGGAACCCGCCCTGCTCCTGGACTGAGCCGGCGCGGTCCGCGGGCGCCCGCACCGACCGCCCGT